>OLRN01000992.1_pt1 | contig 17167 bp, 16 predicted proteins | sample 1673001 | NCBI WGS metagenome assembly OLRN01 (sample SAMEA3136745, study PRJEB25190) | human gut metagenome | biome: human gut; feature: human-associated habitat; material: faeces | place: Austria | collected 2013 | reverse complement strand
GACACGGTCGATGCGCTGTGCCGCGCCCTGGAGCAGAACGCCACGGGAAAGCGCTTCTACGCCCGCGACCGCGTGGCCACGATCGACCGCGGAGCGATCCGCGTGGCTCCGATCGCCCCGGACGACGACTGCCTGACGACCGTCCGCCAGGGCGCCCTGCGCAGCTACTGCGGCAACTCGGCGCTCTACTACGAATACCTCTCCGTTGACGAGGTCAGGACGTTCGACACCCCTCCGAACGTCGCGCTGCTCGATGCCGACAGGCTGCGCTATCCGCTCACGCTGCGCCGCTGCACATATCACGTTGGACTTTCAAGGGGGGCCGGGCAACACCAAACAGGGGGACGCCGCCCCCCTTTCACAGCCCGGTATTCGGTTTTGCTCACAGGACCGACATCCACACACCTCACTTGGAAATCGGAGATAGGATACCATCTCCGGCGGGGTCTGTCAAGCCCTGGGTGCCTGAGTCCAGTACAAAAACAAGCTGCGGAGTGTCTGCTCCGCAGCTTGTCGTCGCTTATTGGGGTTTTACAGGCCCCGCCATTCCTCCGGCCGAAGGCGGCTCAGGTCGTGCTCCGCCGCGTCGATGGTGCGGAGCATGGCCTCCTTGTCCTGATTCAGCGTGCCCTTCAGCACCAGGTAGTTGCTGGCGTGATTCATCCGGAACACGCTGCCGGGGCTGTCCAGATGCTCCATCAGCAGCCGGGTTTCCTCCAGCACCTGGGGCTGGGTCAGCAGTTGGAAGCTGCCGTCCCGCACCCAGTCGTAAAGGGGCGTCTCCGGCTCCACCATCAGCGTCAGCATCCCGATATACTCCGGGTTCATGGCGTTGAAGGCCTCCGCCGTCTCGATGGCGTGGCGCTCCAGCAGCTCTGGGCCGCCCAGGCCCGTGATGGCGGTGACGGACAGCGCCATGCCGCACCGGCGGACCTTCCGGCCCATCTCCACGATCTCGGCGGACATGTGGCCTTTGCGCATCCGCTTCAAAACGTCGTCGCACCCGGACTCCAGTCCCATGTAGACCATGGTCAGGCCCTTGTCCCGCAGCGTCCGCAGCTCCTCCTCCGTCCGGATACGGATGGAGGCAGGGGACGCGTAGCTGGTGACCCGCTCACACTCTGGGAACAGCTCCCGAATGGTGTCCAGGATGGTGTAAAGCTCATTCGCTTTCCGGACCAATGCATCGCCATCTGCCAGAAACACCCGGTCCACCCGGCGGTACACGCCCCGGGCGATGCGGAAGTCCTCCAGCACCTCCTCCAGGGGACGAATGGCGAAGTGCTTCTCCTTATACATGCTGCAGAAGGCGCAGGTGTTGTGGCTGCACCCGTAGGTCACCTGGACGATGAGGCTGTACGCCTCAGAGGGCGGACGGTAAACGCTTCCCTTGTATCTCATACGCCCAGCTTCTCCAGGGCCGCCATCTTCAGGCAGACGCACAGCACGGCGATGGCCTGCTCCAGCTCCTCAACAGGGGGCAGGGAAGGCGCGATGCGGATATTGCTGTCCTGGGGATCCTTGCCATAGGGGAAGGTGGCACCTGCGCCGGTCATGGTGACGCCCGCCTCCTTGCACAGGGCCAGCGTCCGCTTGGCGGTGCCGGGCATGGCGTTCAGAGAGACGAAGTAGCCGCCCTTGGGCCGCCGCCAGGAGGCGATCTCCAGCGGCGCGATCTCCCGGTCCAGCGCGTCCACCACACAGCGGAACTTGGGGCCCATGATGGCGGCGTGCTTCTTCATCAGCTCCAGGGTGTGGGCCTTGTCCTTGAGATAGAGCACATGGCGCTGCTGGTTCACCTTGTCGAAGCTGATGACCTGGACAGTGAGGAGCTTTTCCATGTAAGCCATGTTGGCCTCGGAGCAGGCAAAGCAGGAGATGCCGGCGCCGGGCAGGGTCACCTTGGAGGTGGAGGCGAACTCGAACACCATGTCGGCGTTGCCGTATTTTTCACACTCCGCCAGGATGTCCGGGAACTCCACATAGTCCCCCTCGAACTCATGGATACAGTAGGCATTGTCCCACATCAGCAGGAAGTCCGGGGCGGCGGGCTTCATAGAGGCGATGCGCCGGATGGTCTCGGCGGAGTAGATGATGCCGTCGGGGTTGGAGTACTTGGGCACGTTCCACATGCCCTTGACCGCCGGGTCCTGGATGGCCTTCTCCACCGCGTCCATGTCCGGTCCCTCGTCCGTCATGGGGATGGTGACGAGCTCAAAGCCAAAGGACTCCGTCACCTTGAAATGCCGGTCATAGCCGGGGGCGGGGCACAGGAACTTCACCACGGGCTCCCTGCACCAGGGGCGCTCGCTGTGGAGCAGGCCATGGGTATAGGCCTTGGAGATGGTATCGTACATCAGCTGCAGGCTGGCGTTGCCGCCCACGAACACCTGCTCCGGCCGGCAGCCCAGGATCTCCGCGAACAGCCGCTTGGCGGCGGGCAGGCCACTGAGTTCGCCGTAGTTACGCACGTCGACGCCGTCGGACACGTAGTCTTCCGTCTTCTGCATCAGGCTGAAAATATCGCTGACCAGATCCAGCTGCGCCTTACCGGGCTTGCCCCGGGCCATGTTCAGATTCAGTCCCCGGGCCTTCAGCTCCTCGTACTCCCGGGTCACCTCGGCGTATTCCGCCTTCCACTCCTCGGCGGTCATCTTGGGATAAGCAGTCATTACAGCGCTTCCTTTCTGTTGAAAAATCTTTACAAATCCAATTCAGTATATCGTTTTTTCAACAAACTTGCAACCCCATTTCTCCTAGGCGCAAACACGAAAAGGGCCCCGCCGAAATGGGCGGGGACCCTGTTCCGCTTTCCTCAGCAGCCGCCGCAGCCGATGCAGCTCTCTGCGCAGGTGATGGTGGGGTCGCAGGTAGAAATGGTCGTGCCGTAGCGGACCGGGATGGAGACACAGACCTTCTGGGTCATAGTCACGGTGCACATGGTTCCGTCTGCATTGGTGGCGCAGGTGATGGTGGGATTGCCCTGACAGGTGACGGTGGGGCTGCCCATGACTGCGGTGGGGGACAGGATCACGGAGGCGGTCACATCCACACACTGGGTACTGACCTTGTTGCAGCCGTTCAGGGGGCAGGATTCTTCGGACTGATATGGTAAAATGGGCTCATGCTCATAGGCTTCATTGATACGCAAAGGAATTCCCTCGTTTCATGGAAATTATATCCGGCGTTTCCGCCCTGGATACAACCCATCTTATGCGCGGCAACGCCTGACTGCGCCTGTCAGCTCTGCTGAAATTCTGCAAGGGCCCGCCGCAGGAAGTTCTTGGTCTCCGGTCCGCAGAAGGCGGCGTCCACCGCCGCCTCCTGGCAGGCCAGCAGTTCCTCACGGCTCATATAGGCGAATTCTGCGGCCCGGCGCAGCTCCTCCGTCAGGGTCAGCCCGCCCAGGAAGGTAGGATCGTCCCGGCTCAGGGTCACCACCGCCCCTGCATCCAGCAGACGCCGCAGGGGATGATCCTCCCGCCGCCGGTACAGCAGTGTCAGGTTGGAGGTCAGGCAGATGTTCAGCGGCACCCGCTCCCGCACCAGCCGGGCCGTCAAATCCGCGTCCTCTGCCGCCCGGACGCCGTGGTCCAGCCGGTCCGCCTCCAGGAGATCCAGGGCGTCCCGCACGCCATCCGGCCCGCTGCTCTCCCCGGCGTGGGCGGTGCGGCCGAAGCCCGCCGCACCCGCCGCCAGGAACGCCGGACGGAACCGCTCCCCCGTTCGGCCCGCCAGGGCCTCGTTCCCGTCAATGGAGAGGCCCGCCAGCCGGTGGGTCCGGTGGGCTTTCATATCCTCCACCAGGGCCATGGCCTCCGCCCCCGTCTGGGTGCGGGAGAGAGACAGCGTGAATCGGCAGTCTGCGCCGCCCTGTACCGCAGCCCGGTCAAACCCAGCGGTCACCGCGGCGATGATCTCCGGTACCGAGAACTGGGGCCAGTGGGTGGGGTTCAGGATCATCTCGCTGTACAGGATATGCTCCCGTCCACTCTCCAGCGCAGCGTGCTCCGCCGCCTCCGCCAGCTCCTCCGGCGTGCCCACAAAGGAGCAGATGTTGTCCAGAAAGGCGAGGAAGTCGCTCAGGTCCTCAGCAGAGCAGTCGTACAGCCGCTCCGCCGGGCGGGGCAGCTCCCGCCCCTGCCGGGCCGCGAACCGCGCCAGCATCTCCCCCGGCATGGTGGACTCCAGATGGACATGGAGCTCCACCTTGGGCATGCGCGTCAAAAAGGCAGTCAGATGTTCCATTGCGTTTGCTCCTCTGGTTGTTTTTTCTATAATGAATGTAGGGCACCGGAGGGAACCACCGGACCCGCTGTTTTCCATTATACCATACCGGCGCCGATGTGCCAATCCCCGGAAAATACCCTTCCCTTTTGTCAGAGCCGTGCTATAATTCTGTTAGGATCATGTAAATATTTCAGGAGGAGGGCTCTCCATGGGTGAAGAACAGGAACAGAAATTCCACCAGCTCACAGAAGAACCGGTGAGCCGGGTGATCTCCCATCTGGCCGTTCCCTGCATCATCAGTATGCTGGTGACCGCTTTTTACAACATGGCGGACACCTTTTTTGTGGGGATGCTGCGCAGCAACGCTGCCACTGGCGCTGTGGGCGTGGTGTTTTCCATGATGGCGGTGATCCAGGCTGTGGGCCTTTTCTTCGGCCACGGCAGCGGCAACTTCATCTCCCGGGAGCTGGGGCGGCGCAATACGGATTCGGCCTCCAACATGGCGGCCACCGGCTTTTTCTCCGCCCTGTTCACCGGACTCCTCATCTGCGTTTTCGGCGAGATCTTCCTGACGCCCCTGGCCGCGTTCCTGGGCTCCTCCCCCACCATTCTGCCCTATGCCAAGGACTACCTGCGCGTGATCCTCATCGGCGCGCCGTGGATGACCGCCTCCCTGGTACTGAACAACCAGCTGCGCTTCCAGGGCAACGCCATCTACGGCACCATCGGCATCGCCAGCGGCGCCGTGCTGAACATCGGGCTGGATCCCCTGCTGATCTTCGTCTTTGACCTGGGAGTGGCGGGCGCCGCCTGGGCCACCATCATCAGCCAGTTCGCCGGGTTCTGTCTGCTGCTGGCGGGCTGCACCCGGGGCGCCACCCTTCACATCCATATCTCCCGCGTCCAGCTGAAATGGTCCTACTTCAAGCTCATCATCCAGGGCGGGCTGCCTTCCCTGGCCCGGCAGAGCTTGGCCAGCGTGGCCACCATCTGCCTCAACCACGCCGCCATGCCTTACGGAGACGCGGCCATCGCCGCCATGGGCGTGGTCCAGCGGATCACCACCTTCGGCGCCTCCGCCATGATCGGATTCGGCCAGGGCTTCCAGCCGGTGTGCGGCTTCAACTACGGTGCCCGGCTGTATCACCGGGTGAAGGAGGGCTTCTGGTTCTGCGTGAAGGTGGCCGCCGTCTTTCTGCTGGTGATCGGGGCACTGGGGTTCGCCTTTGCACCGCAGCTCATCGCCCTGTTCCGGGATGACCCGGGGGTCATCGCCATCGGCACGGTAGCCCTGCGGTTCCAGTGCGTGACTTTCTTCTTCCAGGCGTGGATCACCATGAGCAACATGATGCTCCAGACCATTGGGCGGACCGTTCCCGCCACCTTTGTCGCCATGGCCCGGCAGGGCATTTTCTTCATTCCCCTGGTGTGGCTTCTCTCCCTGTCCCCGTTGGGACTTCTGGGCGTCCAGATGGCCCAGTCCGTCTCCGATCTTCTCACTCTGGCGGCGGCTGTCCCCATTCAACTGTATGTACTGCGCCAGATGTCACAGATGCAGCCCGCCAAGGTTTGAACCCGAAACAGGAAAAAGCACCCTGCGGCCGACGGCCGCGGGGTGCTTTCAGGTTGTCTTACGGTCCTCTCATGCGGGCAGCAGCGCCTCCACCGCGGCGGCCAGCGCCTCACCCTCCCGAATGGCATAACTCCAATCCGGATCCTGATAGACGGCGAAGAGCCCGTCCTCCATGGAGAGTACCACGTGCAGGGCCTCCTCTCCGCCGATGACGTTCACCTCCACCATATCCCGGAAGGAATGCGCCGGGAGTCCGCCCCGGGAAATCAGACCGCGGGAGGCGCCCTCCAGCAGATCCAGCACCTCGTCCCCGTCCACCTGGGACGAGATCTCCTGTCCCCGGTAATAGAGCGAGGTGAGCCGGTACTCCACCTCCTCGTCCAACACGGGAGCCGACAGGGACAGCACCACCGCTCCGGCCGCCACTGCCAGCACCGCAACGATCAGCACCACAATGCTCTTTCGCATCCCATCACCTCCTGTTTTTTCCATTATATCCGGCTCCGCTCCCCGCTGTCAAGCAAGAAAGCGCCGCCAAAGGCAGCGCTTTTCTGTTCGGCTCCGCGGCGCGGACAAGCTGTTATTCCGCAGGTTCTGCCCGGCGCAGAGCCTCATCCGCCGCCGCCAGCTCCGGAAAGACGGGCGACCAGAGGCGGAAGCACCGCCCTTCGATCATGCGCCGGTAGGCAAAGGAATCCCGCACCCGCTCCGGCAGGAGGACGCCAGCCCGGCACTCGTCACCATCCTCGTGGGTGTCAGACCCTGCCAGGCGCAGATACTCCGGGTGGCGCTTCGCCAGCTCCAGGGCCCGGTCGTTATGGTTTTCATGGCGGGGATGGGCGTTGAGGATCTCCGTGCCGTGGACAGCATCTTCAAATACCGTGGTATTGCCGTCGCGGTAAGGGTGGGCGTGGACGATCAGTACTTGGTCGTGGAATTTCCGGTAGAACCCCCGGGCGCTCATGCAGCACAGATATGGGTTCGCCCGCAGCCACGCCTCGTCAATGCCATAGACCAGATAGTCGTTGTCGTTCTCCGGGAAGCGCAGCTCCGCCCCCAGGATCACATCCAGCCCCAGTTCGTCTCCCCGGGCCTTGGAGGCCCGGTAGCCGGCAAGATAGTGGTCGATCACATGGTCCCAGTTGTGGTCCGTGTCAATCCGGGACAAGTACTCCGGGTGGAGGTGATCTGTCACCACCAGGCCGGAAAATCCGTGCCCGGCATAGCGATCCACCACCTCCGCCGCCGGCAGATGGCCGCATTTGCTGGTCTCCGCCGTGTGGGTGTGGGGGTCGTAGAGATACTCTTTCATAGCTGATCGCCTCTTCTTATCCGTCAAGCAGTGCGCCGCGCCGCAGAACGGCAGACGTCTCTCATGTCAACGCCCTGCAGGAGCTGCGCTTCACCAGACTGGGCATCAGGATCTGATGGACGTAGCCCTGGGTGCCCCGCTCGATCTTATCCAACAGAATCTCCACCGCCTGAAGGGCCATCTCCCGCTTGGACTGCTCCACCGTAGTCAGGTCGATCCGCGGCATGGCGGCAGATGCGATGTTGTCAAATCCCATCAGACTCAGCTGCTCCGGCACCCTGATCCCAAGCTCGTCCGCCGCCCGCAGAATCCCCAGGGCGTTGGAGTCCGTGGAGGCCAGGATGGCTGTATAGTCCAGGGGCTTGGTAAACAGCTCCCGGGCCAGCTCATAGCCGCCGGCCACTGAGGAGCGGGGAAAGCTGCTGTCCACAATCCGCGGTGTCAGCCCCATGTCCCGGCAGGCCCGCAGGTAGCCCTCTGCCCGCAGTTGGTGGGTGACGGTGTGCCTGCGGCCGAAGTACAGGATCTCCCGGTGCCCCAGGCTCCGCAGGTATTCCATGGCCAGGTAGGTGGCCCCGGTATTGTCCGTGGTCACACAGCTGAGGGGTTCGTCCCGCAGATCCTCGCTGAGGAAGACCGTGGGCACCTGCTCCGTGTAGACCCGGAGCTCCTCACAGCTCCGGTGCTCCTGGGGGACGATCAGCATCCCGTCCACCTGGCGGCCCACCAGCAGCTTTACCACCGCCTTCTCCTGCCGCAGATCCGGCCCGGAGTTGCACAGCATGAGATTGTAGCCCCGCGCCCGGGCGCTCATCTCCGCGTGGTACGCCAGCTCTGCCATGAACTGATTGTCAATAGAAGGCACTACCAGACCGATCAGCTCCGTCCTCCGCATGACCATGGAGCGGGCCACATAGTTTTTGGTGTAGCCCATCTCGTCGCACAGGCGCAGGATCCGCTCCCGGGTCTCCCGCCCGATCTGTGGGCTGCCTGACAGAGAGCGAGAGACTGTGGAATAAGAGACGCCCGCCGCTCGGGCCACGTCCTTCAGCGTGACGTTCTTCATCTGACTCTGCCTTTCCCGCCGCCGGTGCGGCGCATTCTGCGCAAACGCTTTCCCCACCCGCCAAAGCCGGCCGGAGGCGTATGCCGTCCCATATAGAATAGCGAATTTGCCGGGGCTTGTCAATTACAGAACGATGCAGGGCCTTCCGCCGCAAGCCTTGCCGCCCGTAGGTGTTTCTGGAAAATCGAGGAAAACCTTGAAGTGCTGCTTTCCATGGTTTTCCTTTCTCTAGGTAGCCACTCCCCCCTGCGCCTGTGTACCTTCCTATCTGCGGAAGTTATTCTTGTGAAAATTCAAACTCATATTGACTCCGTATAGAAGGATGGGGTAAAATATAGAAAATGTCAGGGTTGATTTTTGGTCAAAACCACCATATTTTTGTGCAGACATTGGGAAATCCGCCGATACACGCTTCTTCAGCTTCGCCCCACGGCACCACCGGCGGGACGAATTTTCAAAAACCTTTGATAACCCCCTTTTCATGTTTTGGAATTTGTGGTATTCTGAAAGCGAAGTAATCGTTTTGCTTTTTCTGTTGGCGCACACACATTGCATTCTCACTTCTCAGCGACCTGTCCCCCTGTCGAACCTATGCGGCGCAGGTTTCCGCGCGGCGTGCAATTTAAGTGAAGGAAAGGAAGAAACACCCCATGAACGAAAAAAAGTGCAAAGTTCTGGCGGCTGAGATCCGGCTGGAAACGCTGAAGGTCATCCACTCCCGGGGCTTCGGCCACGTGGGCGGCTCCATGGACCTGGCGGACCTGATGGCCGTCCTGTACGGAGAGGTTATGAAGTTTGACCCGAAGAACCCCCGGTGGGAGGATCGGGATTGGCTGGTCCTGTCCAAGGGCCACGCGGGCCCCGTGGCTTACGCCACTTTTGGCCTGATGGGCTACTATCCCATGGAGGAAGCTTATACCCTCAACCATCCTCACACCAAGTTCCCCAGCCACACCGACCGGAAGCTGACCCCCGGCGTGGATCTGACCACCGGCTCTCTGGGCCAGGGCGCCTCCACCGCCACCGGCGCCGCTCTGGGCAACAAGATCGATGGCCGTGACAGCCACGTGTTCTGCGTCATCGGCGACGGCGAGGCCGACGAGGGCCAAGTCTGGGAGGCATTCCACTTCGCATACGCCCACAAGCTGGACAACATCATCTACTTCATCGACAACAACGGCTATCAGCTGGACGGCCCCACCGCCGACATCCTGGACCACGGCAACATTGCCAAGAAGGCGGAATCCTTCGGCCTGTATACCCAGGAGATCGACGGCCATGATGTGAAGGCCATCTACGACGCCATCCAGAACGCTTACGCCAAGAAGGGCGTGCCCAGCTGCATCGTGCTGGACACCTGCAAGGGCAAGGGCGCCACGTTTGCCGAGCCCAAGCACGACCACTCCTCCCAGCCCAATGAGGAGCAGTGGGCCGAGGCGCTGGCCGCCGCGGAAAAGGCTCTGGAAGACGCCAAGAACGCTTGAGGAGGGTGAGAGCAATGAACGTGAAACTGATCGGTAAGCATGAAAAGGACTCCCGGGCCTGCCGGGACGGTCTCGCCCTGACCCTGGACGAGATGATGGCGCAGGACAAGTCCATCTGCTACGTGGACTGCGACCTGATGGGCTGCATCAACACCAAGCGGCTGCGGGAGCACTATCCCGACCGGGCCTTTGAGGCCGGCATCGCCGAGGGCAACGCCGCCGGTGTGTCTGCGGGTCTCGCCGCCACCGGCAAGAAGGTTTTCTTCCACTCCTTCGGTACTTTCTCCTCCCGCCGGTGCTATGACCAGATCTATATGTCAGCTGCCTATGCCGGGCTGACGGTCCATGTTCTGGGTTCCGACGCCGGCGTCACCGCCGCGTTCAACGGCGGCACCCACATGCCGCTGGAGGATGCAGCCATGTACCTCTCCATCCCCGAAACCACAGTGCTGGACCCCGCCGACTATGACCAGCTTGCCAGTATCACCCGCCAACTGGTGAACATCGACAAGGGCGTCACCTACACCCGGTTCGTCCGCAAGGGCATCATCCAGGTGTACGGCGAGGGAAGCGAGTTCGAGATCGGCAAGGGTGTGGTGCTGCATGAGTCCGACAAGGATCAGGCCACCATCATCACCTCCGGCATCATGGTGGACGAGTCCCTGAAGGCCTATGAGGCTCTGCAGGCAGAGGGCATCTCTGTCCGGGTCATCGACATGTTCACCTGGAAGCCCCTGGACGAGGAGCTGGTGGTCAAGGCCGCCAAGGAGACCGGTGCCATCGTCACCGCCGAGAACCACAACGTCACCTGCGGCCTGGGTTCTGTTGTGGCCAACTGCCTGTCCAGGAACGCCCCCAGCGTACAGGAATTTGTGGGCGTGCAGGACCAGTTCGGTCAGGTGGGTCCCCAGGACTTCCTGATGGACGAGTACGGCCTCCGCGCCGCCAACATCGTGGCCGCCGTCAAGAAGGCCATCGCCCGCAAATAAGTTCAGATACCCGGCGGGGTCCCTCAGGGGCCCTGCCTGTATCGCCATATATCATTTTGAAAAGGAGACAAGAATCATGGATGCTTTTTCCGCTTCCCTGATGGCTGACAAGCGGGAGATTATTTTCGCTCCCACAGTGTACAAGTTCCAGACCTTCGCCCAGATGGCGGAGGAGTTCAAGCTGAACGAGCGGGACGTGGTGCTGACCAACGAGTTCATCTACACCCCCTTCATGAAGGATCTGGGCCTCAAGTGCCATTATGTGTTCCAGGAGAAGTTCGGCGCTGGCGAACCCAGCGAGGAAATGATCCAGGTCATGTACGACGCCATCCCCTACGACAGCTATGACCGCGTCGTCGCCGTGGGCGGCGGCGCCATTATGGACCTGTGCAAGCTGCTGGGCTGCAAGCGCCCCGATACCGTCCACAACCTGTACTTCAAGCGATTCCCCGTGGTGCACGAGAAGGACGTCATCGCCATCCCCACCACCTGCGGCACTGGCTCTGAGTGCACCAACATCTCTGTGGCTATCGTCAAGGACGAGAAGGACGGTGTGCTCACCGGCGGTGAGACCAAGCTGGGCCTGGTGTCCGACGACATCATCCCCAACAAGGTGTGCCTGATCCCGGAGCTCCTCAAGACCCTGCCCTACAAGCCCTTCGCCTGCTCCGCCATCGACGCCCTGGTCCACGCCACCGAGTCCTTCCTGAGCCCCCACCGCAAGACCATGACCTCCGAGCTCTTCAGCGAGAAGGCTATGGATGTGATTCTGAAAGGCTTCAAGCTGATCGACGAAAAGGGCCAGGACGCCCGGTTCGAGTATATGGATCAGTTCGTGACCGCCAGCTTCTACGCCGGCATCGCCTTCCTGAAGGCCGGCTGCGGCCCGGTCCACGGCATGAGCTTCCCCCTGGGCGGCACCTATCACGTGCCCCACGGCGAGAGCAACTATATGCTCTTCGGCGCCATCATGGACTACTATGACGAGCACAAGCCCGACGGTGAGATCATGAAGTTCAAGGAGCTGGTGTCCAGCATCCTGGGCTGCGAGGTCAAGGACGCCATCCCCGAGATGAACGCCCTGCTGCAGCGCATCCTGCCCCTGCGGCCCCTGCGGGACTGCGGCTTCACTGAGGCGGACTTCAAGGCCTTCCCCCTGTCCGTCGAGGCCAACCAGCAGCGCCTCATGACCAACGCCTACTACCCCTTCGACCTGGAGTCCGAAGAGGCCATCTACCGCAAGTGCTATTAAAATTTTTCCAGACAACGCAAAGAGGAGACGGCATGCGCCGTCTCCTCTCTCTTTGTGTTTTGCCGCCTTTAATTTCGCTTTTCTCCCCTGCCCGTCCCGCGTTTTTGTATATTTTATATAATATCCGCTCCAATTTTCACCGTCAATACGGCAAATATTTTCCGACTTTCGGATTGACTTTTGTGTGGATAGCCGGTAGAATGTGAGTCAACATCAAGCAGTTGTCTGCTGCGAAAGGAGTCGTACGGAATGGCCGGTTGTATGATGATGATCCGGAATATGACCATGACTGATGCGTCTGCCAACGGTACGACGTCTGCTTCTCGCGCGCATTCCGCCGCGATGTCCTGCACCTCCAAGAGCCATATCGCCCTCATTCTGGACGCCATTCTGCTGGCGTCCATTATTATTTGCGCCCTGATTCCCCTTGCCATTCTGGTATCCGTACTGGCAGTGGCCCTGTTTGTTCTGGTACTGGTATTGTTGGTAGCAGAGTATCATCATACGCCGAGATCGCGACGAGGTGCATAACTGTTTGATACAGTAAAGCGGCTCCGCATCTGGCGGGGCCGCTTTTTTGTATAATCTGAACCAAGAAAAGGAGATTGCAAGATGAAAAAGAAGTTCTTTGCCCTCATGATGGCCATGGTTATGGTCCTCAGCCTGGCCGCCTGCGGCGGCTCGGATGAAGCCGACTCCAACTCCGGCGATTCTGCCGGCGGGGAGAGCTCCGGCAGCAGTGCCTTCAAAGTCGGCGTCATTGGCCCCCTGACCGGCGGCGCCGCCATCTACGGCACCTGCGTGGCCAATTCCGCCCAGATCGCGGTGGACGAAATCAATGCCCTGGGCGGCGACATCCAGTTTGAGCTGATGACTGAGGACGACGTCAACGACGCTGAGACCTCCGTCAACGCCTACAACGCCCTGATGGACGACGGCATGCAGATCCTGGTGGGCACCGTCACTACCCAGCCGGCCCTTTCCGTGGTCCCGCTGTCCTATGAGGACCGGGTGTTCACCCTGACCCCCTCCGCCTCCGGCGACGATGTCATTTCCATCAACGACAATGACAACGTGTTCCAGATCTGCTTCACCGACTCCAACCAGGGCTCCCGTTCCGCCCAGTACATCGATGAGAACTTCGACAGTCCGAAGATCGCCATCATCTACAAAAACGATGACCAATACTCCATCGGTATCCGGGACAACTTCAAGGCAGAGGCCGATTCCCGCGGTATGGACATCGTCTATGAGGGCACCTTCACCGAGGCCAGCCAGACCGACTTCAACGTCCAGCTGGCTGGTGCCCAGTCCGCCGGCGCCGATCTGCTGTTCCTGCCGATCTACTATACCCCCGCCTCTGTCATTCTGACCCAGGCCAACGCCATGGGCTACGCCCCCACCTTCTTCGGCGTGGACGGCATGGACGGCATCCTGACCGCCGAGAACTTCGATGCCTCTCTGGCTGAAGGCGTCTACCTGCTGACTCCCTTCTCCGCCGACTCTGAGGACGAGATGACCCAGAACTTCGTGGCGGAGTATCAGGACCGGTTCGGCGAGATCCCCAATCAGTTCGGTGCCGATGCGTATGACGCCATCTACACCCTGTATCAAGCCATCCAGGCCGCCGGCGCCACCGCCGACATGTCCAATGAGGAGATCTGCGATGCTCTGATCGAGGTCATGCCCACCCTGGCCGTCACCGGCCTGACCAGCGCCGGCTCCGAGATGACCTGGGACGAAAACGGTGCTGTGTCCAAGGACCCCACCGCAGTCATTATCGAAAACGGTACCTATGTCACTCCCTGACAGCGGAACACACACTCCACTGTAATAGAGGACAGGGATCGGCTGCCGGAACTCCGGCAGCCCTCCCTGGACTTCTATGGTGGAAACCGACGCGGGGAGCTGTCACCGCCCCGGTTTCTGCCATAGAAGGGGAAAGAGAGGAAAATACTTATGGAATTTCTATCCTACCTGATCACGGGCATCAGTCTGGGAAGCATCTACGCCATCATCGCCCTGGGCTACACCATGGTATACGGCATTGCCAAGATGCTGAATTTCGCCCACGGCGACGTTATCATGGTTGGCGCCTATGTGTCCTTTTACGTGACCATGTTTGCAGGCAGCAACCTGCTGGGAGAGGATCCCTCCGCACTGACCACCGGCGCTGTGGCTCTGGTGTCCGTGCTGCTGGCTATGGTGGTCTGCACGGTTCTGGGCGTGGTCATCGAGGGGCTGGCTTACCGCCCCCTGCGCCAGGCCGGCAGCCTGGCGGTGTTGATCACCGCCATCGGCGTCAGCTACTTCCTGCAGAACGCAGCGCAGCTGCTGTTCGGCGCGAATCCCAAGAACTTCACCCCCGTGGTCAGCGGCCAGCTGACGCTGTTTGACGGACAGCTTCGGATCTCCTATGTGGCGCTGCTGACCATCACGGCCTGCGTGGTCATCATGCTGGGGCTGACCGCTTTCACTGGAAAGAGCAAGATGGGCAAGGCCATGCGGGCCTGCTCGGAGGACCGGGGCGCAGCCCAGCTGATGGGCATCAACGTCAACGCCACCATCTCTATGACCTTTGCCATCGGTTCCGCCCTGGCGGCCATCGCCGGGGTATTGCTGTGCTCTTACTCTCCGGTGCTCCAGCCCACCACCGGCTCCATGCCCGGCATCAAAGCCTTCACCGCTGCGGTGTTCGGCGGTATCGGCTCCATCCCCGGCGCCTTCCTGGGCGGACTGCTGCTGGGCGTCATTGAGGCCATGGCGCAGGCCTATATCTCCACGCAGTTGTCCAACACGATCCTGTTCGCCGTGCTGATCGTGGTGCTGCTGGTCAAACCGTCCGGCCTGCTGGGCAAGTATGTGCCTGAGAAAGTGTGAGGTGGCGGTATGAAAGGCTATTTCAAAAACATGAAAACCATCACCAAGGTGGACTTTGCCACCTATCTGGGCGTGATCCTAGCCTTTATTGTGGTGTCGGTCTGCCAGGCCCAGGGACTGGTGAACCGTTCTCTGGGCGGTATGCTGGTTCCCATCTGCTGCTACGTGTGCATGTCCATCTCCCTGAACCTGACCGTCGGCATTCTGGGAGAGCTGTCTCTGGGCCATGCCGGCTTCATGAGCGTGGGCGCCTTCTCCGGCATCATTGCCGCCATGAGCCTGCAATCTGCTGTCCCAAATGATCTGGTGCGGATGATCGTCGCCCTGGTGGTGGGCGCCTTCTTTGCCGCCATCGTGGGCTTCATCGTCGGGATTCCGGTGCTGCGGCTCCGGGGGGACTACCTGGCCATTGTCACCCTGGCCTTCGGCGAGATCATCAAGGATCTGATCAACTGCCTTCTGGTGGGCTGGGATGAGAACGGCCTGCACATCGCCCTGAACGTGGACGGCACCAAGAGCATGTCCTCTCTCGGCCTCAGCGAAAACGGCATCGAAATCATCAAGGGCGCCCAGGGCGCCACGGGCAACGCCCGCATCGCCACCTTTGCTATGGGCTTTGCACTGGTGATGATTACCCTGGTGGTGGTGCTGAATCTGGTCCGCAGCCGGACCGGCCGGGCTATCATGGCCATCCGGGACAACCGGATCGCCGCCGAGAGCGTAGGCATCAACGTCACCAAGTACAAGCTGATTGCCTTCGTCACCTCCGCCTCCCTGGCAGGTGCCGCCGGTGCCCTGTTCGGCCTGAACTACTCCAATGTCACTGCCGTACAGTTCGACTTCAACACCTCCATTCTGGTGCTGGTGTATGTGGTGCTGGGCGGTCTGGGCAACATCTGGGGCTCCATCGTGGCAACAGTTGTCCTGTATGTGCTGCCGGAGGCCCTGCGGCAGTTCTCTGACTATCGGATGCTGGTGTACGCCATCGTGCTGATCCTGGTGATGCTGGCCACCAACAACCCGCAGGTGCGGGCGCTGATCAGCCGGATCATTCCCAGAAGAAAGGGGGCAGCCCTCGATGAGTAAGAAATTTGAAAAGGGCAAGATGGTCCCCGTTCCCAGCCATGCCATCATTCCGGAGCGGGACATCGACAAATCCCCCATTCTGGAGTGCAGCCACCTGGGCATCGACTTCGGCGGCCTGCGGGCGGTGAATGACTTCAACCTCACCATCGGCCGGACGGAGATCGCCGGCCTCATCGGCCCCAACGGCGCCGGCAAAACCACCATCTTCAACCTGCTGACCAAGGTCTATCAGCCCACCCGGGGCACCATCCTGCTGGATGGACTGGATACCTCCGGCAAGACCACAGCTCAGATCAACCGCATGGGCATTGCCCGGACCTTCCAGAACATCCGCCTGTTCAACAACCTCTCCGTGGAGGACAATGTGAAGATCGGTCTCCACAATCAGGAGCGCTACTCCGCCATCACCGGCGTTCTGCGCCTGCCCTGGTACTGGAGCCGGGAAAAGGCCGCTCATGAGCGGGCACTGGAACTGCTGTCCCTCTTCGGGATGGCGGACTTGGCGGACCATCAGGCCGGTTCCCTTCCCTACGGCGCCCAGCGCCGGCTGGAGATTGTCCGGGCCCTGGCCACCAATCCCTCTCTTCTATTGCTGGATGAGCCCGCCGCGGGCATGAATCCCTCTGAGACGGCGGAGCTGATGGAGAATATCGTCAAGATCCGGGACACGTTCCAGATCGCCGTCATGCTGATCGAGCACGACATGAAGTTGGTCATGAGCATCTGCGAGGGCATCTGCGTCCTGAACTTCGGGCAGGTCATCGCCAAGGGCACCGCCGAAGAGATTCAATCCAATCCCGCCGTCATTGAGGCATATCTCGGTAAACAGAAGGAGGCGTGACCGTGGAACCGATTCTGAAAGTCAGCGACATCAACGTCTACTACGGCGCCATACACGCCATCAAGGGCGTCTCTTTCGAGGTAAATCCCGGAGAGGTCGTCACCCTGATCGGCGCCAACGGCGCCGGCAAATCCACCACACTGCAGACCGTCTCCGGCCTGCTCCACTCCCGCACCGGCTCCATCGAATTTCTGGGGGAGAACCTGATGGGCGTCCCGGCCCACAAGGTCGTGGCCAAGGGACTCGCCCAGGTGCCGGAGGGGCGGCGGGTCTTCCTGCAGATGACCGTAGAGGAGAATCTGGAAATGGGCGCCTATACCCGGTCCGGCGGCGACATCGACGCGGATCTGGAAAAGGTCTACGCCTATTTCCCCCGGCTGATGGAGCGGCGGCGGCAGATCGCTGGCACCCTCTCTGGCGGCGAACAGCAGATGCTAGCCATGGGCCGGGCGCT
>OLRN01000990.1_pt1 | contig 17182 bp, 15 predicted proteins | sample 1673001 | NCBI WGS metagenome assembly OLRN01 (sample SAMEA3136745, study PRJEB25190) | human gut metagenome | biome: human gut; feature: human-associated habitat; material: faeces | place: Austria | collected 2013 | reverse complement strand
TCTTTCCTGGGCGGTGGTTTATGAGAGCCACCGCCCTTGCTGTCTCTTTATTAATCCCTCCTTCGGGGAAAGAACCGCCGCAACAGGCCGTTGCCCTGTTCGTGCAGCGCACGTTCTCCCGGACAGCCCGGATGGCGGGAGCACCGTTTTCCCTGGAGGGCCTCATTGACCTGCCGGAAGCCGAAGGATTCCTTGCCCCTGTCACAGGTCAAGCTTGCCGGTAGGGTGCGGGGACGCAGGAAAGCCCTTTCAGGCAGGAAGAGAGGCACTCCACATGTCGTGTCCGGCCAAATGCCGCCATGGGAAAGCCGCTTTTGCGTTCCACAGCCGTCAGGATATAGCCTGAATGCCGATGGCCATATGAGACATTCCCAGTGAATGGACAGTGGCCCGGGCGGTCGTCCATGTCGGGCAAATCGTGCAGATGGCGAACAGCAGATTTGGTGAGCGCAGGCCACAAAAAAGCCCTCCATGCGGAGGGCTTCGTCATTCCCGACGGGCGACAGGCTTCCGGGACTGTCATCGGGAGGGGCACGGCATGTCTGCAACCGGGCGGGATGCCGTCCTGTCTGAAAAATGCGCTACGAAGGGTGAGGACCGGGAGGAAGGGGCCTCTCTTCTCATGCGGGAGAAGCCCCTTCCGTCGATGTCCGTTTCGTCTGTGTCCGGCCTCAGGCCTGGGCCGAAGCGGTTGTCGTATCTTTTTCCCTGCGGGCGGCGTTGCGGCGGCAGGCGTCGTTGAGGTCGCGTTCCAGCAGGGCCACGATGGTGAAGCGGTTGATGAAGGCGCGGGCGAACTGCAGGTAGTTCAGATACAGGTCGCTGCTGCGCATGGACAGGCCTTCGGTATCGATGCGCTGCAAAAGCTCGATCTGGATCTTGCTGATGCGGGAAGAGCAGTGGTCGGCATAGGCCGAGAGCTCGGCACGGGAGCCTTCGCCCGCGGCATAGGCCCGGAAGGGGCGGCGTCTTCCAGGATGCCCAGCATCTGTGCCAGATTGTCGCCCAGCGCGCCGCTGTAGGGGCGGTGGCGGTTGGCGATGTGGTTGGCGGACATGCCCAGTACCGAGCGCAGTTCGTGGCTCAGTTCCTTCATGCCGTTGAAGATGCGGTAGTAGATATGCCGCGCCTCGTTGTCCAGATCGTCGCCACCGCCGCGCAGGGCCATGCGGTAGTAGGAACCGCGGGAGCGCGAGATGTCTTCGAAAAGGTTCACGGCTTCGTTCTTGCAGCGGTTCAGGACCTTCTCGTCCTCGGCCTGGAAGGCGGTGAGGCCCTCGCGCATCAGGCGCACGGCGGTATCGATGCTTTCGTCCACCGAGGCGCCGATATTGGCGCGGATGCTGTCCTTGTCGGTGTTGTCGGCCACGATGTCGAAGCTGCTCTCTTCCTTCTTCTTGCCGAAGAAGTTGGAGCGCACCAGGCTGACCACGGCCACCAGCATGAAGATGACGGCCACCACGCTGCCGCCCTCGAACAGGGCCCAGGTGACCAGGGCGCAGGCGCTGAAGGCGCACATGGCGGTCAGGAACCAACCGCTGATGACGGCCAGCACGCCGGAGATGCGGTAGACGGCGCTCTCACGGTTCCAGGCGCCGTCGGCGAAGGAGGAGCCCATGGCCACCATGAAGGTCACATAGGTGGTGGACAGGGGCAGCTTGAGGGACGTGGCCGAGGCGATGAGGATGCTGGAGACCACCAGATTGATGGCCGCACGCACCTGGTCGAAGGGCAGCACGGGCGCGCCCTTGACCTGCTCCACGGGCCGCATGCGGCTTTCGAGGGCGGTGAAGAGCGAATGGGGCAGGATCTGGTGCAGGGTCTTGCTGGCGCTCAGGCCCGCGCGCACGATGAGGCGGCCGGGCAGGGAGGAGCCGAACTGTTCCTGGTCGCCGCGGGTGCTGCTGCTCAGGTTGATGGAGGTCTGCACCACGCGGTGGGCCTTTTTGGAGAACCACAGGGTCAGCACCATGATCAGGCCGGAGAGGAGCAGGTAGAAGGTGGGCGTCTGCACGGCCTTGCGCAGGCCCTCCATGGTGAAGGCATCGGCGGCCATGCCGCTGGCGGTGAACTGCTGCCAGCTTTCCCAGGCGGCCAGGGGAACGCCCACGAAGTTGACCAGGTCGTTGCCGGCAAAGGCGAAGGCCAGGGCAAAGGTGCCGGCCAGGATGACGATTTTGAAGATGTTGACGCCGCGGCGCACCATGAGCAGGTGCAGCACCACGCTCAGGCCCGCGAACAGCACCAGCAGGATGGGCAGGGTGTGGGTATTGATCCAGGCCAGATATTCCGGCTTCATGAAGGACGCGCCCTTGGCGCCTTTCATGATCAGGAAATAGAAGATGGCCGTCAGGGACAGGCCGCCGAAGATGCCGCCGATGCGGCGGTACATGCGCTCATAGTGGAAGGTGAAGATCAGGCGGGTGATGTACTGCACCACCACCCCGGCCACGAAGGCCACCACCACGGAGATGAGGATGCCGGACACGATGGCCAGGGCCTTCTGGCTGTTGATGAAGTCCCCTAGCTGGGAGAGCAGGATGTCCGAGGTGGAGATCTTGATGAGGGCCGCGGCCACGGCACCGCCCAGCAGCTCGAAGACGATGGACACGGTGGTGGAGGTGGGCAGGCCCATGGAGTTGAAGGCGTCCAGCAGCAGGACGTCGGTGATCATCACGGCGAAGAAAATGATGATGATCTCGTTGAAGGTGAACATCTCGGGATTGAAGACCCCGCTGCGGGCGATCTCCATCATGCCGCTGGAAAAGGTGGAGCCCAGCAGCACACCGATGCTGGCCACCACCATGATGACCTTGAAGCTGGCGATGCGCGAGCCTATGGCCGAGTTGAGGAAGTTGACGGCGTCATTGCTGACGCCCACGAAAAGGTCCACTGCGGCCAGGATGGCCAGAAATACCAGTATGAGTAGAAAGATGCTTTCCACGTCCTGTCTCCTGCGGAATAGTCTGAGAATGAGGCCTATTCTGTGTAGGCAGGTTTTGTTACAAAACGGTGACGGCGGCGGGGAAAAGCAGGGGAGAGAAGGGCCGGGAGAGTGGGGGAGGCGAGTTTTTTATGTATGCTTCAGCGTGTTGCGGCAGCAGTGTGGAAAAGCCACCCGTTACCGGGTGGCTTTTCCTTCATGTCATGATGAAAAATGGCGAAGCCGCTCCACGAACATGCGCCAGCGATACCGTGCGGCCTTGCGACCTTTGCGCAATGCATCCAGCGGCAGCATGCACAAGGGATAGAGTACATTGGCACAGCGGAACCAGAGCGGGAAGGCATGTTTCTTGAGCAGATACATGCGGCCTGCAGCGTAGCTGGCGATCTTGGCATCAGGCGGTACATGCGTATCCGGCGAGGGATGGAAGACCCGGATGGACGGACAGCGCCAGACAGGAGCGCGTTTGTGCGCTTCCAGCAGATAGTCCGTATCTTCACCGCAGCCGTAGGGCAGGCCTGTTCCGGGGCCAAGGCGGGGATCGAAGCGGAGGTCTTTTACGACTTCGGCCCGGAAGAATTGTACACAGGTCCCCCCTTGAGAGAATAGGGCTGTGGCGGAAAGAGTTTGTTCCGTGCTGTCAGGTTGAGGGAGTTGAGGGGAAGGAGTCCAGTAGCCCAGGACAGCTCCGGCCTCAGGATGGCGCCTAAAAGCCTCTACGGCCTGAGCCAGCGTGTCAGGGGCATACCAGCAGTCATCGTCGGGGAATATGATAACTTCTTCCTCTTCGACAAGAGAAAGAAGAGCATTGCGCGCGATGGAAACGCCCCTTGATGGCAGCAGGATACGGGTTATCTGCAGGTCTGCATGCTTCTGTAACATGGCATCCAGCGTACCGGGTGCATTTTGGTCGGCAAGATAGATATGAAAGTCCGTACAGGTCTGCTGTTCCAGAGAGGTCAGCAGTCTGTCAAGTTCCCTGATACGGCCCACCGTGGCGATACAGAGAGCGAGATGGGGAAAGTCGGGAAGTGGGCTGTACATGATGGCATCCTCTAGGAACTCAGCGACATTGCAGGCGTCCTCGCAGGAATTCTCCCATTTTTTCTATAAATTCATGGGGAGAATAGCAGGTACATCGGCAAAGATGGTAGAGGCGGGCACTTGTAGACAGTCCAGGCGCCCGTGCTGCCCGCAGGTGATAGAGGGCTAGGGCCTTGCGAATTTCGGGTGTTATGGGACCCTGCAGGATACGCGGGAGCCACTTCTGTGCTTCGGGGTCCTGTTCGGGAGATGTACCGATAATATGGGGATTCAATGCCAGCATGCGTGCCAGCAGTCCTCGTACCTTTTGGGGAGGAAGATTGAGGGTCGCTAGGAGTACAGGGGACGAAAGGCGACAAAGCTCTTTATCAAAGAGACGTCCCGCGATCCAAAGAGCCTGTGCCCGTAGTGTGGAGTCTCGCTGCTGGCGTGCATGCTTATGAGAGACACTTGTACCATGCACTCTGTAGGAAAGTAGAACGTCTGGAAGGTTATCTATCTTTCCTAGAGAGAGCAAGCGCAGCCATAGGGCATAGTCTTCTGCTGCCGGAAAGTCGGAAGGATAACCACCTGCTTTGCGCACCGCTTCTGTTCGAATCATGACGGAGGGATGCGCCAAAGGAGATCCCCAACGGAGTGCTTCCTGGATATGAGGGCCTATTGGTAATCGCTTTGTACGATATACCTCATCATATTCATCCATAAGTTGGATATAACTACCGAGAGCGAGGGTTTCTGGGTGTTTGCTTAGATATTCATATTGACATTTTAGCCGATTGGGGAGTGCGATGTCATCCGCATCCATGCGGGCAATAAAGGGACTTCTCGCTAATGCTATACCCTCATTCAGAGTCGAAATAAGTCCTTTATTGGAGCGCTGTACGAGACGAATACGAATATCTTTGTGTGCAAATTTTTGTAAAATTTCTCCTGATGAATCTGTTGAGCCATCATTAATTATGATGAACTCAAAATTTTTCATTGTTTGAGTAAGGATTGAAGTAATAGCTTTCTCTATAAAATGAGCAGCGTTGTAGACAGGAAGTAGAACAGATATTGCTGGCATATTCAAAGTAATCTAGTTATGTTTTTTATATATATGGTAAATTTTTTTAGCTATTTGATACAGATATTGAAAAATGATTTTACAGTAGTACCGTCTTCTACTTCCTGGGCGTAACGTAAGATCAACGAACTTTTTTATAGCACGAAGATATTTGGGGGAATTTGTTATATCATTCATGGATATATATGTATTCATTGATATATTGAATTCGTGCATTATTATATTTTCAATGTCAGTTTTTTCTGAAGAAATATCATCAATAATTGGAATACGACTTTCTATATTGTGAAAGAGTCGTGTCCATTTTTTTAGAACAATATTGTTGTCAAAGTCATGAAGACTCTTAAGTGCATTTTCGGAAGCCCTAGCCCACAAAGCGTCATTTTGTAAAAGTTCAGTTACAATATTTGCCATCCCTCTAATATCATGCTTGCCGACCATGAAGCAGCCATCAGCTTGGGAGGCACAACTGAGATAGGGCATAGAGTAGAGTACTGCCGGGACCGCATGGGCCTTTGCCTCAAATAGAACCATCGGTGCACCTTCATAGGCAGATGGCATGATAAGAATGCGGGCTTTTTTATAGTAGTCTGTAACATTATTGACCCGCCCCAGTACGCTTACAGAGGAAGTTAGACCTAGTATATGAATAGTTTCTTCAACGGTATGCTTTATTTCATGAGATTCAAAGTGGCCTAAAACAAAAAGATGAACGCTAGGGACAGATTTTTTTACTTCAGCTAGTACATGTAAAGCATCAATAATGCCTTTTGTATGGCAAATTCTTCCCACAAAAATTAGTGCTGGCAAATCTCCGCGGGTATGTTCACTGCAGGTAAACGTTAATGGATTTTGTATGTAAATTGACTGGGGTATCCCTGCAGCTCGCCACATCAAAGATTGGCAATGGGAAAGAGTAATTAGTGCTTGGGTGTTTTTGTATGCAGCAAGGCGTAAGGAGAATAGGTTAAGTTGGCCTGTATAAAGAGGGTAAAAGAACATATTGTGCTCAATGCAGACTGTATATATATTGCATAGCTGTGCAGTAAGAATATCATAGAAATTTTGTTCTATCCAGTGATCATTGAAAATACATAAATCAATAGAATATTCTTTTAAGGTATTAGCAAGCTTTTGATTCCTAAATTGGTCATCATTTACAATATGAACATTAATATTGGTATTAATGTCATAAGATTGCTTTTGATAATGAGTTTTTGTAATAAATATGACATTATAGCCTATAGATATAAACATATTTGCCAAGAGACAGGCGACACGTTCTGCGCCTCCGCTACTCATTGAGTGTGAAAAAATTGCGATATTTTTTATTTGTGAAGGTAGATTCCTTTTTCGGAGTTGTATGGCAGAGCTCAACAGGGAAAAAAACTCCTGCCCTTTAGTATCAACAGCAACTCCTTCATGAACAATATCGAGTAACGGAGCCGCATAATGCGGTTGAATATGATTGGGTAATGTTGCAACTTGATGGATATACCAGATGAAATTGGTGGCATACAACCGTTCAAGCATATCTATTTCATTAGAATCAAGCCCTGCTGCACGAGAACATGATAAGCTTAATCGACGTACATAGGAAAAGTCGTGGCAAACCTTTTCCCACCTCTCGGTCGATAAAAATAAATTATGTGTGAGAGAGTCGTCATTTTGATAGTAAAAGTATCTACCGTGTTTACTGTCAGAAATGAACTTTTTAGCAGCACAACAAACTGAGAAAAATAAGATAAAATCTTCACATTGATTGATATGTATATTTTCAGGAAGAGTAAAAAATTCTAGCCCTTTGATAACAGTTGATCTTTTTAAAAATTTCCCTCCACTTGACCACCAAATTTTTTTCTTAAGAAACTCTGTAAGAATTTGTTTGCCTCGCAGTTGTGCGGACTTACGAGTGCTGAAATATCGTTCCATTTTTTCTGGAGAAGGACCATGATATACGGGAAAATGAACAATATCTGCCTCATTTTTTTCTGCCAAGGCAAACAACTCATCACATGTCGTCAGAGAAATTGCATCATCGGCATCAAGATGAAGGATATACTTCCCGGTGGCATTTCTTATCCCTGTAATCCTCGCCCAGAGTAATCCTTTATTGTGGGGATGCTTTATATATTTTATTCTCGAATCATTTTTTTGATATGACTCTATAATACTGTGGGAGTTGTCAGGAGAACAGTCGTCAACAATAACAATCTCAATATTCTTAAAACTTTGATTGACTACAGATTCTAAACATCTTTTTATATATTTTTCTGTGTTATATACAGGGATAATTACTGATATAGCATAGGCTGAAATCATATGATTCTCCATCATTTATTATTGTTGATTTTGCTCTGTATGAAAGCAGTAACTTCTTCCCATGTTATATTTGCATTTTGTAAATATAATTTATTTATTTTTTGGGGGTCGTAAGATATTTTGTTTAATATCATGGATATTTTCTTTGGTTTATTGCTGATATTTCTGTGTATCAGGAGAGAGAGGATTACATAAAAGCTTGGAGTTTGAGGATCGAGGAGCGAAAATACGGTTTCCCATGAATGAGACCTGATATTATTACATATTTTATTTTCAAATCTCATTTCTGATTTGCGCAAAGCAATAAAGTGGTTGATAACCTGCTGTTCTATTTTTGTACTTGATGTGCTCGTCTCATGAATACGATAAAAGAGCAATGATTTTGGTATATTAGCGAGATCTCCATAATTGAGTAATCTCAACCATAAATCATAATCTTGTGCACACAAGAATGCTTCATCATATCCATTGATAGCCTTAATTGCTTCTGTACGAATCATTGCAGTTGGATGCATAATCTGAGGACCATTAAAAAGTGTGCGCTCTCGCACTGTCTGGGGATTGGTCGCTGGCTCATATATGTGCAGATATGTATCTTGAGTAAATTGGGTAATCCATGTCCCTGATGCACAAAGATTGGGATTTTGCTCCATGTAGGCAAGTTGTTCTTCCAATCGTTGTGGAGCGGCAATATCGTCGGCATCCATTCGAGCGATATAGGGTGTCTTGATCTGGGAGATTCCGCGATTAAGACTGGCAGCAAGGCCAAGATTCCTTTCATTGGTTAAGATTTGGATACGTGCATCTTTCCTGGCAAAATCCGACAGTATTGCGGAGCTGGCATCTGTACTGGCATCATCAATGATAAGGAAGTCAAAGTCGCGGAGAGTTTGACGCAAAATGCTGTTGATTGCTGTTTCCAGATATTTTTCCCCATTATGTACGGACATAAGTACTGTTATCTGGGGGGATGGGCTACGTTCTTGGACGTAGGGTACATCCGCTCGGGCTTCGCACCAGATCTCACTCCAGCGAATCTGAAAATCCGTGATGTATAACCCGGCACACGCTAGCTCACAGGCAAATTGCTCCTGAGTATACTCAATTTCATGGGTTGAATCGAGGCGCCACTCGACGCCCAGTTCTTTTTTTAGAGGAACTCGCCAGTCTCGCTCAAAAAGCGGTACACGCAAAAGAAAACGACGAGGCCGCAAACGTTCCTGAACTTTACGCAGGAAGTCGACGCGTCCAGGAAGATGTTCCAGAACATTGGAGAGGATGACAGTTTCGAAAGAGTCTGCAGGCAAATCTTTGAGGGCATCTCCTTGGATAAATTCCACTTGGGGATGGGCGAATCGCTGACGCGCAATGGCTATATTCTCAGCCTGCAGCTCGATGCCCGTTACACGGGCACCGGCTCTGCTGGCTATATCATAGGCCAGAAAGCCATTCCCACAACCAATATCCAATACATGTTCATCAGGGCGCAGGCGCGCGATGAAGAAGTCATGGTAACGAGTGTGCCGGTGTTTAGTATGTACACCGCTATCGTAGGCAACAGCAGACTGTCCTTCCAAAGGATAAAGAGCGGCTTCTAGATTGAAAAGAAAACGTAGGCTGTCTGCTGGTGTTTTACGCCGAATGTAGAGACGAATCATGCGCATCGCAAGACTCAGTATTCGTTTGTCAATCGAACGAAAAAATTTTTTATATAGTTTTTTCATAAGTTTTGGCATTGAGGAAAATACGATTACTATGGCTTTGCTACACTTTTGGAAAGCCGTTTCTCTGGGAAGGTGTTGGTACACAGCCAATTCTCGTCTTGCGATGTTGGTGATACAAAATTGTTGTGCATCGCGGCGAGCCTGTTGACCAATGCGTTCACGCAAATTCAGATCTGCAAGTAATGTCTCAAGTCCTATACGAATAGAGTCTGGATCTGTGTCACATAGTAAACCATTACTTCCATCCTTGATTAAAGGGGCAATGCCTCGAACTTTCGTTCCAAGAACAGCGCAGCCACGTGCCATGGCTTCAATCAGAGTTTTTGGATGTCCCTCATAATGAGATACAAGTGTAACAATTGTACTTTGTTCTAAGATATGAGGCAAATCAGATGTTGGAACTGTACCAGTAAATTCAATACGTGTTCCATGCTGCTGTGCATATTTTTTTAGTTTTTCTTTCAGTGGTCCATCACCTACAAGACGTAGCGTGACGGGCAGTTTTGAACATGCCTCTATAAGGGAAAATAAATTTTTTTCTACGGACAGACGTCCTACTTGGGTTACTATTTGGGGTGAGCGGTCATAGCAGGGAAGTGGAGCAGAAAAATATTGATTCGGGACATAGTTGGGAATAATTTCTATTTTTTTATCATCTATATGGTAATGATTTATTAAATATTCTTTTCCATTGTTTGTTGTAGTAATGCCAATAGTGCAATTTTGATATATTTCCTGCTCAATTTTTTGAGCTTGATAAACATCGGATTTCCCCATATCTGCGCTCAGCTGACTCCAGATATAACCACAGCGGGCAATGAAAGGTTTTTGCCACAGTCGTGCACAACGCCAGGCACAGTCTGCGCCATTGGCTTGGTTGCTCTTAATGAGGTCAGCTCGAATCAAATGGGCGGCATGTAGTACAGGCATCAGCTGTTCGTAACGACGTTGTGATAAATTCCAAGTGTTGGCGCAGACTTTTAGCCATGGATACCGATTCGCAATGATTTTGTCCTGCTTGTCTCCCCATGATATAATAGTTGTCTTACAGCCATATTTGGCGAGCTCTGCATATAAAGCGAGCTCTCGTTCAAGAGAGCCATTTTTTTCCCAGGCAGCCAGCGACATGCCGCGGGTCATGAAGAGAACGATACGCATATAATATTCTCTCGAGTAGCTAGCGGTTGCGTGCAAGAACAAACCAGAGTGTACCTGAGGTCAGAAGGTTTCTTTGAATTGAGCTGAAAAAAAATATTTAAAAATTATCTTTTCGAAAAAGCTCGACCTATAAGTAAGGCAATCAAATTGTTCAATACTAAATCCTGACAGTTGTGCACGGTACTCTATGAACTTATAGGCCTCTTCAGGTCCAAGGAACCATCTGTGTCTGTCTTCTGGACGTTCTTGGGGTAATCCATAAAATTTCATATCAGAGGATCTTCCCATGTATTTACCATTTTTTAAAAAATTCCAGAAATCTTGATAGGCGTTGGGAAGAGAAATAATTACATATTCTTTGGCTAAGCGCAGGCACTCATCAAAAGCAGCATGTATATTTTCAAGATGTTCTAAAACATCAAGACAAAGAACCGTATCAAATTGTCTATCTTCAAAGGGATAGGGGATATCTTCAAGATTCCATTCCTTTAATATATCGGGGCCAAAACCAATATTGGTATATGAGGATGTATCGGGCAAATGCTGTCGCAGATAGCCTCTATCTGCACCAATATCAATAATCTTCTTCCCATCAAGGATGTTCCTGTACTTTTTATAGACATAAAGCATTTTATCCTCACGGGAGGAATATATATATGATGTGCTATATTTCATTTTGACCTCATAGTACACATTTGAGTCTAGAAAAATAATTCTTCGAGTATTTTTTTATCGTTTAGAACATTTTGAATGTTGAAATTATGGATATTAGCACGACACGGCGCACAATATTTTGTATTAGTCTTATCCCATATTTCTAAGTGGCGAGAAGAGCACCAGCGTTCAAAGAAATCCTCTGTCGTCCAGTTACAAAGTGCAAACTTTTTATTTCCTCTATTTTCACAACATAGATAAGTATATCCATCAGCGGCAAAAACTGGGAGAAGGAAAAATGAATAACATTTGTTATAGTTTTTTAAGATAGTTCTGCTAAGGTTTATTCTAATATTTATACCAAGATTTTGCGATGTACTTTTTATAAAATTAACAAGTTCAGTATTAACTTTATGGATGCCATCCTTGACGACAGCTAGCCGGAAGTAAACCATACGAACTTTTAGCTCTTTTGCTAAAAGTAAAATATCAGTTATTGCTTCTTTATTTGAATTTGTATCAATAAGAAGGACTTTTAAATCAACATTTAGCCCAGATGATGTAAGTTTCTCAATATTAATACAAACTCTATCAAAATCACCTTTATTTTTAGGTCGCCGAATTTTATTATAGAGATTTTTTGTACCTGCATCAATATCTATTCCAATCCAGGCAATATTTGTATATAAATTCGCAGGGATATCACAGATCTTATCGATATGAATGCCATTTGTTATTACAGATGTTAAAAAATTTTTTTCAAGTGCATAAGATATAATTTCACTAAAGTCTTTATGTAGGGTTGGTTCCCCCCCACCGACAAAAGTAATTGTTGGAAGTGTTTGATTCGAGTTCGCATAATTTATGATACAAGAGTCGAATATTTTCTTATAGTCATCTTTTGCTGTCATATCGCGCTGGCTCTGCCTATAGGATGCAGCGTTACAATATACACAATTTTGGTTACAAATATTTGTTAAATCAAATTCCATCGAAAGTGGAAGAAGTGTAGGAGGAATTGATTCACAAAATTTTTTTGCTATGTATGTATATAAAGATTTAGCCATGGTAATCCTCCATGATTGTTAAAATTTTGCTAACTCGATGATACCAAGTATGGTTTTCCATAAAGTCATCATATGCATTTGATATGATTTTTGTTCTTTCAATGCTATCTGAGATTGAAAATAAAAGCTTATCATGAAAATCGCTTAAATCTTTGTTAAACATAATACAATTATCCATATCCCTGAAAATATTATGATAATTTCCTGATTCACAAAGTACGATAGCCTTATGCGCCATCGTTTCATAGTAACGTGTTCCAATTAGGTTCATTGGAGAGAATGTATTGATGATAGCTTTGCTCAGATTCAACATCTTTTGGTATTCGTCGCTTGTAAGTCTTTCTTTGCGATTAAAAAAACGTGACAATAATTTCCCGATAGGTGAAAATGTGTAGTTTATCCAAACTATTTTTGTATTTCTATACTTGAAGCGTCTAAATAACGAAAAGTCATAAGCTGTATAAAATAATTTTTTTTGAATTCTTTCTCGAATATCTGTAGATGCTATTATATTTGTATTTCTTAACAAGCCTGAAAAAAATATATCAATTGATTTTTTTGGTAATGAAGATTCCAGAGAGGGAACTGATGCAAAAGGAACAAAAGTGAAGGGAATCTGGGTATGGTGAAAATAGTTTTCAATATCGTGATGGTGCGTAAAAATATGTGTAAACCTCCCTTTTTTGAAGAAGTCCAATTTTTCCTGAAGTCTTGTATATTCTTTATTTAAAAAAGCAAACTTGTTGATTTCACATTCTGTAAATGAGTGAAGATTTATGGCTCCATCAATATAATTTCCAATTCCATCTGGTAACCAGCTGTGTCCTACAAAAATATCGGTAATAGAATATTTTTTTATAAGCTCATCAAGAGACTGGTGTGGATCATATCCAGCAAAGCCAGGGCCCCATGGGATTACATCTGTATGCCTTTGAAGCTCTGCATAAAATTCATGCTGATATGATGCAGAATTATACTTTTCCATATTTTTTGACAAAAAAAGGATTCTCATTTAGTCTAAACTCCAAATTGATTTAATATGGATAAGCTCATGGCCACATATAGAAGATTTATCGGATAAAATTGAGGTCGGAAATCCAATAACGGAAACAATTTCTGATAAATTTATATTTGTTAATTTTATATTAAGAATGAATTCAGTTCCGTATAACGGAACTGATTTCATTTTACAATAAATAGCAAATCTCCCTTTTTTAATCTTAGTTGGATACCATTCTTGTGCTGGTGAAATATTTGTTATAAACGTTTTGTCTTTATCGTAAAAACGTATAGTAATTCTAAATTCGGTTAAATCTTTATGGGCAGTACATAAAATTTTTATAACTATATCGTCGTGAGTATGAAAACTGTCGATTCCATTGTTCTCATTATCTAAAAAATAAATATTTTCAAGTGTCACATCTTCATTTCCAACTAGTTCTCTATAAATTTTTATTTTATGTCCAGATAGAGATTGCTGTGGACTACCAAGATAAATATTCTTTGCCTCTGCTGAAATTCCATAAAACAAGGATTTTCCTTTACTTAATACCAATCCATTCTCGCAGAGACGTTCTACTTCAAATGCATTTTGCGTTACATAAATAAAGGTTATACCTGAAGATATAAGCTCTCGCATCTTTTTATGGGCTTTTCGTTGGAAATAAACATCACCTACGCTTAAGACTTCATCAACTAATAAAATATCAGTATGCGTATGAACAGCGATTGAGAAACCTAATCGTGCCAGCATCCCGCTAGAGTATTGCCATACTGGACGATCTATCCAGTCTTCGAGCTCGGAAAAATCAATGACTTCAGGTTCTAGGCGACGGATTTCTCTGTCATTAAAGCCCATAATCGTTGCCAGCAGGGCGATATTTTCTCGTCCAGTTAGTTCCATACTGATACCAGTATTGAGCTCGATCATGGGAAAAATGCTGCCTCGGATATCAATGCTCCCTTTGTCCGGAGGTGTCACCCCTGCCAGAAGCTTCAGCAAGGTAGATTTGCCAGCTCCATTGCGACCGAGGATTCCCAAGGAACCTCCGCGTCGAACTTGGAAGGTGATGTCTTTAAGTGCAAAGTCGCTTTCGTGGAATCTACGTTTCTTCCACGGTAGTATGGGCGGTAGTCCATAGCGTTTCCAGACATTTTTGACGTCGATGATGATATCTTCAGCCATAATAGTCCTACAGAGTATCCGCAGCGTAGCGCAGAGTGCGTCGGAAGAAAGGGTAGCCTACTAGCCAGGCGAGCAAGGTCATGCCGCAGGTGATAGTCAGCGGGAAAAGCGCGGGAAATTCTCCCAAAAACAGGGCATCCCGGAACATATTGACGGCATGAGCCATGGGATTAATGGTTACGGCCCAGCGGAATTGTTCCGGAATAAGGTCAGGGGAAAAGAAAATGGGCGTTACAAACATGCCCAGCTGTAGAATGATGGGAAGCAGTACGATGATATCACGTCGATAAATCCCGAGACCGCAGACAATCAGTCCTAACCCCATGGCGAACAGGGCTACCAGAACGATCAGGAAGGGCAGACACAGCCAGGAAAGGCTGGGGACAACTCCCCAAAAAAGGCTCATACATAACAATAATATGAAATAAATGACAATGTTCAGGATAGGCAAGCCTGCTGCACTCAGAGCAAAAGCTAGTGGATTCACAGGCATTTTTTTCAGAATTCCCATATTACTGCTGACGCCCGGATAGATAGCTCCCACGAGGCTGCTGAAAAAGAGCCAGAGGGCGATGCCCGAGAAAAGGAAAGGTATCATGGGGATGCCGTCTAACTGTGGCAGGCCAAACATCAATCGGAAAAAAATGAAAACAACAAGATAGACCACGGGCGCTAGCAATGCCAGCAGTGGACCGAGAAGAGTCCGTCGGAATTGGGCCTTGAAATCGCGCTTAAAGATAGCTTTGGCAAGCCCGAGCATTGGGGTCTGTACTGTATATCCCATAATTAGCGAGTCTGTGTGGTGTTAATAGGTCAGTAACTTAACGCGATGGTTATAAATCTTGTCCATAAGATAATAAAAAAAGGGGTCACAGTCCAGAACCGTAACCCCTTGAATTATCTGTGGTGGAGAAGAGGAGACTTGAACTCCCGACCCCCGCCTTGCGAAGGCGATGCTCTCCCAGCTGAGCTACTTCCCCACATGGACGCCGCAACGCGGCGTAGCGTGGTATGTATGCCATTCATGTGCCGGGGTCAAGTCTTTTTTGCGGGCGGCACGTCCGGCGGCAGGGGGTGGCGAGGGCAACGTGCCGTGCCCGTGACGCGCGTCGTTTTCCCCGGAGCGCTCTTTTGGCGGATGCGGGCCGTATCCATGCCGGGGCGCCCGCGAAACGGCAATGCCGCGCCAGGGCCTCCCGGCAGGCAACGTCCGCACGGGCCAGAGCGCCGGGCGGCCTTCCCGGGATCGCCTTCCTCCGGCCATGCGCTGCAAAAAAATCGGCCGGGCCGCCCCTGTGGGGCTTGGCTACCGCGAAAAAAAACGCTATAGAAGCCCGCTGGTGTCATTATGAAGGAATATCGGGATCATTATTTTCTCAAGGCCAAGCGCGAGAATTATCCGGCCCGTTCCGTGTACAAGCTCAAGGAACTGGACGCGAAGTTCAAGCTCTTCCGCCAGGGGATGCGCGTTCTGGATCTGGGCGCGGCTCCGGGCTCGTGGTCGCTGGGCGCCGCCGAAAAGGTGGGCCCGCGCGGGCTCGTGCTGGGCTGCGACATCCAGACCACGGAGACCGCCTTCCCGCCGCAGGTCACCTTCATGCAGGAGGACGTGTTCAACCGCTCCGATGCCTTTGAAGCCCGCCTGCGCGAGATGGGGCCCTTCGACGTGGTCATGAGCGACATGGCGCCCCGTACCACCGGGACCAAGTTCACGGACCAGGCCCGTTCGCTCGAGCTGGCCTGCGAGGCCCTGGAAGTGGCGCGCCTGCACCTCAAGCCCGGCGGCAGCTTCATCGTCAAGATTTTCATGGGGCCGGACATCCAGGAGATGCTCCAGCCCATGCGCCGCGCCTTCAGGGCCGTCAAATCCTTCAAGCCCAAGAGCTCCCGGGCCGAGAGCAAGGAGACCTTCTTCGTGGGCATGGGGTTCAGGGCCGAGGCGCGTCCTGCCGCGCAGGATGCGGGCACGGACGGAGCCGCCGACACCGGACGGGAGCCCGGCGCCCTCTAGGGGCGTCCCGTTCGCCGTTGTCCGGGCCGCTGCACCCGTGTGCGCGCCCGGAAAGGCCGGAAGCGTGCTCCCCGTTGCCGGGATGTCCCGGTATCCCGGGCAGGGAACGGACGGGCCGCAAGGCCGTCTGTCTTTTTTCACCTTTTACATTCTCCGAGTTTTGGGAGGTTTTATGTCTGGGCACAGCAAATGGGCCAATATCCAGCACCGCAAGGGCCGTCAGGACGCCAAGCGCGGCAAGGTTTTCACCAAGGCCGCCAAGGAAATCATCATCGCTGCCAAGAACGGTGGCGATCCTGCGGGCAACCCTCGTCTGCGTGCGGCCATTGCCGCTGCCAAGGCCGTGAACCTGCCCAAGGACAAGATCGAAGCCGCCATCCGCAAGGGCACCGGTGAGGACGCGGGCGGCGACCTGACCGAATGCTTCTACGAAGGTTACGGCCCCGCCGGTATCGCCATCATGGTGGAAGTGGCCACCGACAACAAGAACCGCACCGTGGCCGAAGTGCGCCACCTGTTCACCAAGCACGGCGGCAGCCTGGGCACCGACGGCAGCGTGAGCTGGATGTTCGACCGCAAGGGCGTCATCACCGTGGAAAAGGCCGCCTACACCGAAGACCAGATGATGGAAGTGGCCATGGAAGCCGGCGCCGACGACGTCATCGACGATGACGATGTCTGGACCCTCCAGACCGCCATGGCCGACTTCGCGGCCGTGCGCGACGCCCTGGAATCCGCCGGTGTGACCATGCAGTCCGCCGAACTGGCCATGGTGCCCCAGAACCTGGTGGCCGTGGACGCCGAGGCCGCCCAGAAGGTCATCCGTCTCATGGAAGCCCTGGACGACAACGACGACGTGCAGAACGTCTACGCCAACGCCGACTTCCCCGAAGACATGGATATGGACTAGTCCGGTACGCTCCCGCCCCTCCGGGCGGCAGATGTCCGTTTTTTGCCCGGCATTCCCTGAGTGCCGGGCTTTTTTTCTCTGGGGTGAGCTATGGCGG
>OLRN01000989.1_pt1 | contig 17188 bp, 10 predicted proteins | sample 1673001 | NCBI WGS metagenome assembly OLRN01 (sample SAMEA3136745, study PRJEB25190) | human gut metagenome | biome: human gut; feature: human-associated habitat; material: faeces | place: Austria | collected 2013 | reverse complement strand
AGAGCAAAGGACTGAAAATCCTTGTGTCACTGGTTCGATTCCCGTTGGCACCACATACAAATAAAAATGAAATTTCTTGTTATATCCCGGACTCAGAGAGAGTTTGGGATTTTTTGTTTCATGCTTTTTCTCTTTACTGTAGCTGCAGATGCGCGCTGTGGTAACATCGCTGTATGATTATGCAGAAATACGTATCGGTATTGCATATTTATCCGACGTCAATTCATAGTGAGCTTCATATCAGTGATGCAGAACGTCTTCGGACGATGATATGCGAGTTTTAAAAGTTGTGTATTCATAACCTTTTGACGCATAAAACATTCGTAAAGATATGCATTCTGCTTTTTTTAACTAATTATTGTTTGTATTGTCAGTTCAAACCTATATCTTTGCAATGTATTTTCCTGGCCTTTTTTTATTCTGCCGCTAAATATGATAAGATTATAACTAACACTTTAAACCGAATGAAACGAATATTTACATCTATTGTTGCTGCGTTTGCAGCAATGACGGTTAGTGCGCAAACCGCGGAGTTTTTCGAGCCTTACAAGAGCGTCGACCTGCGTTTGCCTTCTGTACCTATTGTGGTGAACGACCCTTATTTCTCTATCTGGTCGCCTTATGACAGGCTTACCGACGGACCTACACGCCACTGGACAGACGCCCAGAAAGCCATAGACGGACTGCTGCGTGTGGACGGAAAGACCTATCGCTTTATGGGAGTTGAAAAGCCTTATATACTCAAGTCCATTCTGCCGATGGCCGATGAGGGCGCATGGACAGCCAAGACAAGCCGCAAGAATCCGGGTGACGGATGGGCCGCTGCCGATTTCGACGATTCTTCATGGGGAACGGAGCAGGGCGCTATCGGTACGGCTGACGAATATCCCAACGTGAACACAAACTGGGAAGAGACCAACAGTGACGTGTACGTGAGACGTACTGTCAATCTCACAGCCGACGATATCAACGATGATCTTTACATTGTCTATTCTCATGACGACGTGTTCGAACTCTATATCAACGGCACACAGGTGGTGTCAACAGGCGAGACATGGCTTCAGGGAGAGACTCTCCATCTCTCAGCTTCGCATAAGGCGTTGCTCAAGGAGGGTGAGAATGTCATCGCCGCTCACTGTCACAATACCACTGGTGGCGCGCTCATCGATTACGGACTGTATCGCAATGTGAAGACAGAGGGTGCCGACATCGAGACAGCCGAGCAGACAGCAGTCGATGTACTCGCTACAAATACTTATTATACATTCAAGTGCGGTCCTGTGAACCTCGACCTCGTGTTCACCGCTCCGATGCTTATCGACGACCTCGACCTTCTGTCAACACCGATCAACTACATATCCTATCAGGTAACTTCAACAGACGGTGCAAACCATGATGTGCAGTTCTATCTCTCAACTTCGCCTGAACTGACGGTCAATGAGACATCGCAGCGCACCAAGTCTGAGCTTCAGGCGGCCGCAGACGGTTTCAAATACATCAAGGCCGGCACAATGTCGCAGCCCATACTCAAGAAGAGCGGCGACCTCATCTGTATCGACTGGGGATATCTTTACATGCCTGCAATCAACGGCGAGGTGTCTCTGTCGTCAGGATATGTTTCTGAAAATGTTTTCGCTACCACCGGAAAACTTCCTGAAAGCGATCGCATCCTGGAAGGAAGCGGTGTTTCTTCCATGCCTTCAATATCTTATGTACACGATTTCGGAAGCGTGAGCACAGCCTCAAGCTTCGCTATGCTTGGATACGACGAAGTGTACGACATAACCTACATGGGCAAGAACTATAAAGGATATTGGGCACGCGACGGTAAGACAATACTTGAGGCCTTCGCCGAACTGCGCGACAATTACACTGACATCATGACCCGTTGCCGTGCTCTCGACAAGCGCATCTACGACGACGGACTTGCTGCCGGCAACACCAAATATGCTGAAATACTTTCCGGTTCATACCGTCACGTCATCGCAGCTCACAAGCTTTTCGAGGACAAGGACGGCAACCTGCTCTTCTTCTCCAAGGAGAACAACTCCAACGGATGCGTCAACACCGTTGACCTCACTTATCCGTCGGCTCCGCTCTTCCTGCTCTACAATCCTGAATTGCAGAAAGGCATGATGACAAGTATCTTCGAGTACAGTTACACAGGACGCTGGACAAAGCCTTTCGCAGCACACGATCTCGGAACATATCCTATCGCCAACGGACAGGTTTACGGCGGCGACATGCCTCTGGAGGAATCTGGTAATATGATAACTCTTGCAGCGATGATATGCAAACTTGAGAACAGCACGGCCTATGTTGACAAATACTGGGATATTATAACAACTTGGGCTGATTATCTCGTTGAGAACGGACAGGATCCGGAGAACCAGCTCTGTACCGACGACTTCGCAGGACACTGGGCACACAACGCCAACCTCTCCGTGAAAGCCATCATGGGTGTGGCCGGATATGCAGAGATGGCACGCATCAAGGGCGACATCGCTACAGCCGACAAATATATGAACAAAGCCAAGGAGATGGCACGTATATGGGAGTCTATGGCAAGAGAAGGCGATCACTACCGCCTTGCTTTCGACCGCGATAACACATGGAGCCAGAAATATAATATGGTGTGGGACAAGCTCTGGAATATACACATTTTCCCCAACAAGGCTGCAGAGCGCGAAATACAGTATTATCTCACAAAGCAGAATACATATGGTCTGCCGCTCGACAGCCGCGAGGCATACACCAAGAGCGACTGGATTATGTGGACAGCAGCCATGTCTCCCGACACAGAGACATTCCTCAAGTTCTCCGACCTTGTATATAAGTATATCAATGAAACCAAGTCACGTGTGCCAATCAGCGACTGGTATTGGACAAACTCCGGCGACATGCGTGGATTCAAGGCACGTTCTGTGATCGGCGGACACTGGATGAAGGTTCTCATGGACAAGATAGGTACGCTGGAGCCACCGGTAAAGGAGTGGGCTCCTGCAGGCGACAAGATAAAGACAAGATGGGCAGATGAGGTGAAGGTGGACAACGTGCTGCCTGAATATCCGCGTCCTCTCATGGAGCGTTCAGAATGGATGAACCTCAACGGACTTTGGGATTTCGGATTCAATGTGGCAAGCTCCAGTGCTGAACCGGCAATGTACGACGGCCAGATACTCGTGCCGTTCGCTATCGAGTCGAGTCTTTCTGGCGTCATGCAACCGATGGTAGAGAACAATGCTCTGTGGTACAAGCGTGAGTTTACAGTGCCTGAGACATGGGCAGGAAAGCGTGTCATCATCAACTTCGGCGCCTGTGACTACACAGCAACAGTCTATGTCAATGGAAAGAGTGTTGTTTCTCATACAGGCGGACATACAGCGTTCAGCGCCGACATTACTGATTTCCTGTCAGAAAGCGGTGCAAACGAACTCACTGTAAAGGTTATCGACAATACCGACGAAAAATCGCAGCCGGTAGGAAAACAGCGCAAGGATGCCGAGGGAGACGGAAGTACATGGCATTCTCCGGTATCCGGTATATGGCAGACAGTATGGCTCGAGCCGGTAAACAACGAATACATATCAGCTGTTTCCACTACACCTGATGTTGACAACAGCAAGTTTGTTGTCAACGCTACAGCCGAAGGAGTGAGCGGAGGCAATGCCGTTGTGACCGTGAAACTTCTGGATGGCGACAATGTTGTGGCTACAGGTGAAGGCGCTCCAGGCACCGACATCGAATTCAATGTTGCTAACCCGAAACTGTGGAGCCCGCAGTCGCCTTATCTCTACGACATGGAGCTCAGCCTCACATGCGATGGCAAGGAGACCGACCGTGTGGACAGTTATGCCGCTCTGCGAAAGATCTCTGTGGCACAGGATAAGAACGGCGTATGGCGCATGCAGTTAAACAACAAAGACTTCTTCCAGAACGGTGTGCTCGATCAGGGTTATTGGCCTGACGGACTCTACACCGCACCGACCGATGAAGCCCTCAGCTATGATATAGAGACTGCAAAAAGTCTTGGCTACAACATGATACGCAAGCACATGAAGGTGGAACCGGCACGCTGGTATTATCACTGCGATCGCCTCGGAATGCTCGTTTGGCAGGATATGCCTGCTCTTGGTAACTCTTATGAGGACTGGAACAGCGACAGCTGGTACACAGGTACAGACGGCCGTCCGACCACAACCGTGCGCGTAAATTTCACAAAAGAGTGGACAGAGATAATCAAACAGCACTATTCAAATCCTTCTATTGTTGTATGGACTCCGTTCAATGAGGCTTGGGGACAGTTCCTTACATCTTCTGTTGTTTCAAGTACAAGAGGTCAGGACGCAACACGTCTTATCGATGCTGCCAGCGGTGGAAACCATCATGAAGACCTTGGCGACATGCTTGACCTCCACGATTACAGCAGCGAACCGTCCGTTTATTTCTACGATGCTACACGTCCTACAGTGCTTGGCGAGTATGGCGGACTCAGCTACAACGTCGAAGGCTATCGCTGGGATCCTGAATATACAGCTACCGATTACACCGGAACAGATGAACTGACTGACGCTTATGTGACACTCTCCGACAGAATTGCCGCTCTTGCCAAGTCTGATGCTGCCAAGGACTTCTCTGCTGCCGTCTATTCACAGATAACTGACGTCGAGACCGAAATGAACGGACTGATGACATATGACCGCAAGCTTGTCAAGGTTGATGCTGACAAGGTGAAGGCCGCTAACGAAAAGCTCGCTTCCGTACTCGACACTTCAACCGGCATTGAGGATATCAACGGACAGGACGGACCCGCTGTAGAACTCGGCCGTTACAACGCCGGCGGACAGCGCGTATCAAAGAACAGCAAGGGACTCAACATCGTTAAGTATTCTGACGGTACGGTGAGGAAACTCATTGTGAAATGATATTGACATTATGATGACAGACCGCCCGGTTTTCTGAAAAATGAAAGCCGGGTGGCTTTTATATTATTATACAAGCTTATTATAAATTTTTTATATATAGATCAACATTAATTTTATGAAGAAAATCATGACGCTTGCGGCTGTGATGGCCGTTACACTGTCAGCCGGGGCACAGACTCCGGAGTTTTTTGAACCGTACAAGACGATAGACCTGCGCCTTCCTTCGGTGCCTATCTTCGTCAACGACCCTTACGTTTCGTTCTGGTCGCCTTGCGATGAACTCAATGCAGGCAACACTTGCCACTGGACCGACGACGAGAAACCTATTGATGGTATGCTCCGTGTCGACGGTGTGACCTATCGTTTCATGGGAGTTGAGCGCGAGTATGTGCTCGATCAGACACTCCTGCCTATGGCTGACGAGGAAGCATGGGAAGCAAAAGCCACGACAAAGAAGCAGACCGGCACAGGCTGGACAGCACCCGATTTCGACGACAGTAGCTGGGAAACAAAGAAAGGTGCGTTCGGTACAGCAAAGGAATATCCTCATGTGAACACACCGTGGGAAGATGCAAACAGTGATGTTTATGTACGCCGTACAGTCAATCTTAAGGCTTCTGACATCGCGAAAGACCTTTATGTGGTTTTCTCTCACGATGATGTGTTCGAACTTTACATCAACGGTCACCGTGTGGTAAGCACAGGCGAGACATGGCTTCAGGGCGAGACAACCCGTCTGACAGACACTATGAAGGGCTATCTCAAGGAGGGCGAGAACGTAATTGCCGCACACTGTCACAACACTACCGGCGGTGCTTATCTCGACTACGGACTGTTTGTAAACTCAAAGACAGAGAATCCTGACATAAAGAAAGCCGTACAGAAGTCGGTAGATGTGCTTGCAACAAACACATACTACACCTTCGAATGTGGCCCGGTGATGCTCGATGTTGTGTTCACAGCTCCGATGCTCATCGACAATCTCGATCTTCTGTCAACTCCAATCAACTACATTTCATACCAGGTACGTTCAAACGACGGTAAGGAACACGACGTGCAGTTCTATCTTGCAACTTCTCCGGAACTTGCAGTGAATACTTCAAACCAGGCCACCCTGTCGTCGCTCAAGTCAGAGAACGGCATCAAGTACATCTGTGCAGGAACAACCGAGCAGCCGGTTCTGGCCAAAGGTTCAGACGGTATATGCATTGACTGGGGATTTGTATATCTGCCACAGATCAACGGAACAGTGAGTCTTGCTTCCACACTTGAGGTTGAGAGCGTGTTTGCAAACGAAGGCAAACTGCCGCGCACCAAGATTTCTGTAACCAGCACAAAGCAGTCTAAGAACCCGACACTTGCTTTCACCTACGACTTCGGTAAGATAAAGACCGGCTCAAACTTCGCTATGATAGGCTATGATGAGATTTGGGACATCGAATATATGAACCAGCGCTACAAGGGATACTGGGCACGTAACGGCAAGACCATATATCAGGCGTTCGAGGAACTGCGCGATAACTACACCGACATAATGAAACGTTGCCGTGAACTTGACAAGCGCATATATGACGACGCATTCGCTTCCGGCGATAAAATGTATGCTGAGATACTTTCTGGAACATACCGTCACTGCATCGCTGCCCACAAACTGTTTGAAGGTCCTAACGGCAATCTCTACTTCTTCTCAAAGGAAAACAACTCCGGAGGATTCGTAAACACAGTCGATCTGACTTATCCTGAGTCACCTATCTTCTTCCTCTACAATCCCGAACTGCAGAAGGCGATGATGCGCAGTATATTCGAGTACTGCCGCTCAGACCGCTGGAACTTCCCCTTCGCTGCCCATGATCTTGGTATCTATCCGCACGCCAACGGCCAGCGTTACTCAATCACAAGCCCTGATGCAGACGGAGGTTTTGCCGGAAACATGCCTCTTGAGGAGTCAGGAAACATGATTACGCTCTGCGCAATGATATCCATGCTCGACGGCAACACATCTTTCGCTGACCAGTATTGGGATACAGTGAAACAGTGGGCCGACTATCTCGCAGAAAACGGACAGGATCCGGAGAACCAGCTCTGTACTGATGACTTCGCAGGACACCTCGCACACAACGCCAACCTTTCTGTAAAGGCTATCATGGGTGTTGCCGGATTTGCAGAGATGGCACGCATGAAGGGCGACATAGAGACCGCCGACAAGTATATGGCCAAAGCAAGAGAGATGGCCGAAATATGGGAGAAAGACGCACGCGACGGCGATCATTACGGTCTGACACTCGACAAGACAGGAACATGGAGCCAGAAGTATAACATGGTGTGGGACAAACTTTGGGGACTGAATCTCTTCCCGAATAACGCCATGAAGCGTGAGATGGCATATTATCCAAGAAAGCAGAACACCTACGGTCTGCCGCTCGACAGCCGCAGCGACCAGTCTAAGACCGACTGGATAATGTGGACAGCTGCCATGGCTGACACCGATGAGGACTTCCAGAGATTCCTTGCTCCGCTCTACAAGTACATCAACGAGACTCCGTCTCGTGTGCCAGTGTGTGACTATTACAACACAAAGACCGCTACAAGAATCAACTTCAAGGCCCGTTCGGTTGTAGGCGGACACTGGATGAAAGTGCTTATGGACAACTTCGACAAGAACAAGGTGCCTTCTACAGGCATCACATCAGCTGTAACAGACAAGGATTTCGAGCCGATGTCTTATTACAACATGAGCGGCGTCAAGCTGTCTTCGCCAGCCAAGGGTCTGAACATCGTGACAGACAAGGAGGGTGACGCAAAAAAGATTGTCATGGAATAAAAAAGCGATAACGACATTTACCCGTCGTGAACACCGGCGCCCGGCGACGCACTTATGCGTCTGCCGGGCGCTTTTTTGTTGAGGCTGCGTGATGTGATGTGCACAGTCGCAGCCTCAGAATGTTCTTTACGAAAAACGCAATATCTGGTGAAAACTGCATAATTATGCAATTTTGAAAGTAAAAAATTTTGACAAAATAAATTTGCAAAATAGAAAAACGCAACCCGCAGAAAAGCATCATATCGCGTGACGGACGGTTTTCCGGAAGACGATGGAGAGCGTATGAAATGATGCTTCTGTGCTTGTGAGCTTACGGAAGAGCCCGTTTTGTCTTCCGGTTTGGTCTTTTTCATGGGCCAATTAATACCGTTTTACGGTGCAAAACAGGCTATTTTGCACCGTAAAATAGGCTATTCCGCAGAACCATATCGGTACCTTGATGAGGTCGGTGGGTGTAAATGGCTGATTGACAATGTGTTGCGTTAAGTATCTGAGAATCGCGTGTACGCAACCGACTGCACTCTTGTCCGGCTCTGCGCGATTCTCGTGAGGTTGACGGTGTATAAATATTCATCCGTGTCACAGTTTCTGCATAATTATGCAGAAGCCGCCGTGGCGTTTCTCTTGCCTTTATTTCTTGCTTCAAGAAGCAGCTGCATGAGGTTGCGGATGCACCATGGGATATAAAAAACATGTTCCCGCTCCACATTTGCGGAACGGGAACACGCTTTCCTTCGGCCTTACATGCTCTCAGGCTTTCTGGTTCATCACAATCTGATTGAAGTAAGGATAAGGTATCTCTATGTTTTCCTTGTCGAACCGTTCCTTTATCGACTTCAGCAGATCGCACTTCATTGCGAACGCATTGCCCGGCGTTGCCGCCCATGCCCATGCTCTCAGCGTGATAGCCGAGTCGCCGAGGTTTATCACTCTTATCACTACTTCGGGCACTCCGTCGGCCTTCTCCTTCTCTGTGCGGTGGTCGGTCAGCATGGGGTGGTGCATTATCTCGTCGCGCATCACGTCCATGGCAAAGTTGAGGTCGGTTGTATATGATACTCCCACCTCCACGAAGGCACATGTCACTTCCTCGCCGAACGACGAATTGACTATGGTGCTTGAGCTCATCTTACTGTTCGGTATGAGTATCATTCTGTTCTCGGCGTTGCGTATGACGGTGTGTCGGAGCGTTATTTCCATCACCGTTCCGACCACGATGTCATCCACCTTGATGAAGTCGCCCACCTTGAACGGTCGCGAGAAGACGATGAACATTCCGCCCACGATGTTCGACAGCGCCTCCTGCGAGGCAAGACCTACGGCCATGGCCATGATACCGGCACTGGCCAGAATGGAGTTGCTTATCTTCTCCATGCCTGGAATGAGCGACAGAAAGGCCGCACATCCTATGATGTATACCGCCGCAACCACCATCTGACGGATGAATCCCCGCTTGGTCTCATCGAGCGCCACAAGGCGTCCCTGTTTCTTCAGCGAGCGGTTGAAGAAGTATTTCACAAGAGTTGTCACTACGCGTACGAACAGATAGATTAAGGCTGCCTTGATGCAGAACCGCAGCACCGCGCGCACGGTTATGCCGAAAAGGCTCAGTTCGAGAATGTTGTCAATGTCCATATTCTATTCTTTTTGTTTTTTTATTCCTTGTTAAGAGTCCGTCCGCGTGCTGTTTGCAGGTGTGGAAAACGGCCTTTGAGGCGGGCAATGTCATACGCAAATATACAAGAAAAAAAGTAATCGGACGAACTGAATGGTGTTTTTGTTGTATCTTTGCATAAGATTAGCTGCACTCGGGAAATTGAAAACAAGTTTTCTTTCCGCTCGTTTGCATAATCTTTGCATCAACAAACAGGAATGCGGCGTCTCCGCCCGGACGGACCGGGGCGCTGCGGTTGAATATATAGAATTGTTATTATTATGAATCTGCCTGAAGATCCGATGATGCTGTTCAGCGTCATCAACATGAAACTGAGAGACTGCTACGAGTCGCTCGATAGTCTGTGTGAGGACATGGATGTAGACAAAAAGGCCATCCTTTGCAAGCTCGCTACGGTGGGGTTTGAGTATGATTCCGCCGCCAACCGCTTCTGGTGAAATACGTATGAGGCAACGGCTGCCGCACGGCACTACATGTGGCGCAATGCGCCGGACGCAGGCACGTACAATGACAGACGATGAATCTTACAGACGCTAAGTACATGCAGCACTATAAGTCGCTGCTGTCAGTTGGGTTGCCCATAATGATCGGGCAGCTTGGAGTTATTGTTCTCGGATTTGCCGACACTATGATGGTGGGCCATCACAGTACGGTGGATCTGGGTGCGGCCTCGTTTGTGAACAACATCATGAACATGGTCATCATTTTCGGTACGGGCTTCTCTTACGGACTCACGCCCGTTGTAGGTGCTCTCTTCGGCACAGGTCACAGAGCACAGGCCGGTCAGGCTCTGCGCTGCAGTCTGTTGTCAAATGCCATTGTGGCCGTGCTCATGTCGGCACTCATGCTGGTGGTCTATTTCAATGTGGGGCGCATGGGACAGCCCGAGGAACTTTTGCCGCTCATACGGCCTTACTTCCTCGTACTTCTGGTGTCGCTGCTGTTTGTCATGCTCTTCAATGCCTTCAAGCAGTTTGCCGACGGCATCACCGACACACGTGTGTCTATGTGGATTCTGCTCGGCGGCAACATGCTCAACATCGTCGGCAACTATCTGCTCATATACGGCAAGATGGGCTTTCCGGAACTTGGTCTGCTGGGTGCAGGTATAAGCACCCTGTTCTCAAGAATAATGATGGTGGTGGTTTTCATGGTCATCTTTGCGCGCTCGCGCCGCTACCGCCGCTATCGTGCGGGCTTCATAGGGCTGGGCTGGTCGCGCGGATTGGTGAAGCGTCTCAATGCTCTCGGTTGGCCTGTGGCGTTGCAGATGGGCATGGAGACGGCCTCGTTCAGCCTGAGTGTGGTCATGGTGGGATGGCTTGGCACAGTGGCTCTGGCGTCACATCAGGTGATGCTCACCATCTCGCAGTTCACGTTCATGATTTACTACGGCCTCGGAGCGGCCGTCGCCATACGTGTAAGCAGTTTCCATGGACAGCACGACCGTGAGGGCGTACGCCTTGCTGTGGGTGCCGGTTTCCGTCTTATGCTTGCTCTGGAGATTGTATTGTCGGCTGTTGTGTTCAGTCTGCGCCATCATCTTGGCGGTTGGTTCACCGACAGTGAGGCCGTAGCTTCGTCGGTGGTGTCGCTCATGGTTCCGTTTCTTATATATCAGTTTGGCGACGGACTTCAGATTACCTTCGCCAATGCTTTGCGCGGAACGTCCGACGTCAAGTTTCTCATGGTCATAGCCTTCATAGCCTATTTCGTCGTGTCGCTGCCCGTAGGCTATTTCTGCGGATTCGTTCTCGGCATGGGACTTGTGGGCATCTGGATGGCGTTCCCGTTCGGGCTGACCGCAGCCGGGGTGATGATGTGGCTGCGGTTCAGACGTTCTTACAGCAGTTCGGGAAGCTGATATAGCTTCATTCCGTTGCTTCCTTTTATCAGTATGTACTGGCCTTCGGGCCTGTTCTTGCTCAGTTCTTCTTTCACTTCGTCGGCGTTGGCAAACTTGCGGAAGTCACATTGTGTCTTGCCGAACTCCTCGCCTACGAGCCATACGGTGTCGAGACCGGCGCTCTTCAGCATGTCGGCCACCTTCTGGTGTTCTTCTTCCGACGAGTCGCCCAACTCTCTCATGTCGCCGAGAATGGCCATCTTGGGACTTACCTGCATGTCGCGGAAGTTCTGTATTGCGGCTGCCATGCTCGTTGGGTTGGCGTTGTAGGCATCCACAATCAACTTATTGTGCTCCGTATTTTCGAGTTGTGAGCGGTTGTTGCTTGGAATATAGCCTGCCAGAGCCTCGCTCACGGCGTCCTCGCTCACGCCAAAATATAGTCCGATGCTGGCTGCAGCGAGCATGTTGCAGAGGTTGTATGTGCCGATAAGATGCGTCGCCACCTCATGCCACGGACCTTCCGCGCTGTGCCATCTGAAGCAGAGCAGCGGTGCGCACGACGTCACTTCGCCTTCTACATATAGTCCGTCCATAGGTGAGCATGCGTATTTTATGAGGTCGAGACCTTCGGATATGCCTGCCATATGCTCGTTGCCGGCGTCGATGAACACCTTTGATCCGTTGCGCTGGCGCAGGAAGTCGTACAGTTCTCCCTTTGTCTTGACTACTCCTTCAAATGAGCCGAAACCCTGCAGATGGGCTTTTCCCACGTTTGTTATCAGTCCGTAGTCGGGCTCCACGGTCTCTACGAGTGTCTTTATGTCGCCGGGATGGCTCGCGCCCATCTCTATGACGGCTATCTCGTGCTCCTTCTTCAGTCGTAGCAAAGTCTTCGGCACGCCTATGTCGTTGTTGAAGTTGCCCTGCGTGTAGAGCACGTTGTATTTCTTTGACAGCACAGCTGCCACGAGTTCCTTGGTCGTTGTCTTGCCGTTAGTGCCCGTTATGCCTATCACGGGGATGTCGAACTGGCGGCGATGGTGGCGTGCCAGCAGCTTGAGTGTGGCCAGCGCGTCGTCCACGACGATGTATCTGTCGTCGCGGGCATACTCCGGTTCGTCTATCACTGCGTATGAGCAGCCCTTCTGCAGGGCGGTTTCGGCAAACTTGTTTCCGTCGAATGATTCTCCCTTCAGGGCGAAGAAAATTGAGCCTTCGGGGCAGTCGCGGCTGTCGGTTGTGACAACCTGATGTTCTGAGAATAATTTGTACAGATGTTCTATTTCCATGACTTATCTGTTATTATAGAAAAAATGCAGTGCAAACTTACACAAAATGTTCGGATTAAGCATGCTTTTGGTCGAACATTTTGGCCTTGTGTGTTTGCCGTCGGCTGTTTATGTGCGTCGCTCCGCCAGCCGTCTTGTGCCTTGTAGTGTTTCTCTCCGTGTGTCGGCCGCCGCTTTGCTGTGTTGTCCAATGCTTCTGTCCATTGTTGTACAAAGTGGCGGCTATATGATGAAAAGTGCTTACAGATGACTGCGCAAAGGGAAAAAATGTGTATATTTGCTGTCACTTGAAAGGCATGACAGTTGTTTTATATATGTCGGACGTGCCGGCATAATTATGTGCTCCGCTCATGCGTATCTTCAGCCGGAGCCATGACTGCACCGGCGGATAATGTGGAAAATAACAACATTCTAAACAATATACGGTATGAAAAAACTTTTGCTAATGGCATCGGTGCTGTTTGCCACCGGTGCGGCACAGGCTCAGGATGGTCCGTTATGGATGCGCTATCCGGCCATTTCGCCCGATGGGACGACCATCGCATTCTCTTATTGCGGCGACATATTCACAGTTCCTGTGGACGGAGGCCGCGCAACGCAACTCACAACCAATCCGGCCCACGACACACGTCCCGTGTGGTCGCCCGACGGCCGACATATTGCGTTTGCTTCCGACCGTAATGGTGGATTCGACGTTTTCATCATGAGCCGTTACGGTGGTGCACCAACAAGACTCACCACTCACTCAACCAATGAGGTTCCGGTGGCGTTTGCCGACAGCACACACGTGCTTTTTGCGGCATCGATACAGCAGGACTATAAGGACATTCAGTTCCCGAGCGGTCAGTTCTCGCAGATTTACAGCGTGTCGACTCATGGTGGGCGTCCGGTAATGTTCTCGTCGATGGTCATGCAGGACCTCTCTTTGAACAAGGCGGGCGACAAACTTCTTTATCACGACATGAAAGGTTATGAGGACAACTGGCGCAAGCATCATCAGTCGTCCATCACCCGCGACATCTGGCTTTGCACCCTCGGACCGACCCGTACTTATCAGAAACTGACATCGTTCCGTGGCGAAGACCGCAATCCTGTGTGGGCGCCGGACGGCAATTCGTTCTATTATCTGAGCGAACAGAATGGCAGCTTCAATGTCTATAAAAGTGACCTGGCCGGCGAAAACCGCACTCAGCTCACTCATCACACTAAGAATCCGGTGCGTTTCCTCACTGTTGCAGACAACGGAACGCTGTGTTACGGTTACGACGGAGAAATATATACAATGCGTGAAGGTGCCCAGCCGTCGAAAGTGAAGGTGGAAATTGTGACCGACCGCGTGGAGAGTGATGTGCTGAACCGCACTTTCTGGAGCGGAGCAACCGACATGGCCGTGTCGCCAAATGGTAAGGAAGTGGCGTTCATTGTGCGTGGCGACGTGTATGTTACGTCGGTGGATTATGAGACGACACGCCAGGTAACCAATACACCGCAGCAGGAACGCAACGTCAACTTCAGCCCCGATGGTCGCTCGCTCGTATATTCTGCCGAGCGCGACAGTGTCTGGGGAATATATCAGAGCAGCCTTGTGCGCAAGGAGGACAAGTATTTCACCTATGCGCAGGAACTGAAGGAAGAGCCCCTTGTGGTAAGCGACAAACCGTCGTTCCAGCCGGAATATTCGCCTGACGGCAAGGAAGTGGCATTCCTCGAAGACCGTACGACGCTGAGGGTGATAAATCTCAAGAGCAGAAAAGTGCGCACAGTGCTCGACGGAAAATTCAATTATTCATACAGTGACGGTGACCAGAACTACCAGTGGTCGCCCGACAGCAAGTGGTTCCTTACTTCTTACATCGGCGTGGGAGGATGGAACAACACTGACATCGCGCTTGTCAAGGCCGACGGTAGCGGCAAGATTACCAATCTGACAGAAAGTGGATACAGCGACGGAAATCCGAAATGGGTGCTCGACGGCAAGGCTATGATATGGTCGTCAGACCGTGCAGGCTATCGCAGTCACGGTAGCTGGGGTGCTGAGTCGGATACTTACATCATGTTCTTCGATGCCGAAGCCTACGACAAATTCCGTCTGAACAAGGAAGAACTCGCCCTTGAGGAAGACATGAACAAGGATTCTGATGAGAAGAAGGACGGCGATGAAGAGAAGAAAGACGACGGTGACAAGAAGAAGGACAGCAAGAAAAAGAAAGACAAAAAGGACAAGAAGGACGACAAGGAGAAGGAACTCACATTCGATCTTGAAAACCGTCGCGACAGAATCATGCGTCTTACGATCAACTCTTCCAATATGGGTGACGCCGTGCTTACACCGAAGGGCGACAAACTTTATTACTGCGCGGCTTTCGAAGGCGGCTACGACCTGTGGGAACGTAACTTCCGTGAGAACTCCACCAAGCTCATAATAAAAGGTATCGGAGGCGGAAACATGATTCAGGACAAGAAAGGTGAGAACATATACTTGTGTTCCGGAGGACAGATGAAGAAGATACAGACCAACGGTAACAAGGTGAATAACATCTCGTTCAGAGCTGAATTTGATCTGCGTCCGGCCAAAGAGCGTGACTATATATTCAATCATGTTTGGCGGCAGGTGAAGGATAAGTTCTACGATCCGAACCTCCACGGAGTTGATTGGGAAGGATACAAGAAGACATATTCGCGCTATCTGCCTTACATAAACAACAACTACGACTTCCAGGAGATGCTTTCCGAACTGCTCGGCGAACTTAATGGCTCACACACCGGTGCACGTTACGGAGGCAGTGGAGCTGCACAGCAGACGGCATGTCTGGGTGCTTTCTATGACAACTCGTACGATGGCGACGGTCTTAAGATTGTCGAGGTGATAGCTGGCGGACCTCTCACCAAAGCCGACTCTAAGATAAAGAACGGTTGCATAATAGAGAAGATAAACAATAAGGAGATAAAAGCCGGCGAGGACTATTATCCGCTGTTGGCCGGAGAAGCCGGAAAGCAGGTGCTGCTGTCGGTTTACGATCCTGCAACCGGCAAGCGTTTCGAACAGCAGGTGAAGGCTATCAGTTACGGAGCACAGCGCAATCTGCTTTACAAACGCTGGGTGGAGAACTGCCGCAAGAAGGTTGACGAACTGTCAGGAGGCAAGGTTGGTTATGTTCACGTAAAGGGTATGGACAGCGAAAGCTTCCGCGAGGTTTACTCAGAAGTGCTCGGCCGTTGCCGCAACAAGGAGGCTGTGATAGTAGATACACGTCATAACGGCGGCGGATGGCTGCACGACGACCTTGCCACATTGCTCAGTGGAAAGGAATATCAGCAGTTCGCACCGCGTGGACAATATATCGGCAGCGATCCTTACAACAAATGGTGTAAGCCATCATGTGTGCTTGTCTGTGAGGATAACTATTCCAACGCGCACGGCTTCCCGTGGGTTTACAAGACTCTTGGCATAGGAAAACTTGTCGGAGCGCCCGTTCCTGGCACTATGACCGCTGTGTGGTGGGAGACTCAGATTGATCCTTCGATTGTGTTCGGAATACCTCAGGTGGGTGTGAGAGACATGCAGGGAAACTATCTGGAGAATCAGGAACTGAAGCCGGACGTTGAGATATACAACACACCGGAGCAGCAGCTCGGAGGCGAGGACAAACAGCTCGAGGAAGCAGTAAGACTGATGCTCGAGACAGTGAAGAAATAGAAAACATCCTTATGACGGCATACTTACGTCATAAGGATGTTCAAAAAGAAAGCGGACACGCACTGGCGAAACCGTAGATACCGCGTTGTGGCGGTGACGGAGCGCCGTGCGTGTCCGCTTTTTTATGTGTTTCGGCAAACCGTGTCGTGTGCATCGGTTTGCCGTATTGCTTGTTGCTGATTACCAGGCCACGCTCATTCCCAGTGTGAGGCTTGCGTTCGAACTCAGCGGAATCATTTCCTTGCTTGTCTTACCGAGTATGTGGTCCATTCCGATGAAGAGGTTATAGCCTTTCGGATGCAGGTTGAGTACCCATCCCATGCTTGTGGTGAAGCTGTTCACAGCGAAGCTTACGCCACCGTCGAGCCAACTCAGCGGAGCGTAGTTGGCGCTCAGACGTCCTTCTGTCCACGAGTATGCTCCTTTTATGCGTGAGGTGCAGAGCGCACCGAACGAAACCTTGCGATATACCGGCAGCGTGTATTCGGCGCCCACATTGATTGTCGCGCCAATACCAGTGGTGCGTCCGCCCTTGTCGCCGAGGTCGGTAAGGTTGGCGAAGTCGGCCAGCTGATCGCCGTAGCGGTCAACCTTTGTGTCGATTTCCTCGCCGCGGTCAGATGTCACCGACACATCGTGGAAGCCGTTGAAGATGAAACTCTTCGATCTGTTCTCTGCCGCCATGTCGTTTGTCCAGTTGATGAATCCGAGGTCGAGCACTGATGCGCTGACTGTCCAGTCGTCGTTTATCTCGTACACACCGCCGAGGTCTATGGCCATACCGAAGCCACCTACGCCGAAACCATCGAGGTCGACGTCGTTCACACGTTCGTATGTTCCGCTACCCTCAATGTTGTATTCCTTTTCTTCAGACACATAAGGGGACTTCTATAAATTAAATCCCTGATTATAAGTTGCATAAGCGGATAAAA
>OLRN01000986.1_pt1 | contig 17214 bp, 16 predicted proteins | sample 1673001 | NCBI WGS metagenome assembly OLRN01 (sample SAMEA3136745, study PRJEB25190) | human gut metagenome | biome: human gut; feature: human-associated habitat; material: faeces | place: Austria | collected 2013 | reverse complement strand
CTCCAACAGTTCTTTATCATAATATTTAATGCCGAAATAATTGGCAATCTCCTTTCCAATCTGTCTGCCACCACTTCCATATTCACGACCGATTGTAATAATTGAACTAGTATTGTTCATAATAGACACTCCCTTCTGCAAAAATTATATTGACATTATACAATATATACAAAGAAAATCCAACTATTTTCTCAATTTTTCTAAAAGTTTTGAAAAATATTCAGGCAAAGGAGCTTCGAACTCCAGATATTCTCCCGTTATCGGATGAACAAAACCAAGAATCATTGCATGTAATGCCTGGCCCTGAAGGTGATAAGGATTTTTGGAAGAACCATATACAGTATCTCCGAGAAGCGGATGTCCGAGGCTTGCCATATGAACACGGATCTGGTGTGTACGACCTGTTTCCAGACGGCATTCAATATAAGTTGCCTGTCCAAAACGCTCAAGTACTTTATAATGTGTGACTGCCTCTTTGCCGTTTTTATGGTTGATTGCCATTTTTTTGCGGTCTGTAGGATGACGGCCGACAGGTGCATTGACAGTTCCTTCATCTTCTTTGAGGTTTCCCTGCACAACCGCGCGATAACGGCGTTTGATGCTGTGTTCTTTGAGCTGTTCGGCAAGGTCACGGTGTACGACATCATCTTTGCAGATCAGAAGCGCACCGGTGGTATCTTTGTCAATTCGGTGTACAATACCTGGGCGAAGCACTCCGTTAATACCGGATAAATGCTCTCCACAGTGTGCCATAACGGCATTGACAAGTGTGCCGGAAGTATGTCCGGCACTGGGATGTACGACCATGTCTTTTGGTTTGTTTACGACAAGTACATAGTCATCTTCATACAGAATATCCAGAGGAATATTTTCCGGCTGTACATCAAGTGGCTGCGGCTCAGGCAGAGTAACATCAATCTCGTCACCCAGACGCAGCTTGTAGTTGGATTTCAGCACCTTGCTGCCACGCACCGCACGGCCCTCCTCCAGCAGCTTCTGCATATTCGAGCGTGTAAGCTCCAGCATTGCCGCCAAACCTACATCCGCACGCTGTCCGGCCTCCTGTTCAGTTATAATCAATCGTTGCTGCTCAGCAGCTCCGTTTTCAATATGCTCCATATAATCAAACCTACTCCCACACAAATTGCGATATCTGCCACATTAAATATTGGCCAGATACGAAAATCAAAAAAGTCAATTACTACACCGCGTGCAGTGCGGTCAATAAGATTACCCAAGGCACCGCCGGCAAAAAGCGCTGTTCCCCAGCAGGCCATCGCGCCAATTTTAGTAATCTCCTCGCGCATATACCAGACACCGCCGATTACTGCAAGCGCAATCACCACGAACAGCCAACGACTGCCCTCCAGCATACCGAAGGCGGCACCCGGATTCAGTATAAACGTCCAATGAAAAACGTTGTTAATCACCGGCACGCTCTCCCCTAATGCAAAATGTGTTACCACATAATACTTTGTTGCCTGGTCCAGCAGGACCACCAGCAAAGCTAATAAACCATAAATCATTTTTTTCTCCTATTATCTTGATATGTATATTATAACACACTAAAGACATAAAAATACAGATGACACAAAAACTTAATGAAAAAAAGCCATTGCATATTTCCGCAATGGCTTTCGTAAATACTAATTAATTATTTTCAGTTGCCAGTTCTTCACGAATCTCAGCCAGCTGTTTGCGACGGCTGTGAACCTTTTCCCAGTGCTCGAAGTACAGCTTGGTTTCTGCTACAACCACACCGCTCAGGCCCAGCAGAGCAATCAGGTTAGGAATAGCCATCAGACCGTTAACGATATCGGCAATAATCCAAATCATTTCCAGCTTCAGGAATACGCCCAGACCTACCAGAATAATGTAACCGATACGGTAAGGCATGATGCATTTTACGCCGAAAAGGTATTCTGCGCAACGCTCGCCGTAATAGCTCCAGCCGATAATAGTGGTGAAAGCGAAGAGTACCAGACCACCGGTCAGGACATACTTGGCAACAGCCGGGAAAGCAGAAGCGAAAGCAGCCTCAGTCAGAGCAGCACCGTTCAAATCGCCGGCCCAGGCACCGCTGACGATAATGGACAGGCCGGTCATGGTGCAGATGATGATGGTATCGATAAAGGTACCGGTCATAGAAACAAGGCCCTGTTCTGCAGGCCATTTGGTTTTTGCTGCAGCTGCTACGATAGGAGCAGAGCCTAAGCCGGATTCATTGGAATAAATGCCGCGGGCAATACCGCTGCGCATAGCCAGCATAATTCCGGCACCGGCAAAGCCGCCTGCTGCTGCCGTACCGTTGAAGGCACCGTCGATAACCAGCTTAATTGCAGCCGGCAAAGCATCAGCATAAAATACCAGCACGGAAACGGTTGCGATAACATAAACAGCAGCCATGAAAGGAACAATCTTGCTTGCTACGTTAGCAATGGATTGCAGACCGCCGATAATAACAACAGCAACAAGAACAGTCAGGATTGCTGCTACAACGTATTCGGAAACGCCGAAGGATACATTAACAATAGAGGTGATGGCATTTACCTGAGTAAAGGTACCGCTGCCCAGGCAGGCAGTCATAACACCGAAGATAGAGAACATTACAGCCAAAGGCTTGAATTTTTTGCCCAGGCCCTGTTCAATATAGTACATCGGACCGCCGGAAGCGTTGCCGTTTTCATCATAGGTACGATACTTAACAGCCAGCACGCCTTCGGAATATTTGGTTGCCATACCGAAGAAAGCAGCCAGCCACATCCACAGCAGCACCGGGGCCACCGAGCTTAATTGCCGTTGCTACGCCAACGATATTACCGGTGCCGACAGTTGCGGCCAAAGCAGTGCACAAAGCCTGAAAGCTGCTTACATCACCTTCGCCCTTGCTGCGGGCGGTAAAAATCAGCTGCAAGGCTTTAGGCAGCTTCATAACCTGAAGCAGGCCAAGACGGACGCTCATTAAAATACCTGTGCCCATAAGCAACATCATCAAAGGCGGGCCCCAAATGAAGCCATCAATAGAATTCAAAATCTCCAACATAAAAAATTCCCCCCAGTAAAAAATTAAAACACGTTTACAATTTAAGGCTTTTTCCCGAAGCCCATGTATAGTATTGTATCACATCAATATATAGTGTACAATACTTCACACGATTGTATACACGTATTCTTCTTAGTGGCAGGGAATAGTGTGACAAATCACTGCATGCAAAGCAAAAAGCCTCCGTCTGCGGCCAAAGGCCACAGGCAGAGGCTTCTATTCCTTAATCAGCAATGCTTATTTTACTTCGCATTCTACACGCGCCAGGATAAAGCACAAATCAGACAAACGGTTCAGGCAAACCAGAACATTGGGGTTAACCGGTTCGTTTTCAGCCAGACGCAGCAGGCAACGCTCGGCACGACGGGTAGTAGTGCGTGCGATGTCCAGTGCGGCAGCACCTACAGTATCGCCGGGGATAATGAAATGGCCCAGCGGCTGCAGCAGAGAATCAAACTTGTCGATTGTATCTTCAAACAGCTTAACGTGTTCTTCTTTGATGTAAGGTTCGGGCAGGTTGAGGCTGGCAATGTCAGCCATCACAGACATGAGCAGCTTTTGTACATTGAAAATGGTTTCACGCACATCCTCACGCGTAACCTGAGCACGTGCCAAACCTAATGCCGAGGAAATTTCATCCACAGTACCATAGGCTTCTACACGCAGGCTTTGCTTGGGAACACGTTCTCCGGTGTACAAACCGGTAGTTCCTTTGTCACCGGTTCTGGTATAAACAGCAGCTTTCTTCATTTCTGCACCATCCTTTCCGTGAGAGTGTAACCCCTCTCAGTCAGCTCATGGCCGCCGAAAGGCTAAAGTTAATTAGTAAATTTCTTCCGGAGCGAAGAAGTTGTTGATTTCGCGTTCAGCAGCTTCCGGGCTGTCGGAACCGTGAACAATGTTTTCACCGATGCTCAGAGCGAAGTCGCCGCGGATAGAACCGGGAACTGCTTCGATCGGGTTGGTAGCACCGTTCAGTTGACGAACAGCTTTGATAGCGTTTTCGCCGCGGATTACAGCGCAAACCAGCGGAGCGGAGGTAATGAAGTCAACCAGTTCGCCGAAGAAGGGTTTGCCTTCATGCTCAGCATAGTGGAATTTAGCTTGAGCTTCGGTAACTTTAACCAGTTTCAGAGCTGCAACTTGCAGGCCTTTGTGTTCGAAACGAGCGATGATATCGCCGATCAGATTTTTCTTAACTCCATCAGGTTTTACGAGTACGAGTGTTTGTTCCATTTGTAAATCTCTCCTTAAAGTGTAATTAAATTTTTTATACTAACCCAGTCACCGATGTGACTTAGAGGTATAGTTGAATTGTTAACGGATACCCATTTTTCTTGCCTGCTCACGCAGCAGCTGAACTCTTTCCTCGGTTGCGGGGTGAGTGCTGAAAAGCTGCTTGGCATCAACACCGGCAAAGGGGTTGATAATAAACATATGCGCAGTTGCTTCGGTAGCACCGGGCATTACGCGACGCTCAGCATAGGCCTCAATCTTCAGCAGAGCATCAGCCAAAGCATTGGGATTGCCGCAAAGCTCACCGCCGGATTTATCTGCCATATATTCGCGGGAACGGGATACTGCCATCTGAATCAGCATAGCTGCCAGAGGCGCCAAAATCATAACCAGAATAGAAGCGATAGGATTACGGCTTTCGCCATCCTCATCACGACCGCCGCCAAAGAACATGCCCCATTGAGCAATCGTGGAAATAGCACCTGCCATAGAAGCGGCAATGGTACTTACCAAAATATCACGATGCATAATGTGGCTCAGCTCATGACCTAAAACACCGGCCAGCTCTTCCTTGGTCAGCATATCTGCCAGCGCAGTATTTACCGCAACGGCAGCATGCTCCGGATTTCTGCCGGTAGCAAAAGCGTTAGGCACCGGACTATTGATAATATAAACCTTCGGCATAGGAATATTGGCTTTTTTAGCCAGCTTTTCTACTATTCCGTACAGCTCCGGCGCACTGTTGCGGTCAATCTGTTGTGCATCATAGTGTGCCAGAACCATCTTATCGCTGTTCCAATAAGCAAAGAAGTTCATTGCCACGCCTACAAAAAGCATTACGGTCATGCCACGCAGACCACCGAAGAAGTCGCCCAGGAGCATCAGCAGCGCTGTCATTAACGCCATTAAAAACGCTGTTTTCATCTAAGTAATTTCCTCCTCATAAAAGACCTGCACTGTAAACAGGTACAGGCATTAATAGAATACATTTTCAACATATCTATTATAACAAGTAATTACTTATTTTTCAATTTGGGCCTTGATAGAGTTTAACATATTTTCACTGTTTTCACGAACTTTTTTCTTAAGAATAGGATTCAGGAGACCGGCAATCATCGGTATACCGAACTCAAAATCAACTGCCAGAGTTACCTCGCAGCCGTCGACCTGCGGTGTAATAAGCCAGGAGCCTTCCATTCTCTTCAAATCGCCCTCGGTCTGAGCATAGGTAATCTTCAGCTCCTCAGGATAGAAGGTATCGCGCTCGGTCCAGACGATTTTGCGTCCGTCAACATTACTTACCCAATGAGAAACAGTATAATTCTCACCGCGCTCCAGAATTTCTACGCTTACCAGGTCATGCATAAAATTAGGGTAAGCAGCCATATCTTTGATAATATCATAAATTTTTGCACCATCACCCTTGATGGTGGTTTTGCTCTCTACATAAGGCATAATCTTATCTCCTCTTATAAATCTTCAATAACATCCGCAGTTTCCTTAACGGCGCCTCTGAAGGCCTCCAGAACATGGTCGATAACCTCTTTAGGCATAATCAGCGGCGGCTCCATACGGATAACCTTAGGATTGTTCAAGGTATAAGCAACAATAATGTGCTGGTTAATCATCAGGCTCATCAGCATACCGCCGGCCCCCTCTTTGGTCAGCTCAATACCGATCATCATACCGCGACCGCGTACTTCCTTGATAACAGAAGGATATTCCGCAGCGATAGCCTCCAGACCAGCCTTCAGATAAGCGCCTGCCTCACGTCCGCGACGCAACATATCCTCTTCCTTAATAGCCTTGATAGCTGCTACACCGGCAGCGCAGGCCAGCTGGTTGCCACCGAAGGTAGAGGTGTGCAGGAACGGTGCTTCAATAAGACCGGCCCAGGCACGCGGAGTACCGATAATCGCACCTATGGGCATTACGCCGCCGCCCAAAGCCTTAGCGCAGGCCATCAGGTCGGGAGTAACGCCGTCATGGTTAACGCCGAACCATTCGCCGGTACGGCCGATACCTGTCTGTACCTCATCGGCAATCAGCAGAGCACCCTTCTTCTCGCAGATTTCCTTCACCTCACGCAGGTAACCCGCAGGCGGAACAATAATGCCGCCCTCGCCCTGAACAGGCTCCAAAATAACGGCAGCAGTATCTTCATCAACAGCAGCATCAACAGCTGCGGCGTTGCCGTATTCTACATGAGTAAAGCCATCCAGCAGCGGTTTAAACGGCTCGCGATACATATCACGTCCGGTAGCAGTTAAGCTGCCAAAGGTTTTACCGTGAAAAGCATTCTTTGCAGCAACAAACTTTTTGCGTTTTGTTGCCAGACGTGCTACCTTCAGGCAGCCCTCAACGGATTCGGTACCGCTGTTGACAAAAAAGCTGTACTGCAGCTCACCGGGAGTAATCTCGGCCAGTGCCTCCGCCAAATCAGCCATCGGACGGTTGAACAGCACCTTGCCGCACATCGGCATAGCATGCAGCTCTTTTTCCACAGCCTCGACAACCTTCGGATGACGGTGGCCTAAAGCAAACATACCGTAACCGCCTAGGCAGTCAATGAACTCCTGACCTTCACTGTCGGTAATAGTCCAGCCCTCAGCATGACCTTCAATGCTTGCCAGGCCCATAAAGCGGAACAGCTTTGCCTGAGCGGGATTGATATACTTTTCATATTTACCGATTGTTTCTTCTACATAATTAGACATTTTCTTACCTCGATTCAGTTTATGTAAATTAGAGTTTTGCAAACAGAATATGTACACATAAGAGCCTCTCCTTGGGGAGAGGTGGCATCGCGTAGCGATGACGGAGAGGGGTGTATCATTTTACCGTATAAAACACTATTCACGAACAATCCCCTCTCAGTCGCCTTTTAGGCGACAGCTCTCCCCAAGGAGAGCCAATTTTCTTGCCTTTTCCAACTGGAAAAGCAACTGCCATTAACCTTTCTTAGCAACTTCTTTCAGTTATGAAAGAAGTTGAATCAAACACCTAATACTGATTTAATACAGCAGCTCCGTCACCGGCACAAAGGTTATCCCCGTCCGTTTAAACTCCGCCGCATACATCTCCCAGCATTTGGCAGTATTCGGTCTGGCATGACAGATAGCAATAACACTACCGTTTCTTTCCGCCATAGCGAAAGCCTTATATATCTGCTGACGAATCGCCTGCACGTCAGAGCTGTTATCCAAAAAGATATCGTTGCGCGCAGTCGAAACACCCAGCTGCTGCGCCATATTGCGTGCTACCGAAGCAGAATTTGTACGGCTGTCCACAAAAAACAGATTCTGCCGCCGCAGCTCCTGCAAAACAACTCGCATAGTGTCCTTATCTGCAGTCGCCTTAGAGCCCTGGTGATTATTTACACCCATCACTCCCGGCAGACTGTTAAGCGCACGCCGCGTCAAGGACAGCTTCTCCGCCGCAGACAAATCCGTACGAATAGTAGCAGCGCCCTCGCTCATAGCACTGCGGTCAATAGGCTCCATCGGCAGATGCAGCATCGGCACACGTCCTTTAGCCTTTACCATCTCCAGAACATCGCTGCTGTACTGCTTATACGGCAATATCGCATAGCTGAACGGCAGACCGGTATTCAGCAGCTTTCGCACCGTCGCCATATCATAACCGCAGTCATCAATAACGATGGCTACTTTTCCTCTGAATTGCCTGACGGTCCCCTGCTGCTCCTCTTCTGCCTTTTGCTCCGGTAAATCCTTAACATCCTTATCCTGCTTGGTCAGGTTACTGTTATGGAAGAAAATAACAGTATCCGTTACAAAGCTCTTGCTGCCTGCACCGGCCTTAACCTTAATACCAATTTCAGCCTTATAGGCATCCCATTTTTTATATTTGGCAGGCTTGCCGCTAATATAAACCAGTCCGGCCTGCTCAGCCTTTGTCTGCAGCCAGTCGCAGGCACCGGCAAGGCTTGTACCGGAAGGTACGCCAACTGCCAGCTCACGCTGGTTAATCTGCACTTTGGCACCGGATTCTTCAACCTCAACATCCTTTTTGCCATGATTGTTTTCAATCAGCTGCCAATTATTTTTCTGCAGCAAAATATTATCCAACAGACGCTGTGCCTCTATAGATTCATCCAGCAGACTTACCGTCTGCGGCTCATCACCCTTCTTATCCAAAACATCCTTCTTGCTGTTGCTGGTGGCATAAAAAAGTCCGCAGCCAATGGCAATAATCGCAATAACCGCTGTTAAAATAAGTACAGCATATTTACTGCCGGAGGATTTTTTCTTGCTTGCTTTTGTCATAGGTGTTCTCCTTTCTAAGCCCGTGGGTGCGTTTTATCATACACCTCGCGCAAACGCTCCACATCAAGATGCGTATAAATCTGCGTGGTAGAAATATCTGCATGTCCCAAAAGCTCCTGCACTATGCGCAGGTCGGTGCCGTTATTTAAAAGATGCGTCGCAAAGGAATGACGCAGCATATGCGGTGTAACGCGCTTGCTGATGCCTGCGCTCTTGCCGTATGCTACAATGATTTCGTAAAAACGCTCCCTTGTCATCGGTCCGCCCCAGCCGGTTACAAAAAGCTCTGCAGCCGCATCCGGCTTGCCATGCAAAAGCTGCGGCCTTACTACCGACAAATAATGCTCCAGATAATGCAGTGCAGTACGTCCTAACGGCAGCATACGCTCCTTGGAGCCCTTGCCCATAACGATGACATATTGCATCTTCATATCAACATTCTTCACCGGCACATTTACCAGCTCAGACACACGCATGCCGGTAGCATATAACAGCTCCAGCATTGTCTTGTCGCGATAACCGTCCAGAGTTCCCAAATTAGGCTCATCCAAAAGCCTTTCGACCTCCTGAATGCTCAGCACCTTCGGCAGATGCAGTCCTCTGCTCGCCGCCTCCAGCACCTCGGCAGGATTGCGTCGGATATAACGCTCTGCCGTAAGAAAACGGTAAAACGCCTTAATCGAAGCCAGCTTGCGTGCCACCGTCGAGGCAGCGCGGCCTTCCTGCTTTAAACGCACAAGATAGGCAATCAGCTGCTGTCGCGAAACCTGCAGCAGCTCCTCATCTGCCTTCAGCTGCAGGCTTTTCATCAGCAGGCGCAAATCAAGCATATACGCCAGCTGTGTATTTTTTGCCAGTCCCAGCTCTACCGTCAGATATTCCTGAAACAAGGCCAGATAGTCAAACATAAAAACCTGCCTCCATCCCGCAAATTTGCCGCTTGCAAATTTTGCCGGATGCAATCTCTTTCAGAAAAAGAAAAACAACGCTTGTGCGCCGTTTTTCTTTATAATCATAACTTTATTAAAATTCTTTTTTCTCGGGCTGCATAATGGTAATATTAGTTGCCGGAGAAATTGTGGAAATAGCATGCTTGTAAACAAGCTGCTGTTTGCCTTCGTTTTCAATAATAACAGTAAAGTTGTCAAAACCTCTTACTAAGCCACGGATTTGGAAACCGTTCATCAGATAGATGATAACACCCAGGTTTTCCTTGCGAACATGGTTTAAAAAGCTGTCTTGCAAATTCATTGCGGGTTTTACTGAAGTAATCATTAAAAGCCCCTCCTACTCATTTCGTTATCTCCGGAAGTACAGATTCCTAAAAACCTACACTCCTCTTTATACTTATATTTTACACCGAAATGCCACTTTCTACAAGTATTTCGGAAATTTCTGCCACTGCTTGCTTATAATCAGGCTCATCATCCAAATGCAGCCAGTGAATATACGGCATTTTTTTATACCAGGTAACCTGACGCTTGGCAAAGTTGCGCGTTGCCTGCTTCAGCTTGTCCACAGCAGCAGCATAATCCATGCTGCCGTTTAGATACCACACCATCTGTCTGTAGCCAATACTCTGCATCGACTGGCACTCGGGCGCTACTCCCTGCTCCAGCAAGCTGCGCACCTCCTGCTCCAGACCGGCTGCCAACATCAAATCCACACGCCTGTTGATGCGCTCGTACAGCGCCTGACGTTCCATCTCCAAACCGATAACTACAGCGTCATAAGGACTTTCCTGCGCGCCGTACTGGTTAACAGCCTCGCCCTGCATAGCCGATTCCAGCGCACGGATAACGCGGCGCACATTGTTCGGGTGAATGCGCTCTGCCTCCTGCGGCGCCAGCTCCTGCAGGCGCGCGTGCAGCGCCAACGCGCCCTTTTCCTGTGCCTCGGCCTCCAGCCTGCGGCGCAGCTCGCTGTCCTCATCCGCATTATTAAAGGCATAATCCTCGAGCAGCGCTTTAATATAGAGTCCTGTACCACCGGCAATTATCGGCAGATGTCCGCGCGCGTTGATTTCCGTAATCAGCGCATCTGCACGCTCCTTAAAATCCACAACGCTGAAGGATGCATCCGGCGGCAGAATATCCACCAGATGATGCGGTACGGCAGCCAGCTCCTCGGCAGTTGGCTTGGCAGTACCGATATTCATATTTTTATAAACGAGCATTGAATCACCGGAAATTATTTCACCCTGAAACTGCTTGGCAATCTCAATAGCGCAATGACTTTTTCCGGTTGCTGTCGCTCCTAAAATAACAACTACCTTGGGTTTTTGCAACATAAATCACCTTTTTATTATTCCGTACTTAATCCTGCTGTATTTGCCGCCGATAAATTCCTCGCAGCCATACTCGCGCAGAATATATTCGCTGCGCTCCTTGATAACCACGCGCGGCGCTGCTTTAAGCGCCAGCTGCAGAGTTTCTGCCGACAGCGCTTCCTCGTAGGAAAGCGGACGCAATGCTTCCATGCCCTTGGCACCATTGACAGGATGGCGGAACATCGGATCGAAATAAACAACGTCAAAGCTGTCCGGCGCACACTGCGCCAGATAATCCTCCGCCAACGCTTGCACCGGCTGAATCCGGCGCAGTGCTGCCGTCAGGTCAGCATCCTCGGCAACGTAATTTTTCAAGCCATAGCTCACGGCAAAATACAATAGCGGTGAAGCCTCCAGGCCAACAACCGTTCCTGCCTCACCGACAGCATATGAGCTGATGGCAGCATCAGCTGCCAAGCCCAGCGTAGCATCCAGCACTCTTTTCCCCGGACGCAGGTCCAACGCCGTCAGCAAATGCTCCGTCGCACCGCGCTTCAGCTGCTGCAGACGCAGCACCGCCATCCCCGGATGATAGGCAAAGCTGCCTGCGGCGCTATGAATACGCGGGCCTTCCTTCTCTCCCACGACAAGCGCTGCCAGGTCATATTGCGCCATAAGCTCGTCTACGCCCATATTGTGCGGACGCTCTACGTAAAGTGCGCCCAGCTGCTCCGCCCAAGCCCTGGCCTGGGCTGCAGCGGCGCTGCCTGTCGCATTTCTGGCCGTTGTTACGCCAATTTTGCCTGTAAGCATTAAAAGCCCGTCCTTTTAAACATTTTATACAGCTGATTGCTATCAATTTCAATCATGCAAGGTCTGCCGTGCGGGCAGGTAAACGGATGCGTAGTATTGCACAAATCAATAATCAGCTGACGCATCTGCCGCATATTCAGCAGCTGTCCTGCCTTAATCGCCGCCTTGCAGGCAGTCATGTGCAGAACCTCCTGCCGCAAATCGCTGCCATTAACATTACGCATCTCCCGCAGCATTTTGCTGATAGCATTGATAAAATCTTCAGCAGCATCTGCCTTGATATCCGCCGGCAAACTGCTTACGCGCAGCAGGCTTTCGCCGGCGCTGGCAGCATCCACACCCAAAGCCAGGAATTCGTCCCTGTGCTCCTCAATCAATGCAATATCATCGGCAGCCATATCCACATACAACGGCATCAAAAGCTGCTGCGACGGAATCTGCTCATGCGAAGCCACCAGCTTGTCATAAAGAATACGCTCATGGGCAGCATGCTGATCAATCAGATAAAGCGTATTTTCACTTTGAGCAATAATAAAGGTTTTATCAACCTGACCAATCGGCCAGATAGTATCCATACCGCTGTCGGTATCTGTAAAGGCAATAGTTTCCCTATTGGCCGCAGGTGCAGCCTCCGCCGGCTGCGGTTTGGCGAATTCACTGCGCGCCTCATGCACCTCCAGCACAGGTTCCTGATAGCCCTTGCTGTAGGAAACTGTTGCGGCGGTTTGGGCAAAATCATCAAACGGTTGCCACATTGCTTGCTGCTCTCCCTGCTCCTTTTTCACAATAGGCGCAGGCTGCTCAGGCACCAGCAAACTTTCGGAAGCAGGTGCAGGCTGCACATCTTCCTTGCGCTCCGGTGTTTTGAAAATCTGCTCCGCACCGCTCTTGAACACAGGCTGCGGCGGCTGATACGCCGGCTTTACCTGCGGTGCAGGCGTAACCGGCGCACATGCAGACTGCGGCTGCGGCTTCACAAACACATTCAGCTCCGAATCCGGCAGCAGCGTTACCTGCGTCTTTTGGGCGCTCATCGGCTTCGTCAGCGCATCGGTCAGCGCCTTATACATAGCCTTGTAAATAAGGCTGTCATCACTGAATTTGATCTCACTCTTCTGCGGATGCACATTAACATCAACGCTGGCTGTATCAACTGTTATATTGATAACAGCAAAGGGAAAGCCGCTTTTGGGAATCTGCGACTGATAAGCATGGTCCATAGCCTTGGAAAGCATTTTGCTGCCGATGCAACGTCCGTTAACGAAGAACGTCTGCCACTGGCGCGTTCCCTTCAGCAGCGTAGGCTTGCCAATAAAGCCGCTAACTCTTACCTTAGGATCGTTCAGCGATACCTCCAAAAGGTTTTCGGCAACATTCTTGCCGTACAGTGCTCTGATAGCATGCTCTAAATCTCCGTCACCGGGAGTGCTGAGCACCTCTTTATCATTGTTCACCAGCTTAAAACGCACATCAGGACGCGAAAGCGCCAGCCTTGTCAAAAGCTCGCTGATATAACGTCCTTCAGTGCTTACGGTTTTCAGGAATTTACGGCGTGCAGGCACGTTAAAGAACAGATTCTCCACAATTACGGTAGTACCCGTACTGCCGCCGCTTGCCGTAACCTCCGTGTTTTCACCGCCGTCGATATGCACAGAAGTAGCGAATTCCTCGCTCTCCGGACGGGTAAGCAGCGTAAAGTTAGAAACAGAGGCAATACTGGGCAAGGCTTCACCGCGAAAGCCCAAAGTATTCAGACTCAGCAAATCCTCAGCCTTCGTAAGCTTGCTTGTGGCATGGCGCAGCACAGCCATTTTGGCATCAGCCTCACTCATGCCGCAGCCATTATCAGTTACTCTGATATATTCCGTACCGCCGGCAAAAATCGTTACTTCAATTTTATCCGCACCGGCATCCAGTGCGTTCTCAACCAATTCCTTTACTACGGACGCAGGCTTTTCTACAACCTCGCCGGCAGCAATCTGGTTGGCGGTATTCGTATCCAACAATCTGACGGCATGCTCTTCTGCCATTATTTACCCAGCTCCTTTCTTGCTTCATCCTGCAATTTATACAAGGCGCTCATCGCCTCAATCGGTGTCATGCTCATAACATCGAGCTTCAAAAGCTCATTGGCAATAGAACTGCCAAACAGCGAGCCCATCATATTATCCGGCGCTGCAGCAGCTGCAGGCTGCTGCACGCGGCCGTTGTCATTATCATATTCCTTCAGCAGCTCTTCCGAACGCTCCAGCACCTTCTTCGGCAGACCGGCAAGGCGTGCAACATGTACGCCGTAGCTGCGGTCGGTTCCGCCCGGCACAATACGGCGCAGGAAAATAATATCCTTGCCTCTTTCCTTAACGGCAACGGAATAATTCTTTACTCCGCTCAGCACATTTTCCAAAGCAATCAGCTGATGATAATGCGTAGCAAACAACGTCTTTGCCTTGATGCGGTCATGGATATATTCCATAACTGCGTGAGCAATGCTCATACCGTCAAAGGTGCTGGTACCGCGGCCCACCTCATCAAGGATAATCAGACTGTTTTTCGTAGCGTATTTCAAAATCTGCGCTACCTCGTTCATCTCCACCATAAAGGTGCTCTGGCCTGTCGCCAGGTCATCACTGGCGCCTACACGCGTAAAAATCTTATCTACCGGGCAAATGCTCGCCTGACGCGCAGGAATAAAGCTGCCGATTTGCGTCATCAGCACCAGCAGCGCTACCTGACGCATGTAGGTTGATTTGCCTGCCATATTAGGACCGGTAATAATTATCATGCGTTCGTCGGTATTATTCAGATTGGTATTGTTGGGGACAAAAATCTCCTTTTCCAGCAAGCGCTCTACTACGGGATGGCGTCCGTCAACAATCTTGATTTCGCCGTTATTATTCAGCTCAGGTCTTACATAATTATATTTATAGGCAGCCTCTGCCAAGCCTGTCAGCACATCAATGTAGCTGACGGCGCGGGCAGTTTCCTGAATCTCCTTGATTTTTCCGCGAATCAATGTACGCAGCTCATCAAACAGATAATACTCCAGCTGCTCGATTTTTTCCTTGGCACCGAGAATTTTATTCTCGAACTCCTTAAGCTCGGGAACAATATAGCGCTCCGCGTTTACCAGTGTCTGCTTACGCACAAAGTACGGAGGCACGCTGCTGCTCTGTCCCTTGCTTACCTCGATATAATAGCCGAAAACCTTATTGAAACCAACCTTCATAGTTTTAATGCCGGTTTCCTCTTTAATTTTCTGCTCAAAGTTCTGCATCCAGGTTTTGTTGTCAGCAGCAATCAGATGCAGCTCATCCAGCTCCTGATTATAACCTGTGCGAATCATACCGCCCTCACGAACAGAAAACGGCGGCTCATCGACAATCGCCTGCTGCAGTCTTGCAGCCAGCTCCTCGTGCAGATGCAGGCCCTTCCACAGCTTACGCAGCAGTCCGCTGCTGCAGCCTTCCAGAATGCCCTTCAGGCCCGGCAGCACGCTTAAGGAATTGCGCAGAGCTACCAAATCCCTGGCATTGGCACTGCCCACCTCAATACGGCTGACAATGCGCTCCAGATCCGCCACCGCCTTCAGCTGCGCCACAATCGCTTCGCGCAGCTCTGCGGCTGCCGCCAGCTCGGCTACCGCCTCCTGACGCTCATAAATGTGGCCTACATCAAGCAGCGAGCTTTCAATCCAACTGCGCAGACGACGCGCACCCATCGAGGTATTGGTAAAATCCAGTACCTGCAGCAGCGTACCGCGCTTCGAGCCGTCCGTCATATTGCGAACCAGCTCCAGATTGCGGATAGCAGTCACATCAAGATTCATAAAGCTGTTGCGTTCAATCCGCACCAGGCGGTTAATATGACTCAAATCGGCCATTACCGTTCCGTGCAGATAACGCAGCAAAAGCTCAACTGTGCTATGCACCTCATCAGGCACATCATTGCCGCCAAAGTGCTGCGTAAAATAATCAGCCTCCGGCGTACTCTCGTCATAATGCGTAACAACGCATTCCGGCAATCTTGCAGCCAGCCATTCCTGCAGCTTCTCTCTCATTTCCTCCGAAGTAAAATGAACAACAAGCTCTGCAGGCTGCAGTCTGTAAAGCTGCTCGGTAATATTCAAAAAGCTTTCCGAAGTTTGGTCAAGAAACCATTCGCACTCACCCGTAGTTACATCAGCCGCCGCCAGGCACATTCCCTTGTCCTGGTCCTGCTGTAAAAATACCAGATAGCGGTTATGCTTATCCTCCAGAAGCTGTTCGTTCAGCGCCGTTCCCGGCGTAATAATTTTAATAACCTTGCGCTCGACAATGCCTTTGGCGAGCTTGGGATCCTCCACCTGCTCGCAAATAGCGATACGATAGCCTTTTTTTATCAGCTTGGCGATATAGCCGTCCACAGAATGATAAGGCACACCGCACATCGGCATATGCTCCATGCCGTTGGAGCGCTTGGTCAGCGTTAAATTAAGCTCACGCGATGCTGTAATAGCATCGTCAAAAAACATTTCATAAAAATCGCCCAAGCGAAAGAAGAGCAGCTCATTCTGATGCTCCTGCTTTACCGCCATATATTGTTGTACCATGGGCGTAACATTTGCAGCAGCCATTAATCAACCGCCTTACCTTTCACCAGCCAGGTCTGCGCAGCTTCAATCTGCACATTAACCTTCTGTCCTACCTCGTATTGCTTATCTTCAATCGGCCACAGCACCAGAACTCCTGTGCGTGTGCGACCGTTCCAGACTGTTTTCTGCTTGCTGGGACCTTCTGCCAATACTTCCACAGTCTGACCTACCAGCTTTTCATGGCACTTCAGGCTGTTTTCGTTCTGCAGCGCCATCAAACGGTTCAAACGTTCCTTCTTCACTGCCAGCGGCACCTGGTTTTCCATTTTTGCAGCAGGTGTTCCGCTGCGCTTGGAATAGATGAAGGTATAAGCGGAGGTAAAGCCAACCTGACGCACAACATCCAGAGTTTCTTCAAAATCCTCTTCGGTTTCGCCGGGGAAGCCTACAATAATATCTGTAGTAATCGTTGCGTCCGGCACATACTTGCGTACCAGCTTAACCAGCTCCAAATATTTTTCCTTAGTATAACCGCGGTTCATACGGCGCAAAATTTCCGAGCTGCCTGCCTGGAACGGCAGATGGAAGTTTTCGCAGATGTGCTCACATTCTGCAACAGCCTTGATAACCTCCTCGCTCATATCACGCGGGTGGCTGGTCATATAATGAATACGCTCAACGCCGGGAATAATATCCACACGGCGCAGCAGCTTAGCGAAGGCATCCTTATCGCCAAAATCCTTGCCATAGGAATTAACGTTTTGTCCAAGCAGAGTAAATTCCTTGTAGCCATCTTTAACTGCTGCCTCAATCTCGGCAACAATATTATCGATGCTGCGGCTGCGCTCGCGTCCGCGTACATACGGCACGATGCAGTAGGTGCAGAAATTATTGCAGCCATACATAATAGGAATCCAGGCAGCAAAGGAGCTTTGGCGTACCATATGACCTTCAAACTCACTTTGATGAATAGTCAGATCGGTATAAACCGCAGCCT
>OLRN01000984.1_pt1 | contig 17263 bp, 17 predicted proteins | sample 1673001 | NCBI WGS metagenome assembly OLRN01 (sample SAMEA3136745, study PRJEB25190) | human gut metagenome | biome: human gut; feature: human-associated habitat; material: faeces | place: Austria | collected 2013 | reverse complement strand
AAAAGGCCCGGGACGCCGCTTTTGCGTTTGTTGCCGAAAGCCGGGGCAGAGCCGCCTCACCGGCAGTCCACCAGGCAGCCGGCGCCGATCAGGCCGGCGTCGCTCCCCAGCATGGCAATGCGCACGGGCGGCGGCTCCAGATGGGGGCTGGCGAAGGCGTAGCGCCGCACATACTCCGTGAGGGGAGCGGTGAGCACTTCGCCCTGGGCGCAGACTCCGCCGCTGAGAAGCACCACCTGGGGGCGGAAGATGTTCACCATGTCCACCACGGCCTCGCCCAGATGGCGCAGATACCGTTCCACCACAGCGCCCGCGGCATCGTCGCCGGCCTGGGCCGCGTCGAAGGGGATTTTGCCGTCCATCTGCGAAAGGTCGCCCCGGCACAGCGTGTTCAGCAGGCTGTTGGGCCGTGCCCGCGCCGCGCGCACCGCCTCCCGGATGAGGGCCGTGGCGCTGCAATAGGCTTCCACACAGCCCCTGCGCCCGCAGGTACAGGGTTCCCCCTCGCTGATGAGCATGGTGTGGCCCAGCTCCATGCCGCCGGGGCCGCCCTCGATGACCCGGCCGTTCCACACCACGCCGCCGCCCACGCCGGTGCCCAGGGTGAGCAGCACGGCGCTGCCGCAGTCCCTTGCCGCGCCCGCCAGGCATTCGCCCAGGGCCGCGCAGTTGGCGTCGTTGGAAAGGCGGACCGGCAGGCCCAGGGCGGAGCCGATGTGCTCTGCCAGCGGAACATCCACCCAGCCCTTCAGGTTGTTGGAATAGAGCACCCGCCCGGCCGCGGCGTCGATGGTTCCCGGGCAGCCCACGCCCACGCCGGCGCACGCCCGGCGGTCAACGCCCGCTTGCTCCATCAGCTCCAGAACAAGAGCGGCCATGTCGTCCGCCACCGCCTGCCAGGGGCGCTGCGCCCCGGTGGGGCGCGACGCCTTGCACAAAAGCTGCCGCCGGGCGTTCAGCACGCCGGCTTTGATGTTGGTCCCGCCCAGGTCGATCCCGATGGTGTAACGTTCCATATCCTTCTCCCCTCTGCCGCGCTTCGGGCCCGCCTTGCCGGGCCCCGCGCTTTTCTTCGGTTGAAAAAAGCAGCGCCGGCTGCCTGAACTGCCAGCCGGCGCTGTTGGTCCTTATCGCTGCACGCGGCCGGAGCCGTCGCCGCCGGCCAGCTTTTCCACTTCCGCCACGGTGGCGAAGTTGTAGTCGCCCTCGATGGAGTGCTTCAGAGCGGAAGCCGCCACCGCGAACTCCACCGCCTGCTGGCTGGTGCGGCCCTCCAGCAGGGCGTGGATGAGGCCGCCGCCGAAGCTGTCGCCGCCGCCAATGCGGTCGATGATGTGCAGGTGGTACAGCTTGGAGAAGCAGTACTCGTTTGCCGCCACGTCGTAGAGCATGGCGCTCCAGTCGTTGTCGAAGGCGGACTTGCTCTCCCGCAGGGTGATGGCCACCTTCTCGAAGCCAAACTTCTCCGCCAGCTGACGGGCCACGGACTTGTAGCCCTCCTTGTTCAGCGCGCCGGCGGTGATGTCGGTGGCCTCCGCCTCAATGCCGAACACGTCCTTGGCGTCCTCCTCGTTGGAGATACACACGTCCACATACTGGCACAGGCGGGTCATGGCGGCGCGGGCCTGCTCCCGGCTCCACAGCTTGCACCGGTAGTTCAGATCGCAGCTGATCTTCACGCCGCGGGCCTTGGCGGCCTTGCAGGCCTCCTCGCAGGCGGTGACCAGGTTCTCGCCCAGCGCCGGAGTGATACCGGTGAAGTGGAACCAGTCCACGCCCTCAAAGATGGCGTCCCAGTCAAAGTCGCTGGGGCTGCACTCCTGGATGGCGGAGTGGGCGCGGTCGTAAATGCAGACGCTGGGCCGCTGGGAAGCGCCCTTCTCGTTGAAGTAAATGCCCACGCGGTCGCCGCCCCGGACGATCTTGGTGGTGTCCACGCCGTAGCGGCGCAGGCTGTTCACCGCCGCCTGGCCGATGGCATGGGCGGGCAGCTTGGTCACGAACACGGCCTCGTCGCCGTAGTTGGCCAGCGACACGGCCACGTTGGCCTCGCCGCCGCCGAAGGTGAATTCCAGATGGTCCGCCTGCACGAACCGCTCGTAGTTGTAGGGCTGCAGCCGGATCATCAGCTCGCCAAAGGTTACGACCTTAGCCATTGCTCCGTACCTCCTTCACAATCTCCACGCTCTTTTTGCACAAATCAATGATCTCGTCCCACTTCTGGTTGTCGATGAGGTCGGCGGTGACCATGTAGGAGCCGCCGCAGGCGCAGATGGTGGAGCAGGAGAGATACTCCTTCAGGTTCTTCAGGGAAATGCCGCCAGTGGGCATGATCTTGAACATGGCGAAGGGAGCGGCCATGGCCTTGATCTTGGCAAGGCCGCCGGACTGCTCCGCCGGGAAGAACTTGAGCACTTCCAGGCCCAGCTTGAAGGCGGTGTGGTAGTCGGTGGGGGTGGTGCAGCCGGGGTAGACCGGCACGCCCTTGTCCTGGCAGTAGACCACGACGTCCGGGTCAAGGCCGGGGCAGACGATGAACTGAGCGCCCGCTTCCAGCGCCTCGTCCACCTGGGCGGTGGTGAGCACGGTGCCCGCGCCCACCAGCATGTCGGGCTGGGCCTCGCGCATGAGGCGGATGGCGGTGGCGGCGCCCGCCGCGCGGAAGGTCACCTCCGCCACGGGCAGCCCGCCCTCACACAGGGCCGCGGCCAGCGCCGCCGCGTCCCGCTCGGGATGGTTCAGTTTGATGACCGGCACCACGCCGGTTTGGGCAATGCGCTGTGACACAGTATCCATGATGGGTCCCCTCTTTTTGTTTGCCCGTCGGGCAGGTGTTACTGAAGGCAGGTGCGGAGCACTTCCCGCAGAGCGTCCGGGTCGCCCTGGGCGGCCTTGCGCTCCCGGTCCCAGTTCAGGCCCCGGTACTTCTCGCAGGAAGGCGTGACGCGGATGTATTCCTCCATGTCGTCCAACATCTGCAGGCTCCACAGGCTGTCGTCGACCTGGGCGGTGGTGTACTGCCCGGTGCGCAGGGCGTGGAAGCCGAAATCGTCCTTGGCGTGGGTCTTGAACGCTTCTTCAATGGCGTATTCCGCCATGTGCGCGGGGATGAACAGCACGCCGCTGGGCGTGCCGAACACGATGTCGCCCGGCAGGCACACCGCCTGGTTGATACGGCAGGGGGTGTTGATACCCACCGCAACGCATTCCCGGATGGGCGTGGGGTCCATTCCCCGGTAGAACACCTGGGCGTTCTGGATCTTTTCCATCTGTTCGATGTCCCGCACACCGCCCCAGATGACCGCACCGCCGGTGCGGGTGCGGGCGGCGATGGCCGTGGTGAGGTTGCCGCCCACGAAGGTGCCGTTGTGAATCTTGTCGAACATGTCGGCCACCACCACGTCGCCTTCCACCAGATTGTCCACCACCCACTGGTTGCAGGTGCCGGCATAGCCCAGGCGGCTGCCCTCCTGCTTCACGTAGCCGGCCAGGTCCGGCCGTGTGGGAACAAAGGTGCAGGTGACGGCGCGCCCCACCAGCTTTTTGCCGGGGTGCAGGGCCTTCATGTCCCCCGCGTACTGAAACTTGTACCCCGCTATGTAAAGAGGCAGCCAGATCTCCTCCAGCGTCATTCCCCGCAGGGTGTCCAGGACCGAATCGGGCACTCTGGGCCGGCCGTCCTCAAAGCGTTCCCCTTTCCATTGCGCGGTCAGCTCCAGAATGCATTGTTTGTTGTTGTATTCCATGTTTTTCCTCCGGAATTGAATTTCGAAACGCCGCCTGTGCCGCCGGTCACTTGATGACGCCGGGGGCGACCCAGTATTCATGGGGCGCTTCGCTCCACTCGGGCATGCCGAAGGCGCCCGGGTTGTAGACCCATTCGCCGGCGCGGATGGTGCCGGCGCAGCTCAGCCGCGCGTCGCCGCTGAGGGCGGCGTTGCCGCTGTCCGCATAGCGGAAGCGGCCGTGCTCCAGCCGGAACAGGGCGATGTCTGCGCAGGCGCCGGGCGACAGGGTGCCCACGCCGGGCAGCGCGAGCATTTGGGCCGGGGCCGTTGTGGATTTCTGGATCACCTGGTCCAGCGGCATGCCCATGCTCAGATACTTGGACAGGATGTGGTCCAGGCCGATGGCCGCGCCGGAAACATTGTCCAGATACAGGTCGGTGGAAAGCGTGTCGGGCGCAAAGCCCTGGCGCAGGGCGGGCACCGCGTTGCGGAACCAGAAGCTGCCGGCGCCGTGGCCCAGGTCGAATTTCACGCCCCGCTCCCGCGCCTGGAACAAAAACTCGCTCACATGGCCGTTTTCGTCCAGAACGGGGAACTGCTGCGCATACATGTGGGTGTGGATGTCGCCCGGGCGCAGGTGCTTCAGGATCAGGTCGGGATAGGTGCGCTCCGGCCCGTTGGGCTGGAAGTCGGCCATGCAGGGCAGGCCGCAGCGCTCGGCCGCGTCCACTGCGCTGTCCACGGAGGTCCAGGGCTGGTGTTCGGCGTCATAGGGCAGGCCCACCCAGTAGTGGGCCGTCTTGATGGCTACCACCGTTTCGGGATAAGCCTTTGCCACCTCGGCGGCAATGCCGGGATGGAACTGCTTGTGATCCTGCTCGCAGTCCAGGTGCACCATGCCGGACGCCGCAATGTTCAGCATGGCAAAAATGCGCACCCGGCTGCGGTCGATGACCTGCTCTTTGAAAAGAGGAAAATCACGCCAGCCGCAGGTGCCGGCGTCCACCACGGTGGTCACGCCGTGCTGGAAAAAATGCGCGTCGGGATGGATCGTGGGCAGGCTGTCCTCCGCAGGGGGGAAGAAGGGGTAGCAGTGGCAGTGGGCGTCCACCAGGCCCGGCGTCACCAGCAGCCCTTCCACATCGATCTCTCTGCCGCAGCCGCTCAGTCCGGGGCCCACGGCTTCGATCTTTCCGTTGCGCACCGCCACGTCCGCGACTGCGTCGATTTTGTTGGCCGGGTCGATCACCCGGCCGTTTTTCAGGATCATATCGTACATCATAACGAACCTCCGATCGCCAAGCGATCCAGTAAAATACACGAAGGAGACGCCATGGGCATTCTGCCCGCGGGGCGCAGCGCTCCGTCCCGCCAGCGAAGGAAAACCACCTCGCCGCTTTTCTGGCAGGCGCAGGCCAGCAGGCCGCCGCTGAAGGCCGTCCAGCGGGGCCAGCGCCCGCCCACGGGCCATTCGCCCGCGGGAACAAGGCTGCGCCCCTCCACGGAAAACAGGGCGACGGTGTCCCGCCCGCGGTTGGCCACAAAAGCGCCCACGCCCGGAACAAAGCAGCACCCGCCGGGATAATTTTCGCCGGCAAGGGCGGTGGAGGGCAGCAGGCTGGTCAGCTCCCAGCCGTCCCCGGCCGCGCAGAGCAGCCCGACACAGCCGGAGTTTTCCATCACCACGAGCATCCGCTCCCCGTCCAGCCGCAGAAGCTGGCGGGGGCCGCTGCCCACGGGAAGGAGGACGCGGCGGGGCTCAGCGCCCCGGGCCAGCGCCTTTGGCGATGAGAAGAACACCGCGTCCGCCATCAGGTCTGCCCAGCAGACGGAGCCGTCTGCCAGCAGCGCGGAGCAGTGGGCGTGGCCTGCGGCGGGCGCCCAGTGCCACTGCAGATTCCCCTGCCCGTCGGTCTGAAAAACATCTCCCGAGCCGTAGCAGCAGCCCACCAGGCCCTGCCCCGTCCACCGGATGTGGCAAAGCCCACGGCCGGGCACAGCAAACACGCCGGCCCTGCGGACCGCCGCGCCGCGGATGTCCAGAACCACGATCTGGGCGCCGTGTTCCATCTCACAGCCGAGATACAGCTCGCCGCTGCCGCCCCTGCACATGCAGGAGGGGTCGACCCCCACCCGCGCCTGGATCAGGACACGGGCGGCGCCGTCCGGCGTGACGATCCCCGCCGTGAAGTCCGGCCGGCCCGGGGCCGAATAGCCGGACGCTGCAAATGCGATCCCTGTCATGGCTTGATCTTGATGATCGCTTCCACTTCGCAGGGGATGTTGTTGTTGGGCAGGTTGCGCGTGCCCATCACGGTGCGGGCATGGTAGCCCCGCTCCTCCAGCACGTCGGCAATGGTGTCGGAAAAGCCGTCCATCACCTTGTCAACGGCGCAGAAGCCCTCGCCGCAGTTGACCAGGGCGAACACCTTCACAAAGCGTTCCACCCGGTCCAGGGTGCCCAGGGTGTCCTTGAGCGCCCCAAGAATGATGATGGCGCACTCCCGGGCCGCCTGGTATCCCTGCTCGGGGGTCAGGTCCTCGCCGATCCGCCCCGAAAACAGCGGCTCGCCGGAGATCTGGTCCTCCGGCCCGTGGCCGGAGATGTAGATGAGGTCGTTTTCCTGGCGAAGCAGCACGATCCCCCGCTTTTTGCGGTATGCCGGCTCGGCGGGCCGGCCGTTCACCATGATTTTGTTGATCGTATCCATGATTTCACCTCTCAGCGGAGCTTGACGATCATTTCCACCACAACGGGCACGTTCATCGGCAGGGCATAAGCGCCCATTGCGCTGCGGGCGTGCTGGCCGCGGTATCCGAACACCTCCACCATCAGGTCGGAGAAGCCGTTGATCACGGCGGGCTGGCTGGAAAAATCACCGGCGCTGTTGACCAGGCCGAGCACCTTAATCACATGGTCCACCCGGTCCAGTTCGCCCACATAGTCCTTGAGTACGGCCAGCGCGTTCAGGCCGCACAGCCTTGCCGCTTTGTAGGCGGTGTCCAGATCCAGGTCGGCGCCCACCTTGCCCACATACACCGGCTGGCCGTTCTCGTCCACCGGCAGCTGTGCCGAAAGATACATCACATCGCCCACGATGGACGCGTCCACCACGCCCTTGCCCTTGCGGTCGCGCACAGGCAGCTCAATGCCCAGTGCTTCAAGACGTTTTCCTGTTTCACTCATGTTAGAAACCTCTTTTCTTTTATTCAGCCTTTCACCGAGCCGCTTGCGAGCCCGGCGACGAATTGCTTCTGGATCGCCATGAACACGACGATCACCGGCAGCGAGATCAGGGCCGCTGCCGCCATGGTCTGGCCCCAGTCCACCTTGAAGAAGGAGGAGAACTCATTCAGCGCAATGGGCACCGTGCGGCTGTTCATGGTGCGGGTCAGCACGTTGGCCAGCGCGAATTCGTTCCAGGAGGACACGAAGGCGTAAATGCCGGTGGCCGCCAGCGCGGGGCGCAGCAGCGGAAGAACGATGCGCACCAGCGACTGGAACATGGTGCACCCGTCCACCATGGCGGCCTCCTCGATCTCACGGGGAATGCCCTTGAAATAGCCCCGGGCCATCCAGGTGACCAGCGGCATGCAGATCACCAGATGGGCCAGCGCCAGGCCGATCCGGGTGTCGATCAGCCCTGCTTTGTTTTCCATGTAATACATGGGGATCATCAGAACGGTGAGCGGCAGCATTTGGCTCACCAGCATGAACAGCGACAGCGCCTTGTTGCCGCGGAAGCGGAACCGGGCGAAGGCATAGCCCGCGCTTCCGCCCAAAAGCAGCGCCAGAACGGCGGCCGTGAGGCTGACCAGGAAGCTGTTCAGAAACGCCTGGGGAATGCTGCTTTCGGTGAGCACCGTCACATAGTTGCCCAGCGTTGCCTCGTAGGGGATCCAGTGCGGCGGTTTGTCGAAGATCTCCGTTGTGGGCTTGAGGGAGGTGCTGATGATCCACGCCAGAGGCATGAGGACCAGAAGCACCGCCAGAACAAGGAGCAGGTAGGTCAGCGCGTCGCCGGTGACCCGCCGGATCAGTTTTTTCTGTTTCGACGTCATGTTCAGTCCTCCCTGTTCAGAAACTTCACATACAGCACCGCAAAGACCATGGTGATGATGAGCTGCATCACCGCGCTGGCGGACGCCGAGTTGATGTTCAGCACCTTGAACTGGTTGTAAACCAGGATGGACAGCGTGGTGGTGTTATGTCCGCCGGAGGTCATGATCCAGATCAGCGAGAACTCGTTGATCGCCCACACCAGCGTCATCAGGATACAGATGAAGCTCACGTCCATCAGAAGCGGGAGGGTGATGTGGGTCATCTTTTTCAGCCAGCCGGCTCCGTCCAGTTCGGCGCTCTCGTACATGTCAGTGGGCAGCTGCTGCAGGCCGGCGGTCATCATCAGCATGACGTAGGGCGCGCATGCCCAGACCTGAACGATGATGATCGACAGCATTGCGTACTGGGGACTGGTGAGCCACGGGATGTCCTTGGAGATCAGCCCCAGGGAGGTGAGGATGTGGTTGATCATGCCTCCGTCGGTGGTGAAGAGCCACTTCCAGGCGGTGGCCTTCACAACGCCCGGGATGATCCACGCAATGAAGATGGCGCTGCGCCAGAACCCCTGAAAACGAACGGTCGCGCGGTTGATCAGCAGAGCCAGGGAAAATCCAATCACAAAAGAGAAAAAAACCGTCGCGAGAGTCCAGACGATGGTGTTGGAAATTGCCTTGGGGAACTGCGGATTCCGAAAAAGCCTGACGTAGTTGTCCAGACCGGCAAATCCGCCGGCAGCCACCGCGTTGTCGCTGAAGCTCATCACAAGGATGTAGCACAGCGGATAAACGATCAGCAGCGCCGTGACCAACACGCCGGGCAGAAGAAACGGAAGCGCCCGTTTCTCGTCCCTTGTCAATGCAAAATGTTTCATGGTTTTTTCTCCTCGGATCCAGAACTGTTGCGGGGCCCGGGGCCTCGCCCCGGGCCCCGCAGGCGGGGGTCAAATGTTTCCGTCAGGACTGCAGCAGCGCGTTGATGTCGTTGGTCATGCCCTCGCAGGCGTCTTCCGCGGTCATGCTGCCGGAGACCGCGTTCTGAATGTATTCATACATGATGGGCTCCATCTCGCTCCAGCGGGTGAAGGTGGGCTCGGGACGGGAGTTGTTCAGCTGCTCGGCAAAGGGCTTCAGGATGTCGGTGGAGAACTTCTCGTCCTGGATGGAGGTCTCGCTGGCAGGGAAGGACTGGGTCAGGCGGGCCTGGTTCTCCGGCTCCACGATGTAGGCCATGAAGCGGGCGGCAGCCTCTTTGTTCTCTTCCTTGCAGTTCTTGGGCATAGCCACGCACCAGCCGTTGGCGGTGGTGCAGCCCATGCCGTCGATGCCGGGGATGGCGGCGGTGGCGTAGTTCAGCTCGGGATAGTCGGCGTCCAGGGTGGCCGCGTCAAAGGGGCCGGTGAAGTTGAACGCCAGCTCGCCGGAGCCAAAGGCGTCGCGCATGGTGGTGTTGTCGTACTCAAGGCTGCTGGGAGAAGCCTGGCCGTTCTGCACGGAGCTGGCGATGGCGTTCAGCGCGCTCACCGCGGCGTCGCTGTTCAGCAGGCACTCGGTCTCGTCCTCGTTCAGCACGTCGCCGCCGTAGGTGTAGAGCTGCTGCACAAAGCGGGTGGCGGCGTTGGCCTGGTTGGCCAGAGGCCATGCAAAGCCGTACTTGCCGTCGGCCTTGATCAGGTCGCACAGTTTGAGCATTTCATCCCAGGTGGTGGGGAAGCTGTCGTAGCCGTACTGTGCCAGGATGTCCACGTTGTAGTAAATGCCGGAGCCGTCGTAGCGGAAGGGCAGGCCGTAGGCTTCTCCGTCCACGCTGGTGATGTCCAGGGCGGCGTCGATGAAGTCTTCCATGTCGGTGCCGGCGGCGGTCATGTGCTCGTTCAGGGGCTCCAGCAGGCCCTTGTTGGCAAAGGGCGCCACATCGGTGAGCAGAACGGTCACGATCTCCGGCGCGCCGCTGGTGCTGATGGCCGTGGTGATCTTGTCCTTATAGGTGTCCCAGTCGGTGATGACCAGCTCGATGTGGATGTCCGGGTTTTCCGCCTCGAACTCCTCAACGAACTCGCGGCTGACCGCCTCGTCCCAGTTGGGGGTCCACCACTGGATGGTGGTCTGAGCGGCGGAACCGCCCGACTGCCCGCCGCTGGCGGGAGCCGAATCACCGGAGCCGCACGCGGCCAGAGACAGCGCCATAGCGAAACTCAAAATGCAAGCGATCAGTTTTTTGCCGTACTTTTTCATGGTTGCTCTCCTTTTCTTTTTATTATCGTCTTTCCCCGTGGGGAAATTCGGAACTTTAGGATACGCCCTCCACGCCGCCGATGAGCGCCTGGCCGCGGCTGAGATATTCTTCCAGCAGCACGGTCAGGTTTGCCAGGCAGCGGGGCACGTGATAGGGGCCTTTGAGCGAAAAGCCCTTGCAGTCGGCACGAACGGTGCCGTCCCGGTGCAGGATCGCGTACCACTCGCCGTATTGGCGGTCGTGGAACGCCTGCTCCACATAGGCGGCCATCCGGGTGAAGTAGTCCCAGTGGCGCTCGTTTTCCAGATACAGCGCGCTGGCTGCCAGCGCATAAAGCGCTTCGGCCTGCACCCACCAGATCTTGTCGTCCCAGTCGGCGCGCCAGGCGTCGTACTGGGTGAAGAGGAACGGTTCCTCCGGCTTCGGGAGCGACACGTCCACGTGCTGGTAAAACCCGCCGTATTCCCGGTCGTAGGTCCGGTCGATGACCCAGTCCATCACCTGCGCCGCCCGGCGGATCCAGTCCGGCCGGCCCAGCGCCGCGCCCGCGTGGATGGAGAACCAAAGGGACTCCATGGTGTGGCCCGGGTCCACCAGCCTGCCCTCGCCCCGCAGCACCGGCTCCCCTTCCAGGGAGATGTATTCCAGCGGCGCGGCAAGGCTGTCGTTGGCAAAACGGTAGAGCGAATTTTCCACACAGTCGCAAAGCACAGGGTTGAAATCGTTTTCAAACAGGGCCCGGCTTTCCAGCGCTACGACCAGCGTCATAAAGTTGACCGCGTGCTTGCGCATGCCGGCGGGGATGTGCTCCACCGCAAGCACCGCCGGGTCCTGCACGTCCGCGAACAGCTGCTCGGCCAGCCGCCGTGCCAGGGCCTGTTCCGCGGGGTCGTTTTCCAGCCCCGCCGCCCGCAGATACTCAAACAGGCCCTTGACGACGAAGTGGTCGGTGAAGATGGAGGTGAACCCGTTGATCACCTGCCCGTCCCGGGCCATCATCTGGTTGAACCGGCCGTCCCCGCGGGAAAAACCGGTGTCCAGCTGGGCGCGGCCCACCCGGGCCAGCTCCAGCCAGCGGTCGTTGGGGCCGAACAGGCGGCTCATCATGGAGAAGGTGTAAAGGTCTCTTCCCACGAACCAGCCGGGCTTTTCGTCGCCGGTGCGGTTGCCGAAACGGTCAAAATCGTTGAAATAACCGCCGAACTCATGGTCTTCCACCCGCTGGGTCCAGAACGGCATCACGTCTGTCAGCAGCTGCTGGCGGAACGATTCCAGCAAGCGGCGTGCCTCGTCGCTGTGCCGACGGTAAAAATCGCTGCCCTCCATAACGTGCCTCCTGTTGTCACATGCTTTCGCAAATGGTTTCCGTCAGCTGCGCCGCCACGGTGTCCGCTTCCCCGTCGGTCAGGTTGAGCGGGCTGACATAGACCGCAGCCCCTTCCAGGCCGATGTAGGTGTGCCGGGCGCGCATGGCCCGGTGCACAGCCTGCGCCTGCGCCGGACTTGCCAGATGGATGAACAGCCGGGGATAATCCTGACCCACCGGGCCGTGGTGCACGGTTTCCAGCCGTACCTGTTCCAGCTGTTCCAGCCGGACGGCGATTCGTCCGATCCGCTCCAGCAGACGGTGACGGTTTTCCTCGTGGTCCAGTTCCACATACTGGCGCAGCGCGCTGTACAGCCCCACCATGGCCTCCCGCGAGGTCTTGCACCCGCGGCACACGCCGTGGTTGGGCGAGCCGAACCGGCGGCAGAGGTCGATCCATTCGCGCTTGCCCAGGATCAGCCCGCTGTCCTGGGGGCCGCACAGCGTTTTGCCGCCGCTGAAAATGACCATGTCCGCCCCCGCCTGGGTGTAGCGCCACAGGTTTTCCACCGGGGGAAGCTGGGCGGCGGCGTCCACCACCACGGGCACCCCGCGCCGGTGGGCCGTTTCGATCACCTGCTCCAGCGGCAGCGAGCCCCGCGCGTAAAGGGAGGAAGCGTAGTAGAACACGGCGGCCGTCCGCTCGGTGATCCGGCCGTCCAGGTCGAATTCCAGCGTTTCGTCGGCGTCGCCGATCTCCACGATCTTTGCGCCCGCCGCCTCCACCGCCTTGTCGTAGGCGTTGTGCTGGCAGTGCAGCTGGATGATCTCGTCGGGCGCGTCTTTGGTCACGGCGGGCAGCCGGGCGAACACGAAGGGGTCGCCCCGGCAGATACACACCGCGGCGGCAGTGGTGAGCGCCCCCGCGGAACCGTTGGTGAAAAAGGCGTCCTCGTTTTTGGTGAGCTGTGCCGCCGCCTGCCCCAGGCGCAGCTGCAGCTCATCCATATCCACGAACACCGCCGCGATCTGGCGCATGTCCTCCAGCGTGCGGGCCGACATCCGGCTGCCGCCGTACACCGTGTAGGTGTCGTGGGCGTTGATGTAAGGGGTGATCTGTAACTCTTCGATCACAGACATTGCGGGTCTCCTCTCCTTGTTCCGGGCTTCAGGGGTGCGCCTTTATGCTGGCGCCGCCGTCCACCATGATGGTCTGGCCGGTGATGTAGGAGGACATGTCGCTGGCAAGGAACAGCGCCGCGTTGGCCACGTCCTCCATGGTGCCCGGCTCCAGGGGCTGCATGCGGTCCAGCATGGCCAGGAATTCGTCCCGGTCGTGGCCGGGGGCGTACTCGTCGATCTCCCGCTGCATGTTGTCGCTCATGATCAGGCCGGGGGCGATGGTGTTCACCCGGATACCGGTGCGCGCATAGTCCAGGGCCATCACCCGGGCGGCGGCGTTCATCGCGCCCTTGGTGCCCGCGTAGACCATGAATCCCGGCATGCTCATCTCGCTGTGGATGGAGGAGATGTTGATGATGTTGCCGTATCCCCGCTCCAGCATGCCCGGAACGAACTGGCGCATGCAGCGCAGGCCGCTGAGATAATTGGTCTCCAGCAGGGTGGCCATGGTCTCGTCGTCAAAGAGATGCGCGGTGCAGTGGCGGTTGACGCCCACGGTGTTCACCAGGATGTCCACCCCGCCCCATTTCTCCAAAAGCTGCTTGCAAACGTTTTCAGTTTCCTCAGCAACAGACAGGTCACAGTGCAGCGCCAGACAACGCGGGTCGAAGCGCTGCAGCTCGGCCTGCGTTTCCTCCAGCGCCGCGTCGTCACGGCCGCCCACGGCCACCACCGCGCCCTGGCGGGCGAACAGAACGGCAATGGCCTTGCCGATCCCGCGGGCGCCGGTGGTGATGAACGCGCGCTTTCCCTCCAGCATTCTCTGATAATCCAACAGACACACCTCCATGTAGTTATTTCGGTTTGCACACCGTTTCCTGAATGACCAGTTTTGTGTGATACAGCTTCGTCACCGGGTCGTTCTCCCGGGTCTGGTCCAGAATGCTGCTGAGCAGGGTGACGCTGTCCACACCGATGTCGTACAGCGGCTGCTCCACCGAGGTGATCTCCGGCCCGCGATAGCGGTTGGGCAGCACAGTCTGGTGGTCAAAGCCGACCACGGAAACATCCTGCGGCACCCGCAGCCCGCAGTCCAGCGCGGCGCGGATGGCGTAGGAAGCGATCGCGTCGTCCGAGCAGAACACCGCCGTCGGCCGCTCGGGCAGGGCCAGCAGCCGCCGCATGCAATCATAGCCCGAGGCGTAATCCGAGGAGGTGCGCTGGATGTAGCTGTCGCGGATCTCCAGCCCGTGCTCCTGCATGGTGGCCACATAGCCGCTGCAGCGGTTCTGGGTGACTTTTTTGTTGGGGTTGCCGCAGATGTGGGCGATTGCCCGGTGGTTCTGGGAGACCAGATACTCCACCGCCTGCCGCGCGCCGCCCACGTTGTCCACCAGCAGCTTGTTGCAGCGAAGCTCGCTGATGTCGTTCTCGATCATCACATAGCTTCTCATCCGGCTTTCGGTCAGCGAATGGATCGCGCTTTCGTCGGTCAGGTAGGAGCCGTACATGATGATCCCGTCCACAATGCCGTTGGACAAAAGCCGCACGTATTTTTCCTTCATGGCGGCGTCGCCGTTCACCACGCTGCAGAACATGACGTTGTAGCTGGTGCGCAGGGCGCCTTCCTCAAAGCCGCGCAGCAGATCGTAGAAGAAGGGGTCGTGAAGATTGTTCACGATGATACCAATGCTGTTGGTCATGCGCTTGACCAGGCTGCGGGCCGCGTGGTTGGGGTTGTAGTCCAGCTCCTTGATGGCCCGCAGAACGGCCTGCGTCTTTTCCGGCGTCACGTTGCCGAGATCGTTGATCACCCGCGAGACAGTCGCCGCCGATGTGTTCGCTAATTTCGCCACTTCTTTTATTGTTGCTGTCGGCACGAGGGATCACCCCTTGACAAAATTGATTTCGCCGTAGCAAAAGGCCCCGGAAATGTTTGAAATCGTTTTCATTCACCTGTATTATAGCGATACGCACGAATAATGTCAATGACGTTGTAATGTTTTGTCTATTTCGACAATCCGGCGGGAGATTGCTTGTGCATTCTGTGTCCCGGCGAAGGGGTCCGGCTGCCTGCGCAGCGCTGATTTGTATGGCAGAAAGAGGAAAAACGCGCCCTGGCCGCACAGCGGTCTTTTGCACATCAGCGAGGTGAGCGCCCGCTGAGCGCAGCCCAGCAAAAAACCGCCCCGTCCGGCAAATGCCGGGCGGGGCGGTCTGTTTTTGAACGGGTGGGACAAAAGCCGCCTCACACAAAGGGGTTGAAGAAGCGGTCGCCGTCCCAGAAGGTGATGACGAGGCTGGCCAGCAGCAGGGCCACGCCCAGGGCCAGCACCAGCCAGTCGTTCCTGGTGAAGGGCCGCTGCACGTACCAGGAGCGCTTTTTCTTTTTGCCGAAGCCCCGCAGCTCCATGGCGTTGCTGATGGTGTCGATGCGGGCCAGGCTGGAGAGGATGAGGGGCAAGAGGATGTTCACCGAGTTCTTCAGCCGGGCGCTCAGCTTTTCCTTGCTGCCCAGCTCCACGCCGCGGGCCTGCTGGGCCTGGCTGATGCTGTGGTAGTCCCGCTGGATGTCGGGGATGTAGCGCAGGGCGATGGCCACCGAGTAGCCCACCCGGTAGGAAACGCCGATGGAGTTGAGGCTGGCGGCGAACTCGCTGGGGTCGGTGGCGGAGATGAACAGGATGGCCACCGGCAGCGCCACGAAGTACTTCAGCGAGATGTTCAAAGTGTAGAACAGCTGCTCCCAGGTGATGGTGTAGCGCCAGAACAGGGTGACGATGACGTGGCGGGTGCCGTAAATCTCCACGCCCTGCTCGGGGCTGAACAGATAGATGAACACGTTGTTCAAAATCAGGAACACCAGCATGAACACCAGCATGAAGCGCACTTCCCGCAGCTTGATGCGGCTGGCCTTGAAGGCGGCGAAGCTCACCACCATCAGGCCGATGAGCACCCGGGTGTCGTAGGTGATCATGCTGGCGAAGGTGAACAGCAGGAAAAACGCCAGCTTGGTGGTGCCGGTGAGCGAGTGCACGAAGCTCTTGCGCGGCAGATAGTTCAGAACGGTGTTAGCAGCCATGCTCGCGCACCTCCCGGTCAAAGTCGATGAACCGCTGGACGAAGGCCTCCGGCGGCGCGATGCCGCAGCGGTTCGCCAGGGTGAACAGGCTGGTCTCCTTCAGCGCCGCCCGCTCGATGAGCGCCGGGTCGCACAGCACCCCGGCGGCGGAGCGGTCCGCGATGAGCCGCCCGTCGCTGAACACCAGCGCCCGGGGGGTGTATTCCAGCATCAGGTGCATGTCGTGGGTGATCATCAGCACCGTCACCCCCTGCCGGTTCAGCCCACGCAGGAACTCCATAATTTCGGTGTAGTGGCGGAAGTCCTGCCCGGCGGTGGGCTCGTCCAGAATGATGACGTCCGGGCCCAGGGCCAGCACGCTGGCGATGGTCACCCGCTTTTTCTGGCCGAAGCTCAAGGCGCTCACCGGCCAGTTGCGGAAGGGGTAGAGCCCGCAGATCTTCAGCGTGTCCTCCACCTTCGCCCGCACCTCGTCGGGGCCAAGGCCGCTCTGCACAAGGCCCAGGGCCACCTCGTCGAAGATCATGGTCTTGGAGATCATCTGGTTCGGGTTCTGCATCACATAGCCGATGCGGCTGGCCCGCTGGCGGATGGTGTCGCCGGTGATGTCCCGCCCGTCCAGCAGAATGGAGCCGGAGCCGGGGGCCTCAAACCCGCAGATGAGTTTGGAAAGGGTGGATTTGCCCGCGCCGTTGCGGCCCACGATGCTCACCATCTCTCCTTTTCGCACGGAGAAGGAGATGTTTTGCAGGGTGGTGCGGTCCTTGGTGTAGCCAAAGCGCAGGTCCTTCACCTCCAGCAGCACCGGCTGCTGGGGAGCGGGGGCGGCGGCGGGGGCCGCGTGGTACCAGGCGCGCACCGCGTCCTTGTCGGCCTCGGTGAGCTCCAGTGTGTCGGGGTGGGCGGGCTTTTTCTCCGGCGTGAGGGTCACGCCGGCGTATTTCAGCGCGGTGAGGTAGAGGGGTTCCCGGATGCCCGCCTCGGTGAGCAGCGGCGAGCAAAGCAATTCGTCTGGCCGCAGGTCGGCGGCGATGCGGCCCTCGTCCATCAGCACGATGCGGTCCACGCTGCGCCAGAGCACGTCCTCCAGCCGGTGCTCGATGATGAGCACGGTGGTGTCGGTCTCCTTCTGGATGCGGTCGATGAGCTCGATGGTCTGCTTGCCCGCCGCCGGGTCAAGGTTTGCCAGCGGCTCGTCGAACAGCAGAATTTTCACCGCGTCCACCATCACGCCCGCAAGGCTCACCCGCTGCTTCTGCCCGCCGGAGAGCTCGTGGGGCGCACGGCCCAGGTGACGGTCCACGTCCACCAGTTTGGCGGCGCGGGCCACGGCGGCGTGCATCTCCTTCTGGGGCACGCAGTCGTTTTCCAGCGCGAAGGCGATGTCCTCGGCCACCGTCAGGCCGATGAACTGGCCGTCCGGGTCCTGCAGCACCGTGCCCACCGATTTGGACAGCGCAAAGATGCTCTCCTTCCTGGCCTGCTTGCCGTCCACCGTCAAGGTGCCGGTGGATTCGCCGGGGTAGCTGAAGGGGATGAGCCCGTTGATGCAGCTGGCCAGGGTGGATTTGCCCGAGCCGGAGGGCCCGGCGATCAAAATCTTTTCGCCGGGATAGATGTCCAGGTCGATGTTGTAGAGGGTGGGCCGGGCCTGGGCGCGGTATTGGAAGGTGAAATCCCGGAAGGAAATGATGGGGTCCATAGACAGCGCTCCTCGCAGTTCAAAAATC
>OLRN01000983.1_pt1 | contig 17268 bp, 15 predicted proteins | sample 1673001 | NCBI WGS metagenome assembly OLRN01 (sample SAMEA3136745, study PRJEB25190) | human gut metagenome | biome: human gut; feature: human-associated habitat; material: faeces | place: Austria | collected 2013 | reverse complement strand
AGCCGATACCGGTCCTCTTTAGCTCATCTGCCGTTACAAGCTTGCCGCCCGTAGGCCTGATTAAGCCCAAAAGCCCCTTCATCAGTGTACTCTTGCCGGATCCGTTCTCACCCACGATGCACAGATAATCCCCGGGGTCCACTTCCATATTTACATCGGTCACAGCATCCTGGTTATCGTATCCGAAGTCCACATGCTGGCATTGAATTAATGGTGACATATTTTACCCCTTTTACAATTGGTTATTCCAGCCCGGATTATCCCGGCTCAGGTTATTCCAGCCCATACCGCAGGTTCTCCACATTCTGTTTCATAAGCTGGAGATAGGTGACGCCCTCGTCGAACTGCTTCCTGGTCACGTTGTGGCAGGAATGGAGAAGAAGGGGCATTGCTCCTGTTTCCTCCTGAATGATTTCCGCTGTCCTGTGGCTGGAAAGCTCCAGGTAATAGACAGCCGGAATCCGGTCCTCCTTTACCTTGTCTATCAGATAGGCAATGGTCCTGGCGCTGGGCTCCGTGTCCCCGCTGCACCCGGAAAAGGCAGCGCGGTAGGAAAGGCCGTACTCATCCGCGAAATAGCGGAAGGGAAACTTGTCTGCCACCACAATCATATGGAGACGCCCCTGGTTTACCACCTGTCGGAACTGGCTGTCCAGTTCCTTAAGTTCCTTCAGGTATGCCTGGGTATTATCCTCAAAACGGCTTTTCTCCCGGGGAGCTGCCTCTGACAAGGTCTGGCTTATTATTTTTACAATGGCCCGGGCATTGACAGGAGAGGTCCATATATGCTCATCGTATTCAATGTGCATCTCAAAGCCGTCCTCATGGCGGTGTTCTTCCTCCTCCTCCATGCCTTCCACATGCTCTTCCTCCACCACGTCCACATAGTCCATCATGGTCAGAACCTTCATGTGGCTGGTGTCCAGGGAGCCCAGCACTTTCTCCACCCACTGCTCCATCTCGCCGCCGTTGCAGATCAGCACATCGGCCTCCTGCATGGCAATCATATCAGCAGGCGTAGGTTCAAAGGAATGGCTGTCCATACCCGCGGGCACCACCAGCTTAAGCTTCACCCGGTCCCCTGCAATCTGGCGCACAAAATCATAGTAGGGAAAGATGGTGGTTACCACAAGGATGCGGTCATCCTTTCCCTCCTGGCCGGCAGCAGGCGCCTTTCCTGATTCAGGCGGCCTCTGTCCGGCGGCGCATCCCCATATACTTATGGCCATGACCGCGAAACCAAGCAAGGCCATAAGCCACGTAATTCCCCTGTATCTCAGGGGCATTCTATCATTCAATTCCATTCACATCCTTTATATACTGAACAACCTGGGACGGATGGTCCGCAATAAGCGCCGGATGGAAAGCCATAAGCTCTTCCCTTGTCCTAAATCCCCAGGTCACTCCCACTGTATCCACCTTTGCATTGTCCCCGGTCTCCATGTCCGTGTTGGTATCCCCCAGATAGAGGATTTCGCTCTTTGAAAGTCCCAGTTCCTCCGCTATGGCCCATACGCCGTCAGGGCAAGGCTTCTTCTTGATTCCCTTATCCTCCCGCTCTCCGTAGACCAGGTCAAAATACCCCTTTCCAAACACTCCCTGCACATTATCCAGTGTTCTGGGATGGGGCTTGTTGGACAGCACTGCAATGAAAATGCCCTGCGACTTTAAAAACTCCAGAAGCTCCCCGATTCCCTCGTATGCCTCCACACGGTACATACAGCATTCCCGAAAAATGTCCTGATACCGCTCCACCGCCTCCTCATAATGGGTCAGCTCCTTATCCCCGCAGGCAATAAGGGACCGCTCCAGCAGCTTCTTATAACCGTCCCCCACATAAAGCCGGCTCTCCTCCACGCTGATTTCACGCATGTTCCAATAACTCAGGGTATCATTCACTGACTTCTGGATGGCATAGATTGAATTCACAAGGGTCCCGTCCAGGTCGAATATACAGCATTTATACATTATGGTTACCATTCCTTTCCATGGCTATACGCAAATCTGTCTTGACACAACCTACATCATAGCACAGTTCCATCTGTTTTTCCACTGCATTTGACACCGCACCCCTGGCATGCTATACTTTTTTCAACACAAGACAGCTAATTTTTCCCACTTTAAAAGGAGCAAACCATGACGAATTCCTATATGATTACCTGCTGTTCCACAGCCGATCTGCCGGCGTCTTATCTGACAGAGAGAGGCATCCCCTACTCCTGCTTTCATTTCCGGATGAACGGCATGGAATATGACGACGACCTGGGAAAGTCCATTCCCATTGAGGATTTTTACGAGAACATCAGGCAGGGCGCCATGCCCACCACGTCCCAGGTGAACCCGGAACAATACGAAGCCATGTTTGAGCCCATATTAAAAGAAGGAAAGGATATCATCCACATGACCCTCTCCTCCGGCATATCCGGCACCTATAATTCGGCAGTCATTGCCAGGGATGAGATGCTGGAGCGTTATCCGGACCGGCAGATTGCCGTCATTGACTCCTGCTGCGCCTCAGCGGGCTACGGACTTCTGGTGGACACGGCCTGGGAGATGATGCAGGCAGGTGCAGAATACAGGGAACTTGTATCCTGGATTGAGGAGAATAAAAAAAGGGTCCATCATTGGTTCTTCACCTCTGATTTGACCCATTTAAGACGGGGAGGACGCATCTCTGCCTCAGCTGCCTTCTTTGGCAATATGCTCAACATATGTCCCCTGCTGGAAGTGAATGCGGAAGGCAAACTGATTCCCCGGGATAAGTACCGGGGCAAGAAGCGCGTTATCCGGGAAATGGTGGAGCGGATGAAGGAACATGCTGAACAGGGCGCTGCCTATAAAGGAAAATGCTTCCTGTCCCAATCCTCCTGCCCCGAAGATGCCGAGGCAGTGGCCAGCCTGGTAGAGGAAACCTTCCCTCATTTAAACGGAAAGGTTTTCATCGTGGATATCGGCACTGTCATCGGCTCCCATACCGGTCCCGGCACCGTATGCCTGGTTTTCTGGGGAGACGGCAGAACCGTGTAGAGTGTGTCTGAAAACTGCTTTCTGACGCGCCCCGGCCGCGCTCCGGCCCTTTAGGTTCTCTGTTCTTTCATGGACATCACATACAGAGCCGCAAAACCCGCAGCTCCGGCTATAAGGGCCGCTGCCAGATCCGCGCCTGTTGGGATACCTGGAAAAAGTTCCGGCAGGGAACCGAACATGAATCCCAGGATAATCAGATAGGTGGGCTGGGGATGACGGGACATCAGCCGCTCCAGCACCTTGGTGGTCAGGAAAATGCCGCCCAGCACGCCGGCTCCCAGCGGTATCAGGGGAAGGATATGAAAGGAGCTGATGTTTCCTATAATGGTTTCATAGATTCCCAGCATATAGAGCATCTGAGACACGCTGATTCCGGGCAGGACCAGCCCCACCGCAATGATGAATCCCCCAGCCAGCTGAAGGAGCAGGGCCGCGGGCCCGAAACTTCCGTCCGGTGTAAAAAGTCCGGAGGGAATCAGCGCCAGAAGCACCACCCCCAGGATGCCTATGGCAGGATAGGCCACCGCTCCCAGGTCCAGTTTTTTCACGCCTGCCTCCCTGTATATCATGGGAACACCTCCTGCCACCGCTCCCAGGAAGAAAAACCGGAGCGGAACATCGGCCCTGGTTGTGAACAGGTAGCTGATAAAGCGCGAAAACAGCACCATTCCGGTTCCTGCCCCCAGGACGAATTTGAGCAGGAAGGCCATGCTTCCTGCAGGTTCCTTGAAAAAGGAGCTGATGGATGAAATGAGTCTGTCATAAACCCCCATAATCATGGCCATGGACCCTCCGCTTACTCCGGGCACCGTCATGGTCCCCCCTATCCACATTCCTTTTAAAATGATTTTCACATTATCTCGATTCACTGGAAATACTCCTTTTCACCTTCTGTGACCTTACTGCACGCGCGTCCCTTCCGGAACAACAGTAACGATATTCTACCCCATGCAGCCGGAAAAGTGAATTAATTTTCTGTATATATTTATGTCCGGGTACGGCTTATTATTGCCCCGGACATGAAAATAATCCCGGAGGACAGGCAGTTCTGCCTTTCTCCGGGATTTATTTTTGAGGAATATGATTATGTGATAATGAAACGGAATATGGATCCGATGTATTTAATTAATGTATTTAATCAATACGCTTAATTAACACCGCACTGGGAATTTCCAGGCATCATGCCGACTCCCATCTGTGACAGCATGGAATTCAGGTCCTGTCCGCCCTTCTGGTACTGTACTGCCTGGGGACAATTTCCCGTATTGTAAAGTGCTGCGTTGCAGTCATTTATATTTGCCATATTAGTGCCGCATGCAGAACCCAGCATTGCAGCAAGTGCCATAGATGAAACTGATAACATAGTATGTCCTCGCTTTCTTTCTTACAGATATTACAAATCTGTTACATTTCTGTTGCAAAACTATATTATCACATATTAGGAGTCCTGTGTCTGGGAGTTATTGGAAAAACAACGACTTTTGTCTTTTTTTGCGGATTTTTCATGTTCTTTGGTAATATTTCCCCAATATCCCTCATATATTATCAGTATTATGTAATTGACGCAAACAAAAAAATACGCATGATACCAGCGCCGGTTTTACTTATAACTGCTGCATGCCTGCTGTACAGCGGACAGGCCAGTCAGGTACGGGCATGGCAATCACGATTAAGACAGGGGTTGTATATTATACTATGTTAGAATATGTAAAGAAAAATTTATCCTGTATCTTTCCCGCACAGGACCATGGCAAAGGATGTCTGTATGCGGACGAAATTTACGATACGGTGCAGACCATGAACATCAGCCAGACCTTGAATTATTCCATCCTTTTAATCATTATGGAAGCCTTCAGTCTAATCGTATATCTGGCCACAGACTTTACAGGCAGAGCTGCTTCCATGCTCAGCTTTACCATGCTGCTGTTCCTTCTGTTCATCGCCTTTAATATTGTATATTGCAAATACTTATTGAAACAGCAGCGGACCTGTTCCACAAGGCGGAGGCTGAAACACCATACATACTTTTTCACTGCCATATTTGCCCTGTACTGCATTGCAGTGAACCACATCTGCCTGCAGAGCCGCCTGACAGCAGAAAGCGTCCTTATGTTTTACATTTACATTGCCGCCGGCCCCATCTATTCCCTTACAGAAGCGCTGGCCTCAGTGCTGGCTACCGCCCTGGCCGCGATTCCGGCTTTCAGGGCCCACCATGTACCGCCGGCCCTGTATTCCAACCTGTTCCTTTACAGCTTCATCAGCCTGTTTCTGTCCCAGATGCGCTGCCACATTATTGTGAGCAACCTGCAAATGGTAAGAAAGGCCAGGGATGAACAGGTTTGTCTTCAGGAACGGGCCGACAAGGACCCGCTGACACAGCTTTTCAACCGCAACGGCTATTCCCTCCGGCTGGAGGAGCTGATTCCCTATAGCATACGGCTTCATGTACCTGTGGCTGTCATCATGATAGATATTGACTATTTCAAACAGTACAATGATACATACGGCCATGTACAGGGCGACGAATGCCTGAAAAAGGTAGCCGCAGCCCTGTCCGGCAGCATCCACCGTGAGAACGACCTGATCTGCCGGTTTGGAGGGGAAGAGTTTCAAATACTGCTCTGTGATGTCCACCCCTCTGACGCCATCAAGGTTGGAGACCGCTTGAGGAAATCTGTGGCTGATTTAAAGATTCCCGCTGCCAACCGAAGCGCCTCCCCCTTTGTGACGATCAGCGCAGGGGTCGTGAGCACAGTCCTTACCTCCATGGATGATTACCACAAGCTGGTACGGGCAGCGGATGATGAGCTTTACTACGCCAAAAGCCACGGAAAGAATATGATTTCCTTCCGGGAACTGAATCCGGCTCCCAGCTCCGACCTATCCCTGGAGGACAAACTGGAGCACGCAAAACTTATATATGACAGCATCCCCTTCCCCTTTGCCATCATTCAAATTCAGGCAAAGGACGGACAGGCCTGTGATTTTTCCTATGTATATGTAAATGAAGCCTGTGCCCGCCTGGAATGCCGTTCCAGAAACATCCTCTACCGAAAAAGCTTCCTGAGCCATTACCCGGACGCCGATACGCGGCGCCTTCCCGCCTACTATGAAACAGCCATGCACGGCGGACGGCAGATGTTTTATGATTTCAGCCCGGAACGCAGCAAGTACCTTAAGATAGAGTGCTTTCAATTCCACGAAGGCTACTGCGGCTGTCTCATTGAGGATGTAACGGACCAGCACTATTTTGAGCTGTACGGCAATAATGAGCTGGGGCTTCTGAACCAGGTGGTAAACGGCGGCATCCTCCTGACCAGCTACCAGGCAGAATCCCCGGAGGTCATATATATGAATTCCAGGCTGCTTCACGCCCTTGGCTACTGCAGTCTGTCCGAATACAAGCTTTTGTCCGGAAGCTCCTTATCGTTCCTCAGGCAGCTGCACCCGGATGACACCCATACATTCCAGGAGACCATGACCGTATTTTCCACAGACGACACCGTACGCAGCTGCATCATACGGATTCGCAGGAAGGACGGTGCATGGCTGTGGTTCATGCTCAGAGGCAAACTGATTATTGACGAACACAAAAATCCCCTCAACCTGTTCACTGTCTACCACATTACACGTCAGCTGAAACAGCTGGGGCAGATAGTTCCTCAGGTGGATGGGGATTCCCGTATCAGTCTATGAAAACCCAGGAGCTTCCCGGCGCTCTAAGCGCCGAATACCTGCTCCGCATAATTTACCGATGCCATAGCATCCCTGCAATAGGCGTCAGCGCCTATGGTCCTGGCATAATCCTCCGTCAGCACAGCGCCTCCCACCATCACCTTGACAGTGACGGATGCAGCCCTTAGCTGGCGGATGGTTTCCTCCATGCTGGGCACAGTGGTGGTCATGAGGGCGCTCAGGCCCACCAGGGCAACCTGACGCTCCACGGCCTCCTTTACAATGACCTCCGGCGGCACGTCTCTTCCCAGGTCGATGACCTCATAACTGTAATTTTCCAGCAAAACCTTCACGATGTTCTTGCCGATATCATGGATGTCGCCTTTCACCGTTGCCAGGATGATGGTACCTTTCTTTTCCTGGGCCTGTCCGCTTCCATCCATAGCTGCCTTGATGACCTCAAACGCAGCCTTGGCGGCCTCCGCGCTCATAAGAAGCTGGGGCAGGAACACGGTTCCCTTCTCAAACCCTTTTCCCACACGGTCCAGGGCCGGTATCATCTCACTGTTGATAATATCCAGCGGCTCCCTCTCCTTTAACAGTTCCGTCACCGCGTTGTGGGCGGCTTCTTTCAGGCCTCTCTCAATGGCTGCTGTCAGAGCCGGCCCCTGGCTTCCTCCTCCTTGATGCTCTCCTGAGCCAAAATGATTGTCTGCCTTTATCCCGTTCTGGCTGCCGCTCTTTCCAATGGTCTGGCCCAGGCCCGCGCTCTGTCCGCTGTACACGCTGATATACTGGCCGCACTGGGGATCCCGGTCCATAAGCGCGTTAAAGCTGTAGTAAGCCCGCATCATGGCCTCGGAGTTAGGGTTTATGATGGCAGCTCCCAGCCCGCATTCCATGGCCATGGTAAAGAATGCGGCATTGATGATTTCCCTCTGGGGCAGTCCGAAGGATATGTTGGATACCCCCAGCACGGTTCCCACTCCCAGCTCATCCCGGATGCGCCGCAGGGTCTCCAGGGTGGTAAGGGCCCCTTTGCTGTCGGAACTGACCGTCATGCAGAGTCCGTCCAGAATGATATCCTCCGGCCCGATTCCGTACTCCGCTGCCCGTTCTATGATTTTCCTGCCCACGGCCAGACGTCCATCTGCCGTATCGGGAATGCCGGACTCATCCAGGCAGAGTCCCACCGCCACTCCGCCGTATTTTGCCATCAGCGGAAATATGCGGCTCATGGACTCTTCCTTGCCGTTGACAGAGTTAATCAGCGGTTTTCCGTTGTATATACGCATGGCGCGCTCCATGGCTTCCATGTCCGAGGTGTCGATTTGAAGAGGCAGGTCGATGATGGCCTGAAGCTCCCTCACAGCCTCCTCCATCATGGACGGCTCATGGATTTCAGGAAGTCCCACGTTCACATCCAGCACATCCGCCCCGTTGTCCTGCTGGCTGACCCCCTCCTTCAGGATATATTCCAGGTTGTGGTCCCGCAGGGCCTGCTTGAACTTGGACTTGCCGGTGGGGTTTATGCGCTCCCCGATAATGATTGTCTTACGGCCGGCGGTCACTGCCTTTGCATAGGAGGACACCACAGTGCGGTGTTTTTTCTCGGGCCACACCACAGGCATGTCCTTACACCGCTGTGTCATCAGGCGTATATGCTCCGGGGTGGTGCCGCAGCACCCTCCCACCACCACAGCGCCCATGGCCGCGATTTCCTCCATGACAAGGGCAAAGCCCTCAGCGTCTATGTCGTACACCGTCTTCCCGTTCTCGCTTCTGGGAAGGCCTGCATTGGGGTTTACCAGCACGGGAAGGGAGGACACCCTCAGAATTTCCTCCAGGATACCCTTCATCTGCACAGGTCCCAGACCGCAGTTGATTCCCAGGGCATCCACCCGCAGGCCCTGGCCGTCCAGCGGGAGGGGGCGGACGGCAGCGCCGCAGCTTGTAAGGATGCGCTGGGTCTTGGTGTAGCCGGGATTTTCCACGCCATAGCCCCCCTCCCGGCCCAGAAGCTGTACCAGAAGGCCAATCAGGGTCTCCGACCCGGCCCCCACCACGATCTGCTCCGCGTCCGCCCGGATGCCCCGGAAGCGATACAGGTGCTCCGCAATGGCCCGCCGCAGGGCAGGGAGGCCCTGGGGGTGGGGGGAGGCTAGGAGGGGGGCGGCCTGCTCGGAGAGCACCTCCCGCATGAGCTTGGCCCAGGTGGCGAAGGGAAAGAGGGCAATATCCACCGCGCTGGTGGAGAAGTCATAGGGGAGGGCCGGCGGGGCCGGCACGGACAGGGTGCGGGCCGGAGCGGGAGAGCGGTGCTCCTCCTGTACGGCCTGAACAAAAAAGCCCCGCTTGGGCTCCGAGCGGAGGTAGCCCTCCGCCAGAAGCTGGCCGTAGGCCCCCTCCACCGTTACCACGCTGATTTTCAGGTGGGCTGCCAGCGCCCGCTTGGAGGGCAGGCGCTCTCCGGCGGCGAGACGGCCCGCCTCGATCTCCCCCCGGATATAGCGGTAGAGCTGTTCGTAGAGGGGGCGGCGCTGGCTGCTGTCCAAAATAGGCGTAAACATGGAGACACCTCCAAACTGATCTGATTATTTTTGTTAATTATCGTATCATGAACCGGGCCAAAGCGCAAGAGGGGCGGCAAAGTCCATCGAAAACCGTCCCACAATAAAAAATATAGCCCGCCCTGCAGCCGTATGAAAGGCCACGCCACGGACATACTGAACACAGATTCAGTCGGTCAAAGGGAGGCAGCGGCCATGCAGGGAAAGGTAGAGATCTGCGGTGTCAACACATCTAAGCTGAAGGTCCTCAAGAATGAGGAGACCATGGAGCTGCTGCGCCGCACCAAGGAGGGGGACATGGAGGCCCGGGAGCAGCTCATCGCGGGCAACCTCCGCTTGGTCCTTTCGGTGATCCAGAAGTTCTCCAACCGGGGAGAGAATCTGGACGACCTGTTCCAGGTTGGGTGCATTGGTCTTATAAAGGCCATCGACAACTTCAATACCGACCTGGACGTGCGCTTCTCCACCTACGGCGTACCCATGATTATCGGGGAGATCCGCCGCTACCTGAGGGACAACTCCTCCGTCCGGGTGTCCCGCTCCATGCGGGACACGGCCTATAAAGTCCTGCAGGTCCGGGACAAGTACCTGGCGGAAAACCAGCGGGAGCCCACGGTGGAACAGATCGCCCAGGAGCTGGGCATCCCCCGGGAGGAAGTGGTCTTCGCCATGGACGCCATCGTGGATCCCGTGTCGCTGTACGAGCCGGTATACTCCGACGGCGGCGACGCCATCTGCGTCATGGACCAGGTCAGCGACACCCGGAACACCGACGAGAACTGGACGGACCGCATCGCCTTAAAAGAGGCCATGAAGCGTCTGGACGATCGGGAGCGGCGCATCCTCTCCCTGCGGTTCTACGAGGGAAAGACCCAGATGGAGGTGTCCACCGAGGTGGGGATCTCCCAGGCCCAGGTGTCCCGCCTGGAGAAGAACGCCCTGCGCCAGATCAAAAAGGACCTGTGAACAGCCGCCTCAGGGCGGCTTTACATATTTGTAGACTCAGCCCAGGGCTACGTCCAGGATCATCATGAGCAGGAACCCGGCCATTACCCCCAGAGTTCCGCCCCGGGAGGAGTGGTCCTCCAGGTGGGCGCCCGGGATCAGCTCCTCCACGACCACATACAGCATGGCGCCGGCTGCAAAGGAGAGCAGCCAGGGCATCAGCGGCTGGAGGCTGCCTACCATCAGAACGGTGAGCAGGGCGAAAATGGGCTCCACGACGCCGGACAGGGCCCCCATCCAAAAGGATTTGGCCCGGCTGAGCCCTTCCTGGCGCAGAGGCAGGGCGATGGCAGCCCCCTCGGGGAAGTTCTGGATGCCGATACCCAGGGCCAGAGCGACGGCGGCGGTGAGCTGGGCGGGGGTGTCCCCCTGGGAGGCCAGCGCAAAGGAGATGCCCACCGCCATCCCCTCCGGGATGTTGTGGAGAGTGACGGCCAGGACCAGAAGGGGGGTCCGGCGGCCCAGATGGCGGAAGGATTCAGGGGTGAGCTGGGGGAGCAGGGCGTCCATGGCCAGCAGGAAGGCGATGCCCAGGACGGACCCCCCAGCGGCCGGGACCCATCCCACCATGCCCATGGCCTCCGCCTCCTCGATGGCGGGGATCAGGAGGCTCCACATGCTGGCGGCGATCATCACGCCGGCGGCGAACCCCAGGAAGATCCGGTGGACCGTGGGGTCAGGGCGGCTCCGGAAGAAAAATACGGTGGCCGCCCCCAGGGCGGTGAGCAGAGCGGTGAACCCTGTTCCGCCGGCGGCCCATAACAGTGCCTGTGCCAATGTACTGTTCCTTTCCCGGCGCGGGTCACGCGCCGCTGTGATAGGCGGGGAGCGCACTGACGGCTCCCCCCGCTTCACACTATGCGGGAGGGGGTGTCCCGGTGCTCCTCCAGGGAAAATGAAAAACTTTGCCGTACCCCCTATGCAAAAGAGGAGAATTATATTAGAATAGGGATGAATCATTGATCTTGATGCGAGGAGTGTTTCCAATGGAACAGCCAAAGTATAAACGCGTGCTGCTGAAGATCAGCGGCGAGGCCCTGGCGGGGGATGCCTCCCGGGGACTGGACTTCAACGTGATCGGACAGGTGTGCGAGGTCATCAAGGAGTGCACCCAGCTGGGCGTGCAGGTGGGCGTCGTGGTAGGCGGCGGAAACTTCTGGCGCGGGCTGAAGGACGGCGGCGACCGGATGGAACGGGTCCGGGCCGACCACATGGGGATGCTGGCCACCAGCATCAACGCCCTGGCCCTGGCGGACGTGCTGGAGCAGAAGGGAGTGGACGTCCGAGTCCAGACTGCCATCGAGATGCGGGCGGTGGCGGAGCCCTATATCCGCTCCAGAGCCATCCGGCACCTGGACAAGGGCCGGGTGGTCATCTTCGGCTGCGGCACGGGGAACCCCTTCTTCTCCACGGACACAGCTGCGGTCCTGCGGGCGGCGGAGATCGACGCCGATGTGATCCTCCTGGCCAAGAACATCGACGGAGTTTATTCAGCCGACCCCAAGGTGGACCCCAAGGCGGTCAAATACGACACCATCACCTACGACGACGTGCTGGCTCAGCATCTCCAGGTGATGGACTCCACCGCCACCTCGCTCTCCATGGACAACAAGATCCCGGTGCTGCTCTTCGCTCTGAAGGACCCTCAGAACATCATCCGGGCGGTCATGGGAGAGAAGATCGGAACCATTGTAAAAGGCTGAACCAAGGCGCCAGCTGACAACAGAAAGGAAGATTCGACGATGAGCCCTGAGACAAAAGTTTACGATGCCAAGATGCAGAAGACCATCGAAGTGGTCAAGGCCAACTTCGCCTCTGTCCGTGCCGGACGGGCCAATGCCGGCGTGCTGGACCGTATTTTCGTGGAGTACTACGGCACGCCCACCCCGCTCAACCAGGTGGCGGCCATCTCCTCCCCCGACCCCCGCACCCTGATGATCCAGCCCTGGGACGGCACCCTGCTCAAGGCGATCGAGAAGGCCATCCAGACCTCTGACCTGGGCATCAATCCCCAGAACGACGGTCGAGTGATCCGCCTGGGCTTCCCCCAGCTGACAGAGGAGCGCCGCCGGGATCTGACCAAGCAGGTGCACAAGTACGGTGAGGAGGGCAAGGTGGCCCTTCGGAACATCCGGCGCGAGGCCATGGATGAGATCAAAAAACAGGTCAAGAAGAGCGAGATCACCGAAGATGACCAGAAGCAGCTGGAAAAGGAGCTTCAGGACCTGACCGACAAGCGGTGCAAAGAGGTGGATGAGCTGACCGCAAAAAAGGAGCAGGAGCTGATGGCGGTCTGAGCGATGCGGGCTGCACAATGCAGGATGCGGAATGTTCTCAAGACGTTCATTCTTCATTCTGCACGTGCGCTCTCAGCATTTTGTTTGGGTAAGGAAGATCAGATATGCCGCTGTTTACAAAGAAGCCTCAGCCGGAGGTACAGGTTGACTTTCAGGACCTGCCCCGGCATATCGCCATTATCATGGATGGAAATGGCCGGTGGGCCAAAAAGCGGGGGCTGCCCCGTTCGGCGGGACATGCCGCCGGGGCGGAGACTTTCCGCACCATCGCCACCTACTGCAAGGAGATCGGCCTGGAGTATCTGACGGTCTATGCCTTTTCCACGGAAAACTGGAAGCGGCCGGAGGATGAGGTGGGCGCCATCATGGGCCTGCTGAAGAAGTATCTGCTGGAGGCCATCGGACAGATGGAACGGGACAAGGTGAAGATGGAGTTTTTCGGGGACCTCTCTCCGCTGTCCCAGGAGCTCCGGGACCTGTGTGAGCAGACCCGACGCATCTCCAAGAGGTACGACGGCTGTCAGGTGAATATCTGCCTGAATTATGGCGGACGGGACGAGATCCTCCGGGCCGCCCGGGCCTATGCCCTGGACTGTGTAGAGGGGAGGGCGGACCCCAACCACCTGACACAGGAGAACTTCTCCGGCTACCTGTTCTCCCGCGGGGTGCCGGACCCGGACCTGATCATCCGCCCCAGCGGGGAGCTGCGCCTATCCAATTTCCTGCTGTGGGAGTCCGCCTATGCGGAGTTCTACTTTACGGATGTGCTGTGGCCGGATTTCAGCAAAGCAGAGCTGCTGCGGGCCATCGCCAGCTATCAGAGCCGGGCCCGGCGATTTGGAGGTATTTGAGAAATGGTGACGCGCATCCTCTCGGCTGTAGTATTGGCCCCGCTGTTTTTTGTTGTCCTGTTCTTTCTGCCGCCCGTCTTTCTCGCGGTACTGCTGGCATGCATCACCGCGCGGGCGTCCTTTGAGCTGCTGAGGGCCACCAAGGTGGCCCACCACAATGGAATGTATGTCTACACGGCGGCGGCGGCCGGCCTGATCCCCCTGACCTTCTGGCTGGGGTGGGGGAACTGGTCCCTGGCTGCCCTGTCCCTGCTGCTGATGGCCGCTCTTTTTCTGGGGGCCATCCGCCGCTTTGACAGCGGCAGCGCGATCTCCCTGGAGGATCTGCTGGTGTGTATGTTCGGCGGGATCGTGATCCCGGCGTTCCTGTCCACGCTGGTGCTGCTCAAGGGGATGGAGAGCGGCAGATATCTGGTCCTGCTGCCGGTGATCTCCGCTTTCCTCACGGATGCGGGCGCCTACTTCGTGGGGGTGTTCTTTGGGAAGCACAAAGGCATCACTCGGGTCAGCCCCAACAAATCACTGGAGGGCTATGCCGGCGGCATCCTGTTCGGGGGGCTGTTCATGCTGCTCTACGGAGCCATTTTGCATCAGTTCGGCGGGATAGAAGTGAATTTCCCTCTGATGGTGGTCTACGGGCTCGTGGGAAGCGCCATTACAGAGCTGGGGGATCTGTCTTTCTCTCTCATCAAGCGTCAGTATGGGATCAAGGACTATGGAAATGTGATCCCTGGCCATGGCGGGATGCTGGACCGCTTCGACAGCATGACCTTTGCGGCTCCGGCTCTCTGGCTGATGGTGACTCTGTTTCCAGCCTTTTAGGCGGATACGGTGGTCAGCGAGGAGTTTTGTCATATGAGCAGATGTATTTCAATATTGGGCTCCACCGGTTCCATCGGGCGGCAATCATTGGATGTGATTGCCGCCTGTGGCATGCGTGCGGCGGCGCTGACTGCCAACCGGAGCGTCCGGGAGCTGGAGGAGCAGGCACGCCGGTTCCGGCCGGAGCTGGCCGTCCTGATGGAGGAGGACGCCGCAGCTGATCTGAAGGTCCGCCTGGCGGACACGGGGGTCCGGGTGGCCGCCGGGATGGAGGGGCTGCTGGAGGCCGCCTCCCTGCCCGGTGCGGACACTGTGCTCACCGCAGTGGTGGGGATGGTGGGGCTGCGCCCCACCCTGGCCGCCATCCGGGAGGGAAAGCGCATCGCCCTGGCCAACAAGGAGACCTTGGTATGTGCGGGGGAGCTGGTGATGTCGGCAGCGGAGGCGTCCGGCGCGGAGATCCTGCCGGTGGACTCGGAGCACTCCGCCCTCTTCCAGAGCCTGGAGGGCTGCCGGGACCGGGGAGGTGTGAAGAGGCTGATCCTGACCTGCTCTGGGGGGCCCTTTTATGGGCGTACGGCCTCAGAGCTGAAAGGAATGACAAGGGAGGACGCCTTACAGCATCCAAACTGGTCCATGGGGGCCAAGATCACTGTGGATTCCGCCACTCTAATGAATAAGGGCCTGGAATTTATCGAGGCGATGCACCTGTACCACATGCCTCCGGAGAAAATTTCCATTGTGATCCACCGGGAGAGTATTATCCACTCCCTTGTGGAATACTGTGATAATGCCATGATCGCCCAGCTGGGGACGCCGGACATGCGTCTGCCCATCCAATACGCCCTAACCTGGCCTGAGCGCATCCCAGGACCGGCATCACCGCTGGACCTGTGGAACTGTGGGCCGCTCACCTTCGGCACGCCGGATCTGGATACATTCCGCTGCCTTCCCCTGGCACTGGAGGCAGCGCGGACAGGCGGCACAGCGGGGGCCATCTTAAACGGGGCCAATGAGGCGGCGGTGGCCCGGTTCCTGGAGGGGAAGATCGGGTTCCTGGACATCGCAGAACAGGTCGCCCGGGCCATGGATCAGGTCCCTGTGGTCCAGCGGCCCACTCTGGAGGACATTCTGGAGGCGGACCGGGCGGCCCGCGCCGTATGAGACAAGGTCCAGACTGATTTTCTTTTGGAGGTTCTATGCTCGGTTCTGTTCTTTTTTATGTTGTCATCGCGGTATTGATCTTCGGCGTGCTGATCGCCACCCATGAGCTGGGGCATTTTGCCACCGCCAAGCTGCTGGGGGTGCAGGTGAATGAGTTCGCGGTGGGCATGGGGCCCGCTCTCTGGAAGAAGGAGAAGGGGGAGACACTTTACAGTATTCGTGCCCTGCCCATCGGCGGATACTGCGCCATGGAGGGGGAGGATGAGGAGAGCGACAACCCCCGGGCCTTCGGCCGGGCCAGCGGGTGGAAAAAGATCGTCATCCTCTGCGCCGGGGCTTTCATGAATTTTCTGACCGGCTTTGTGCTGATCCTGATCCTTTTTTCCCAGGCCACCGGTTTCGTGCTGCCCACCATCGACGGCTTTCTGGAGGGCTACGGTGTGGAGGACAGCGGGCTCCAGCCCGGGGACGTGGTCTACTCCCTGGACGGACACCGGATCTACAATTATAATAACCTGACCTTCTTTCTCGGCCGGGCGGGGGATACCCTGGACTTCGTGGTGCTCCGGGACGGCGAGAAGGTCCGCCTGGACGGCGTTGAGATGCCCCTCCAGGCCCGCACGGATGAGGAGGGGAAGACCACATACCTGCGGGGGATCAGCGTGGGGCGGGAGATCATCCCCGCCACCCTGGGCAGCAAGCTGCTGTACAGCTGGTACAACAGCCTGGATTTTGTGCGCACGGTCTGGATCAGCCTGGGAGATCTGGTCTCCGGGGTGGTTGGACTGCGGGACCTGTCAGGCCCGGTGGGCATCGTGACCACCATCTCCCAGGTGGGGACCCAGTCTGAGACGGTGGGGGACGCGGTGTATAACATCCTCTACCTGTCTGCGCTGATCGCAGTGAACCTGGCGGTGATGAATCTGCTGCCCCTCCCCGCGCTGGATGGGGGACGCATTTTCTTTCTGTTCCTGAACGGCCTGCTCTTCGGGCTGTTCCGCAGAAAGATCGACCCAAAGTATGAGGGGTACGTCCATATGGCGGGGCTGGCCCTGCTGCTGACCCTGTCCCTGGCTGTGACTTTCAGCGACGTGGGCAAGCTGTTCGGCGTCTAGCCGGACCAGATATGGGAAAGGAAGAGGTTTCAATGACCAGACAGATCCATGTGGGCGGCATCCCCATCGGCGGCGGGGCGCCGGTCACCATCCAGTCCATGACCAATACCCGCACCGACGATGTGGAGTCCACCCTGTCCCAGATTCGTTCCCTGGCTGCGGCTGGATGTCAGATCGTGCGGGTGGCGGTCCCTGATGGGGCCGCCGCCCGGGCGGTGGCCAAGATCAAGGAGGCCAGTCCGCTCCCAGTGGTGGTGGATATCCACTTCGACTATAAGCTGGCCCTGGAGGCCATCGCGGCCGGAGCGGACAAGGTCCGCATCAATCCGGGCAATATCGGTGGAGAGGACCGGGTCAAGGCGGTGGCAGACGCCTGCCGTCTGCGGGGCATCCCAATCCGCATCGGTGTCAATGGCGGCTCTCTGGAGAAGGGACTGCTGGCCAAATACGGCGGCGTCTGTCCGGAGGCCATGGTGGAGTCAGCCTTCGGCCACATCCGTCTGCTGAACAAATTCGATTTTGACGACATCTGTGTGTCGCTGAAGTCCTCCAGCGTCCCCATGACCATGCGGGCCTATCAGCTGATGAGAGAGAAAAGCAATTATCCTTTACATATTGGCGTTACCGAGGCCGGGACGGTCCGGATGGGCACCCTGAAGTCTGCGGTGGGCATCGGGGGCCTGCTGGCCCTGGGGATCGGGGACACCATACGGGTCTCCCTCTCCGCCGACCCGGTGGA
>OLRN01000977.1_pt1 | contig 17361 bp, 9 predicted proteins | sample 1673001 | NCBI WGS metagenome assembly OLRN01 (sample SAMEA3136745, study PRJEB25190) | human gut metagenome | biome: human gut; feature: human-associated habitat; material: faeces | place: Austria | collected 2013 | reverse complement strand
TTTTATTTTGCTGGATCTGGGATGCTGCCGGGGTCAGGTCTTGGGAATAGAAGTTGGCTTCGATCTTCTCGGTCAACTCCAGCCGGGGTTTGTCGAAACTCTACTTGTTTACACGGAAACTTTAGCAAAAAGAGAGAGGGCTGGACGGTGCCAGCCCTCTTGACAGAACCTAATATCAAAGGTTCAGAGATATTTTCAAAAAATTGAAATTCCGAATCGTTTTTACGGTTCAATGACATTGAAGGTTTTTTCAAACTTGGACGCATATGCCAGCAGGCGTTTCAGGACAGTGGGATCTCCGCTGATCTGTATCTGCCCGGCCTTTTGACCCTGCATCAGAGCAAAGAGCTGCAGACGCTTGCAGGTGACGGAAGCCTGCGCATCCGGATGGTTCTCGCCGGGGTAAGACAGCAGGATGCCATTCTTACGGGTTACATAGAACTGTTCCTTCACATCTGTCACCGTCAGATTCAGAGTCAGATCATCGTTCTGGGCGGCATTGGCATCACTCATGATAGCGATGTAATCCAGCAGCATGGCGATGGTCATCTCGCCCATTGTCGCGGTCAGTCCATTGGCTGAGCGCGCCAGTTTGGACAGGTTGCCTCTGCGGAGTTCTGCAGCGCCCATCAGGTAGGCGTTGCGCCACGCGCCGGACTCTGCCTGATAGCCAAGTTGTTCCAGTGCATCTGCACACAGATTGCGCGCCTTCTGGTTGGACGGGTCGGCGTAGACCAGTTCTTTGGTGATCTGCGCCACCCATTGATACTCGCCCTTTTCAAAATCCTTCTGCGCTTTGCGGAGGACTGCATCGGCACTGCCCAGATATTCTACCAGTTTCTTGGCGGTATCGCTGGGCGGGAGCGGATTCAGGTTGACCGGGTTTGCGTCATACCAGCCCAGATATTTCTGATAAACGGCCTTGGAATTGTGCGCCAGCGTACCGTAGTACGGGCGGGTATACCAGACCTTTTCCAGTTTTTTGGGCAGGGTCAGCATCGCCGAGATCTCATTTGAGGTATATCCCTGATTCATGTAATGCAGGGTCTGGTCGTGGATGAACTTGTAGATCGCTGCCGTGTTCAACAGATACTCATGGATCTCCTCGCCCCAATGCGGCCAGTTGTGGCTCTGGAACACCACATCAGTCTTGCTGCAGAAGCGCTGATCTGCCTCGATGATATACTTCGCCCAGTCGTTGGCATCGCGCACCTCTGCGCCGCGCAGGGTGTACAGATTATGCAGCGTACCGGTGCAGTTTTCCGCCATCCAGAGGGCGCGGTATTTCGGAAAATAGGCGTTCATCTCAGCAGGGGCTTCGGTGCCGGGGGTCAGCTGGAATTCGATCTCCAGCCCGTCGATGGTCAGCTTCGGAACATCTTCCCCGATCTCGTAGGTGGGAGCGATGAGGGACACCGTACCGGTGGACTGTCCCATGCCGATGCCCACGCTCAGCGCACCCTTTTCGCCCTTGTCAAGCACCGTGCCGTACTGGAACTGTGCGCGCCGCGCCATGGCGATGCCCGCATAGACATTCTCGCTGATGGCGTGCTTCAGAAAGCCCGCCGGCGCAAGCACAGGGGTCTTGCCGGAAGCCAGCTGCTTTTTAAGCGAAAGCGTTGCATCCGCTACCTGCTCCCGGGTGATGATGCCCTCCACGCCGCCGAAGTGGTCCACATGAGAGTGGCTGTACAGCACCGCCTTGATGTCCAGCGGACCGAAGCGCTCCTCCATCAGCTCCTTGGCTGCCTTCATGTTTTCCTTGCACATTAGCACATCAAACACGATCCAACCGTGGTCGGTGCGGATAAAGGTCGTATTGGCCATATCAAAGCCGCGCACCTGATAGATGCCGTCACATACTTCAAACAGACCGGCTTTGGCGTTGAGTTGGGTATTCCGCCACAGACTGGGGTTTACAGTGTCCGGAGCATCCCGGTTCAAATCGCCGTAGCTTTGCAGATCCCATGCAGATCTGTTATCCTCACCATCGATGATCCTGCCTTCCGCATTGTCCAGCCAGCCGCGTTCTGCGTTGGCAAACTCCCGCCGATCGGAAAAATCCAGCTTTTCATACCATTCGGCGTTCTTTTCTGCCGTGATAGCCGTTGCCTCTTCGATCTCGCCCGGTTGGGTGGAGTCCTTGAAAATGTCTGTGATAAAGTTCAGACTGTTTTCATCGGTACTGCCTGCTGCGTGTGCGGTCAGGGATGCGCCGCAGGCTAACGCCGCAACCGCTGAAGTGGAAAGAAAGTTTCTGCGGGTCATCTTCATGGTGGTTTGCCTCCTTTATATCTGGGTCTATTTTACACAGACCGTGGGCGGCTGCCAGCCGCTCAGGGCATTCATCTTGCGAAAAAACCATTTGACCTTCTATGTTACAGAATACACAGAAAATGCCTGAAAGTCAACGACTTCTGCACTTTCAACATTGAAAACGTGAATGTTGACAAAAATGTTCGATGCAAATTGGCGAAAACTCCGTTGAAATGAATTTCGATCAAGCTGTTCTTGTGCGCTGCACGGAGGTATGCTATACTTAAACATATCCAACTGACAAAGGAGTATGGCGATGAATGATCTGCATGAGTGGTTTCAGAAAAATGACCTTTGCCCAGAAAACATCTTGTATCTTTACCGTAACGACCGCAAAACGGTCGTTCACCGCATGGATGGGGAAGAAGTTGCGCTGTATGCTCCGTTGCACAGCGTCTTGTCTGCTTTGCCGGAAGATATGTTTCTGAACATCAGTAAGGGAATCGTAGTGTGCCGCAGCCAGATCGTAGATATTAGCAATGACGGGATTTATACAATGTCAGATGGCCGCAGTTTTCAGGGACGTAGACGTGGTCTGAGCGACCATCGCCGCTTGCGCGCAGAAATCAGGCGGGTGGACGCACAGCCACGCCCAATGAGTATGAGCCTGCTGGAAAAATGCAGTCTGCTGGACGATATGCCGCTGGCATTCTGCATTATTGAGCTGGTGTTCAATGAGGACGGACGCGGGGTGGATTTTATTTTCCGCTACTGCAATGCCGAAATGGCAACGATCGAAGGCGTGCCGGTGGAAGAAATGCTTGGCCGTTCGTTTTACGAAGTGTTCCCCAATGGTGATAAGAAGTGGCTTGTATCGTATGCGGATGTGGCGTTGAACGGAACAAAGCACATCCTTCACGACTACAGCCCGGAGGTGGACAAATGCCTTACGATCCATTGCTACCAGCCGGAACCGGGGTATTGTGCCTGCGTATTGCAGGCAACAGATCCGTGACAGTGACACATTGAAAAGAACCACAAAAAACACATCAGGGAGCAGCTGTGACCTATGCTGCTCCCTGATGTGTTTTGAAATGTCCAAATCCCTGCCATGAATCGTAGTCGGGGTCTTATTTCTGACTGTATCCCAAAAGCCGCTGCACGAAGGGCCGGAGCGAGTTGATGAACTCTTCATCCGAAAGCTCTGTCTGATGTTCCAGCTTCCAGACACAGAGATGATGGAAAAATTTTCAAAAAAGTTGCAGATTGTGCAGGAAAAATTTCTTGTAGTCCGTTTTGTTAGGTGGTATCATTATAACGGTTTACGCCGCTAACCCGGGGCAGTATCTCGCAGACAGGTCATTTTTGGCGGACGCTGTGGGGGAAAGCGCAGAACGAATGAAAACAGGCAGAAAGAACTTTTCTTTTTCATGAAACACAGGAGGTCAGGCTTTTCATGCTAGGTTTCAACAAGAAGACACAGGACGCCTCTCCGCAGGAGAATACCGGCGGAGAAAATAAGGTGTTCCACTTTATCAAGACCCACAAAAAGCGCTGCATCGCGGTGGTCGCAGCCGCAGCGGTGCTGGTGGCGGTCATCGTGCCGCGCAAGAGCCGCAGTGCGTCGGCAGACCTTGCCTACACGCAGGAGAAGCTGGGACGCCGCGACATCGTGAACGTCTACGACGGCAGCGGCACCATCAACGCCGCCGATTCCTACACCGTCAAGTCCCTCGTCACCGGCACGGTGCTCACCGCCGATTTTGAGCTGGGTGACAGCATCGAGAAGGGCGATATTCTTTACACCATCGACATTTCGGATGTGGAAAACAACCTCGCGAGCGCACAGCTCTCGGTGGAGCAGGCACAGCGCAATTACGATGACATTGCGGATATGCAGAACGTCCGCACCAAGATCAGCGGCGAGGTCAGCTCCTTTGCAGTCGCCGCAGGCGACGCCGTGCAGGCTGGTCAGGCTGTGGCCACCATCCGCGATACCTCCGTGATGCTGCTGGCCGTGGATTTCCCTGCCGCAGAGGCCCAGAGCTTTGTCGCCGGTCAGGCCGCACAGGTCATGCCGGACACCACTTTTGAGACGCTGAACGGCACCATCCGCTCCGTTTCCGGTGCAGACCCTGCCGGCGACGCCAGCCTGATGACCTGCACCGTCACCATCGCTGTTCCCAACGCGGGCAGCCTGACCACTGCACAGGCCGCTGTGGCACAGGTGAACGGCGTCAGCTCCCTCAACTCTGCACACTTTACTTACCAGCGTGAGGAGACTGTCGTGGCAGCTGCCTCTGGTACCGTGTCTGAACTCTGCGTCAAGGAGGGCAGCACCGTCCGTCAGGATGACGTTATCCTCCGCATTACCGGCAAAGATCTGGACAAGCAGACCAGGAACGCCGCTGACAGCCTGCGCGCTGCCGAGCTGCAGATGTCTTCTGCCGAGAAGACCATCAGCCACTATACCATCGACGCCCCGATCAGCGGCACCATCGTGGATAAGAAAGTCAAGGCCGGCGACAAGCTCAGCGCCAACGACACCGCCATGCAGAACCTCTGCACCATCTACGATATGAGCTATCTGGAAATGAAGCTCAACGTGGACGAGCTGAAGATCCGCTCCCTCGAGGTCGGCCAGGAGGTGGACATCACCGCCGACGCCGTCCCGGGTGAGACTTACAAGGGCGTCATCAGCAGTATCCTCGTGGCAGGCACTACCGCCAACGGTTCCACCAGCTACCCCGTCACCGTCCGCATCGACAACATGGGCGAGCTGCTGCCCGGAATGAACGCCACTGCGAAGATCACCACCGCCAGCGTCAAGAATGTTCTGGCCCTGCCCAACGCCGCCCTCGTCCGGGGCAGCTATGTGCTGGTGACCAAGGATTCGCCCAGCGCTGCCAATGCTGAGACTTCCATGACCGCTCCCGACGGCTACGTCTACGTCAAGGTGACCACCGGCATCAGCGATGACGATTACATCGAAGTGAAGAGCGGCCTGCAGGAGGGCGATACCATCGCTTACGACAACTCCAGCGTCAGTGCGACCGACTTCTACAGCAACATGATGGCCTCCGCCGAAGGAGATGACGAATGAGCACGCTGATAGAATTTGATGGGGTCTGCAAGTATTACCAGATGGGCGACACCCTCGTAAAGGCCGCCGACCACGTCTCTTTCAAAATCAACAAAGGCGAGTTCGTGGCCATCGTCGGCCAGTCCGGTTCTGGTAAATCCACTTGTATGAACATCATCGGCTGTCTGGACGTGCCTACCGAAGGCACTTATCTGCTGGACGGCAGGGATGTCGGCAAGATGAGCCGCCGTGAGCTGGCAAGCATCCGGAACGAGAAGCTGGGCTTCATCTTCCAGCAGTACAACCTGCTGCCGAAGCTGACGCTTCTGGAGAATGTGGAAGTTCCCCTTGTGTATGCGGGCATCCCCGCCGCACAGCGCCACGCGACGGCAAAGGCTGCCCTTGAGCGGGTGGGTCTGGGCAATAAGCTCAAAAACCTGCCCAACCAGCTTTCCGGCGGTCAGCAGCAGCGTGTGTCCATTGCCCGTGCGCTGGCTCGCGGCCCGGCGGTCATCCTGGCCGACGAGCCCACCGGTGCATTGGACTCCCACACCAGCCGCGAAGTTCTGGGAATGCTGCAGGATCTGCACAAGCAGGGCAATACGGTCGTCCTCATCACCCACGACAACTCCATTGCTGTGCAGGCCGAGCGCATCATCCGCCTCGAAGATGGCCGCGTCGTCTACGATGGCGATGCCCACGCACCCGAGGCAGTCGTTCAGCCGAACTTCATGATGGCAGAGCCAAAAGCCGGAGAGGAGGGGACGCAGGCATGATAAAGGAGACCTTCAAACAGGCCGTCCAGAACGTCTTGAGCAACAAAGTCCGCACCTTCCTCACCATGCTGGGCATCATCATCGGCGTCATGGCCGTCATCGTCATCGTCGGCCTCGGCAACGGCATGACCAACATGATGCAGGACTTCTACTCCGACATGGGCAGCGATATTCTGAGCGTCAACGTCATGACCGCCAGCACCCGCTCAGTGGAAGTGGACGATGTGTACAGGATCATCAATGAAAAGCCCGAGTATTATAAGGGTCTTTCGCCGATTGCCAGTGTCGGCGGCGACACGCTGCGGGTGGCGGGCGAGAAGTACCGCCGCACCTACATCAGCGGCGTCAACGAAGATTACACGACCATCAACAACTACAAGGTGGCCAAGGGCCGCGGCATCCAGTACACCGATTTGATAGACAACAAGAATATCTGTGTCATCGGCGACTATGTGGACCGCAAGATCTTCGGCGGCAACGGTCTCGGCAGCACCCTCAAGGTAGGCGCCAGCGAGTACCGCATCGTGGGCGTGCTGGAAGGCCGCTCCAAACCCGCCTCTCAGTACGAGGGCGGCAACGACGACATTGTTCTCGTTCCCTATACCACCCTGATGAGCGTCAACAACACCAGCAGTGTCAGCCAGTACTATGTGGTCCTGCAGGACGCGGACCACTCGGATGAGGCACAGGAGTTTTTGCAGTCGCGGCTCAAGAAGCTGGTCAGCAAGGACGACTATGTCTACGTCATGAGCCTGAGTGCAGCCATGAAGCAGATGTCTTCCATGATCAACGTCATGGTGGGCGTCCTGACGGCCATTGCAGGCATCTCGCTGCTGGTCGGCGGCATCGGCATCATGAACATCATGCTGGTGTCCGTCACCGAACGCACCCGTGAGATCGGTATCCGCAAGGCACTGGGCGCACAGGAGAGCACCATCCTGACCCAGTTCGTCGTGGAGGCCGGCGTCACATCGGCGCTGGGCGGCTGCCTCGGCATCGTGCTGGGCTACGTCGTGTCGGCCATTATCAACCAGATCCTTCCGTATATCCTGACGGATATTACCCTGAATGTCACCCCCTCGGCGGACGCAGCAGCCATCGCCGTGGGCATCTCCTGCGGCATTGGTGTCCTGTTCGGCTTCCTGCCGGCCCGCCGTGCCGCCAGCCTGAACCCCATCGAAGCGCTCAGATATGATTAAGGAGTTTACCATGAAAAAACGATTCCTCGCATTCCTGCTGGCTGTCTGCGTGGCTGTTTCCATGCTGGTGCTGCCCGCTTCTGCGGTCGGCTCCAACGCGGCAGTCCAGACGGCGACGGCACTGGGCGGTCTGACCGCCGAGCAGGCCGGTTCTCTGGGTGCGCCCCTCACTCGTGGGCAGGCGGCCCGCCTCCTCACCGCATTCTCTGCTTACCGCGATACCACCACGGCACAGGGCCGCACCGGCCGCCTCTACAGCGATGTAGACAGCGACTCTCCCTATGCGGTCTACATCCGCACTGCCGTCCAGAACGGCTGGATGACCGGCTACTCCGACGGCAGCTTCCGCCCGGACAACACCGTCACGCTGGAAGAAGCCTGCACCATGGCACTGCGCCTGCTGGGCTATGATGTGGCAAAGCTGGGCGGTACCTTCCCCACGGCTCAGCTCAGCAAGGCCAGCGCACTGGGCCTGCGCAATGAGATCAATGCCCGTCAGGGCGAGACTCTGACCCTCGAGCAGGGTACCATGCTCTTCTACAACGCCCTCACCGCTATGAACGGCAGCGGTCAGGTCTACGCTTCCACCCTGGGCTTTGCCGTGAGCAACGGCCAGGTGGACATCTCTTCTGTCCTGCTGGACAACGTCAAGGGTCCCTTCGTGGCAGATGCTTCCACCGTCCTGCCTTTCGCCCCGGCGGCCATCTACCGCAACGACGAAGTCACCACCTCTGCGGCCCTCTCTCCCTATGATGTCTACTATTATAACGAGAGCGCCCGCACCGTCTGGCTCTACAACAAGCGCGCTGCAGGCCGCGTGACGGCTGTCTCGCCCTCGGCCAGCGCTCCGACCTCTGTGACCGTGGCCGGCGTCACCTACGCCATCGCTTCGCCCTCTGTGGCCTATCAGCTGTCCTCCCTGTCCGGCGGCGGCGTGGGCCAGGTGGTCACTCTGCTGCTGGGCATGAACGATGCAGCTGTCTCCGTCCTCACCGGCGACGCGGCAGACGCTGTGTTCTACGGCGTGGTCCAGTCCTCATCCCGCACCCTCGTGGAGACGAACAGCGCTGAGGTGCAGCAGGCTGTCTCGGTCATGTGTACCGACGGCACCGCCCGCACCGTCAATGTGGACAATAAGCTCAATTTCCCGGCCGGCAAGCTGGTGGAGATCAGCGTGGACGGTGACGGCGAAAGCGTCCAGTCCATCTCGCCCCGCTCGACCAGCGGCACCGTCAGCGCCGACGGCACCGCGTTGGGCGACACCCCGTTTGCAGACAACGTGCAGATCATTGATACGACGTCGGAGGGTGTGGCTGGGGCAGTTCGCCCCAGCCGCCTATCGGGGGTAACTCTGAGCGAAAGCGACGTCCGCTACTACACCACCAATTCCGCAGGCCAGATCGACCGGGTCATCCTCGACGATGTGACCGGTGACCTGTGGGAGTACGCTGCGCTGGATTCTGTCCGCCGCCTGACGGACGAAGCCGCCAAGAAGATCGACAAAAAGATCAGCGACAAGGCACAGGACGCCGCAAGAGAGGCGGCGGGCCTCCCCGCTGGGACCACCACGACCACCACCAAGGTGGACAAGACCGATGAGGAAACCTTCCAGGATGTGAAGAACATCCTTGTTCCCAGCACCAGCGATGTGCTCTACGGCCTCATCGACGGCAGTGTCGTCAGCTCTACCTGGAACACCCTTACCGGCAAGACGGACCAGCTGTTCAGCTATGTGCTCCGCCGCACCGGCGACAGCGTGGGCGGTACGCTGGGCGACTTCCTCAACTATCTGGGCGAGGGTGCGACCTACGTCTGCTACTCCGGCGGCAAGCAGGTGGCCTACAGCACCGCCACCAAGTACCCCGTTATCGCAGGCGGCATCGCCATCGGCCGTTCTGCTGACGGCAAGGCCATCAACCGGATGCTCCAGCTCTCGCCGGTAGTCATCGATAAGCTGGGCGCAGCTTCGGTCATGAGCGGCGACAAGCGCTATGAGACCGCCGACGATATGCAGGTGTATCTGTGGTCGAACGGCCAGTATTTCGCAACCTCGCTGCCCAAGATCAACACCGAGGATTATAAGCTCATCGGCTGGTACGACAACTTCGGCTGCTCCGGCGGCAGGAAGATCCGTATCCTTGTGGCCGTCAAGACGAACTGAGCCTGAAATTTTCCAATCACAGAACAGCAGCCTCGCGGCAGATGAAGCGGGGCTGCTGTTTTATTCTCCTATTTGCCACACGCCCTATTTCGTGTTACAATAAAAACTAGAAAAATTGCGGAAAAAGGAGGTGCGGCAATGATACGCATTGCTCTGGTCGAGGACGAGGCAGAGGTGCGGGCGCAGCTTCAGGGCTATGTGCAGCGGCACACCCGGCAGTACGGCACCGAGTTCGCGGTGACAGAGTTCGCTGACGGCATGGAGCTGCTGGATGATTACCGCCCGGTGTACGACATCCTGTTTCTGGACGTGGAGATGAAGCATCTGGACGGCATGGAGACGGCCCGGCGGGTGCGGGAGCTGGACAAGGATGTTATCATTGTTTTCATCACGAATATGGCGCAGTACGCCATCGGCGGGTACGCCGTGGGCGCACTGGACTATGTGCTCAAGCCGGTGCCTTATTTTGCGTTTTCGCAGCAGCTGCGCAAGGCCGAAGAACAGCTGCGCCGCCGCGCACGGCATTATCTGGCCCTGCCGGTGGAGGGCGGGATGCGGCGGCTGGATTCGTCCCTCATCTATTATCTGGAAAGCGAGGGACACCGCGTCCATTTTTATACCGAAGAGGGCGATTTCGTGGCGGCAGGCACCCTGAAAGCCTTTGAGGAAAAGCTGGCCGAGCGGCCCTTTGCCCGTTGCAACAGCGGCTACCTTGTCAATCTGGCACAGGTGAAGAGCGTGCAGCAGGGGATGGTGCAGGTGGGACCCTACGAATTGCAGGTCAGCCGCCCCCGGCGGAAAGCCTTCCTCGCGGCGCTGGCCGACCACATCGGGGGTGAGGGTGCATGACGGCACTGCCCAACATCCCGCGCCTGTATACGGCGCTGGCCGAGTGTCTGGCCGTGGGCATCTACGCCCTGCCGCTGGGCATCCGCTTCGGCAAAACGGCCACCATCGCTGCCAGTGCGGCATGGGCGCTGGCCCTGAGTGCTTTTTTGCAGGCCACGGGCAGAGTTCCGCTGGCGTGGTGGATCCCCTGCATGGCGGCAGCTGTGGGGATACAGTATTTATACCTCTGGGTCACCCGCACCATCTCCCTGCTGGAAGCGGGCTATGTCTGCGCCCGGGCCTTCGTTCTGGCAGAGCTGGCCGCCAGCGCCGAGTGGCAGCTGCACTGCTTCCTCTGGCCTCAGCGCAGCGGGGCCGACGGCCTGTCACTGCTGCTTCTGGTGGTGGTCTATGGCGGCGTTTTCGGCTGCATCTGGGTGCTGGAGCATAAGCACAAAAGTCCCAAGGGCCATATCGTCATCAGCGGAAAAGCGGCCCTGGTGGCCGTCGTCATGGCGGCGATGGTCTTCGCGGTGAGCAACCTGCTGTTCTTGGGCGACCGCGAGGTGGACATGAGCGTCTACTACATCCGCACGCTGGTGGACATCTGCGGCGTGCTCATCCTGACGGTCCAGCACGAGCAGCTGCGGGAGGCGGCGCTCCACAGCGAGCTTGCCGCCATGGACGAGGTGCTCCACCGCCAGTACGAGCAGTACAAGCGGAGCAAGGAGGGCATCCGGCTCATCAACAGCCGCTATCATGAGCTGAAAATTCAAATCGCGGACATCCGCGCCGAGCGCGACCGGGCCAAGCAGGACGCGGCTCTGGCCCGGATGGAGAGCGGCCTCCGGCAGTATGAGGCCGAGAACAAGACTGGCAACCCGGTATTGGATACACTATTGACCGCCAAAAGCATGGACTGCCAGCAGCGCGGCATCAACATGACCAGCGTGGCCGACGGCAGCCAACTGGGCTTTTTGAGCACGCGGGAGCTGTGTACCCTCGTGGGCGCGCCGCTGGACAACGCCATCGAGAGCGTGCTGGCCGAGCCTGACCCCGAAAAGCGTCTGCTGCGGGTGGCCATCTATAACCAGAGCGGCTGCGTGATGCTCCGCTTCGAGAACTACTGCGCCCAGCCCGTGGAGATGGGCGCGGACGGTCTGCCCGTCCACAACGCCCACGGCGGCTATGACTTACAGGGCGTGCGGGCGGCCGCCCAGCACCACGACGGCACCATGACTCTTCATTGGGCCGACGGCTGGTTCACCCTGCGGATCTTGCTGCCGGTCCCATCGTGAGAAACGTCTCTGTCATCGCACAGCGATGACGGAGAGGCTTTGTTATTTTGCACAATAAAACCGTTCTCAAAATTGTGGATTAGCACAATAAAATTTGAAACCAAATTGAAACTTCTGCAAAATATGCCTCCAAAATGACAGATTGTGAAGATGTTTGTGAATTTTCTTTGAATCCATTTATAATAGTGGCAATGCTCCGGGAGCTGTACCCGGAAAATATGGATTCAGAATAAGGAGGAAGAAAATTATGTTGTCCATCAATATGGATGATGTAATGCAGGTAGTTTCGAACATTCAGAACTATCTGATTGCATTCGGCGTCGTCCTCGTACTCGCGCTCCTCGTGATGTTCGCGGTGCGGAAGATGCCCAAAGCGAAAAAGAAGATGATTCGTGCGCAGTCCGGCCTCGCCATTCTGCTGGCGCTGGTGATTGTTATCAACCTCATCTGCACCGGCCCCATGTCCACCATGCTGGATCTGGTCTCCGGCGAAGGTTCCATCAGTGAGGAGACTTCCGCAGAGGCCACCGAGCTGGTCAATGAGATCACCCAGGAAGGCATCGTTCTGGCTCAGAACGATGACAACATCCTGCCTGTGGCTTCTGGCTCCAAGCTGAACGTCTTCGGCTGGGCTTCCACCAGCCCCTGCTACGGCGGCACCGGTTCCGGCGCTCTGAACGACGCTTACCCTGTCACCGACCTGCTCACCGGTCTGCATGATGCAGGCATCGAGACCAACGACGAGCTGAGCAAGTTCTACACCGATTACTGCTCCACCCGCCCCAGCGTCGGCATGGCACAGCAGGACTGGACCCTGCCCGAGCCGAATGTCAGCCTGTACACCGACGAGATGATGGCAAACGCCAAGGCATATTCTGACACCGCTATGGTCGTCATCACCCGCGTCGGCGGTGAGGGCGCAGACCTTCCCACCGATATGTCTGCTGTCGTGGACGGCAGCTGGGTCCGCCGTGTGGCAGATTACCGTGGTTCTCAGCGCGGCGCCGGCTACTACAACGGCACTTACGATGACAGCCTGAATGAGGGCAATGACTGGGATAAGGGCGACCACTTCCTGCAGCTGTCCAACCGCGAGGAAGAGCTCATCGACCTCGTCACTTCCAACTTCGACAACGTCATCGTCGTTTACAACGGCGCAAACGCTTTCGAGATGGACTGGGTCAAGAACTACCCCCAGATCAAGGGCGTCCTGCTCTGCCCCGGCACCGGTCAGTCCGGCTTTGAGGGCTTTGGCCGCGTGGTCGCCGGTGAGGTCAACCCCTCCGGCCGTACCGCTGACACCTATGCTGCTGACCTGACCGCTTCTCCGTGGTGGAACAACTTCGGTGACTTCAAGTACACCAACGCCACCGAGCTGGATTCCGATTCCAGCTTCTTCGACCCCGCAGGCGCTACTGCATCCTTCGTCAACTACGCTGAGGGCATCTATGTCGGCTACAAGTTCTATGAGACTGCTGCCGATGAAGGCCTCATCGACTACGACAAGGAAGTTGTCTATCCCTTTGGCTACGGCCTGAGCTACACCACCTTCACCCAGAAGATGAGCGACATCACCAGCGACGGCAGCAGCCTGAAGTTCTCTGTCACCGTCACCAATACCGGCTCTGCTGCCGGCAAGGATGTCGTGGAGATCTATAATGATCCTCCGTACACCAACGGCGGCATTGAGAAGGCCTCCGCAAACCTGCTGGACTTCGCCAAGACCAGCGAGCTTGCCCCCGGCGAGAGCGAGACCATCGACTTCACCATCCCGGTCGAGGATCTGGCTTCCTACGATTACAAGAACAACGGCTGCTATGTGCTGGAGGCTGGCGATTACATCATCAGCACCAACTCTGACTCCCACAATGTTCTGGATTCCAAGACCTACACTGTTGCTTCCGACATCGTTTACAACGAGTCCAACAAGCGCGAGAGCGACGCTGTTGCAGCGACCAATCAGTTCGATTTCGCAGAGGGCGAGATCACCTATCTGTCCCGTGCGGACGGTTTTGCAAACTATGCTGAGGCCACTGCCGCTCCTGCTGATTACAACATGAGCGATGAGGTCAAGGCTGTCTTCGACAACGCACACACCTACACTGAGGTCAACTACGAGAAGGACGATGACCCCAACGCAGAGGACATCACCACCGGCGCAAAGAACGGCCTCAAGCTGGCTGACCTGCGCGGCGTGGATTACAACGATTCCAAGTGGGATGACCTGCTGGATGAGATGAGCATCGACGACCTGCAGCAGACCATCGGCTTCGGCGGCTATCAGACTGCAGCTGTGGACAGCATCGGCAAGGTGCGCACCAACGACTGTGACGGCCCTGCGTCCATCAACAACAACTTCACCGGCGTCGGCTCTGTCGGTTTCCCGGCTGCTACCCTCATCGGCATGACTTGGAGCAAAGATCTGGCACACGACTTCGGCGACAGCATCGGCAAGATGGCCAACGAGATGAACACGTCCGGCTGGTATGGCCCGGCAATGAACATCCACCGCACCGCTTTTGCAGGCCGTAACTTCGAGTACTACTCGGAGGACGGTGTCCTGTCCGGTGCTATGGCCGCAAACGCCATCGCAGGCGCACAGGAGCACGGCGTCTACGCTTACATGAAGCACTTCGCCCTGAACGATCAGGAAGGCAACCGTACTTCTATGCTGGCTACCTGGTCCAACGAGCAGGCTATCCGCGAGATCTACCTCAAGCCCTTCGAGATGTCTGTCAAGGATGCTGACTGCCACGCTGTCATGTCTTCCTTCAACTACATCGGCAGCCGCTGGGCTGGCGGCTGCAAGGAGCTGCTGCAGAACGTCCTGCGCGGTGAGTGGGGCTTCCTCGGCTTCGTCGAGACCGACTACTTCGGTGTCTACGGCTACATGACCGCTGATCAGGGCGTCCGCAACGGCAGCGATCTGATGCTCTGCACCACCGGCAATGACTTCAACAAGATGACTGTTCTGACCAACAGCAGCAAGCAGGCAATGCGCACCTCTGCCAAGAACATCCTCTACACTGTGGTCAACAGCCGCGCTTATGAGGCTGAGAACCTGAACCCCGGCATGGCAAAGTGGAAGGTCATCATGATCGGTGCTGACGTCGTGGCCGCGCTGCTCATCGTTGGCCTGGAGTACACCGCCATCAAGAACTACAAGAAGCGCAAGGAAGAGGAAGAAGAAGTCTAAACCGAACTCTCTCTCCATGCAGCACCTGAACTGAACCAACGGCAAAGGCCCGCTGCACCAGACAGCGGGCCTTTGCCCTGCTCAGGATAAAATGAGGAAAATGCGATGAAGCGTACCGACATCATCCAGAAACTGAACTTAGAGCAAAAATGCGCTCTGCTCTCGGGCGAGACCGTCTTTACCACCCGCGCTCTGCCGGGCAAGGGCATCCCGGCCATCACCCTTTCGGACGGCCCCAACGGTGTCCGCAAGCAGGCCGGCGCCGCCGACCATCTGGGCCTCAACCCCAGCGTTCCGGCAACCTGCTTCCCGACCTCTTCCGCCACTGCGTGCAGCTGGGATGAGAAGCTGGGCGAAGCCGTGGGCGAGGCACTGGGCGAGGAAGCCGCCGCACAGGAAGTGGCTGTCCTGCTCGGCCCCGGCCTGAACATCCAGCGCAGCCCCCTTTGCGGCCGCGACTTCGAGTATTTCTCGGAAGACCCCATCCTCGCGGGCAGGATGGCCGCTGCCTATGTGCGCGGCATCCAGAAAAACGGCATCTCTGCCTGCCCCAAGCACTTTGCGGTCAACAGTCAGGAGCTGCGCCGCATGGCCAGCGACTCGGTGCTCGATGAGCGCACCCTGCGGGAGCTGTATCTGACCGGTTTCGAGATCGTGGTGAAAGAGGCAAAGCCCAAGACCATCATGACCTCCTACAACCTCATCAACGGCACCTACGCCAACGAGAATGCCCACCTGCTGCAGGACATTCTGCGGAAGGACTGGGGCTTCGACGGGGCCGTCGTCACCGACTGGGGCGGCTCCAATGACCACGCCCTCGGCGTGAAGAACGGCTCCACCCTCGAAATGCCCTGCCCCGGCGGCGACTCCATCCGGGAGCTGATGAAGGCCGTACAGGACGGCAAAATTTCCGAGGCCGACGTGGACGCCCGCCTCGACGAGATGCTGGAACTGGTGTTCTCCACCCACGCTGCGGTGGAAAAAGCGCCCCGCACCTTCGACGCGGCCGCGCACCATAAGCTTGCCCGCCGCGCGGCCGCAGAGAGCATCGTCCTGCTCAGGAACGAGGGCGGCATCCTGCCGCTCAAGCCCAATGAGAAGCTGGCCGTCATCGGCGACTTTGCCGAGACGCCCCGCTATCAGGGCGCAGGATCCAGCGCCGTCAACGCCCTGCAGGTGGACACCCTGCTGGACAGCATCAAGGCCGACGACAGCGGCGTCACCCTCGTGGGCTATGCCTCCGGTTTCGAGCGTCAGGGTGCAGCTGACGCCGAGAAGCTGGAAGAGGCTGTGGCCCTCGCAAAGAAGGCGGACACCGTTCTGCTCTGCCTCGGCCTCGATGAGTTGCGAGAGAGCGAAGGCCTTGACCGCTCTGACATGAAGCTGGCCGAGAACCAGCAGCAGCTTCTGGCCGCTGTGGCTGCCGTCAACCCGAACGTCGTCGTTCTGCTGAGCGCCGGTGCGCCGGTAGAGACGCCGTGGGTCGGCCAGTGCAGGGCGCTGGTCTACGGCGCACTGGGCGGACAGGCAGGCGCCGGCGCGGCCGCAGACATCCTCACCGGCAAGCTCTGCCCCTGCGGCAAACTGTCCCAGACCTGGGCGCAGGCTCACGACGACACCCCCGCCAAGGCGAACTTCGGCGGCGAGGGCCGGAACGTGGAGTACCGCGAGGGCCTGTATGTGGGCTACCGGTACTATCAGACCGCCGGTGTGCCGGTGGCATTCCCCTTTGGCTATGGGTTAAGCTATACCAGCTTTGCCTACAGCAATTTGCAGGCCGCTTCCAATGGCGTGACCCTGACCGTAACCAACACCGGCAAGCGCGCCGGAGCAGAGATCGTGCAGCTGTATGTGGCAAAACCCGGGGCAGAAGTGTTCCGCCCCGCACAGGAGCTGAAAGGCTTTGCCAAGGTGCAGCTGCAGCCCGGCGAAAGCAAGACCGTGACCATCCCGCTGGACGACAAGGCATTCCGCTACTGGAACACCAGGACCGACAGCTGGGAAGTGGAAGGCGGCAGCTATGAGCTGCGGGTCGGCGCGTCCAGTGCGGACATCCGCCTGACCGCCGTGGTGGAAGTGGCCGGTACCGGCGCACCCAACCCCTATGCGGGCAAGCATCTGCCGCACTATACCAGCGGCAAGGTGCAGAGCGTGCCGGATGACGAATGGGCCACCCTGCTGGGCCGCCCGGTGCAGCAGGGAAAAGTTAAAATTGACCGCAACATGACCCTGGGCGAGCTGAACCACAGCCGCAGCCCGCTGTGCTGGCTGATCTGGCTGGTGCTTACCGCACTGCTGAACGCCAGCTACAAGCGCGGCAAGCCGGACCTGAATGTGCTGTTCCAGTACAACATGCCGCTGCGTGCCCTGGCCAAAATGACCAGCGGTGCCATCAGCATGGGCATGGTGGATGGCATTGTGATGGAATTACAGGGATTCTGGATCATCGGCCTTGTGCGGGTGATCATAGAAGCCGTGAAAAACCTGGTACTGAACGCACAGCTGGAACAGCGCCTGCGCAACAGCTGAGGAAAGAGAGGGGCTATTTATGCAGCTATGGAATAA
>OLRN01000975.1_pt1 | contig 17379 bp, 15 predicted proteins | sample 1673001 | NCBI WGS metagenome assembly OLRN01 (sample SAMEA3136745, study PRJEB25190) | human gut metagenome | biome: human gut; feature: human-associated habitat; material: faeces | place: Austria | collected 2013 | reverse complement strand
GGGTGATGAGCAGGCCCTTGATCTTATCCTTGTTCTGCACCACAAAGGTGAAGTCGGGGATAACCATATCAACGCCGAACATATCGTTATCCGGGAAGACGAGGCCGCAGTCCACGATGATCATATCGCCGCAGCACTCATAGACCGTCATATTCTTGCCCACTTCGCCGAGGCCGCCCAGCGGATAGATATGGATGGGCGTTGCAGCCTCTTTGGGCTGCTGGGGACGGCGGGGCCGACGGGTGTAGTGGGGGCGGCGGGAAGTGCGGGGGCGCTTTTCGCCGGACGCATTGGCCGCAGCGGGAGCCTGGTTCTGTTCTTTTGTCTGTGCCATCGAAAACCTCCAAAATTCAATCAGCAAAGCACAGGTCTGCCCCGGAAGACAGCCTGCCCTGCATTAAGGGAAGCATAAAAACGCATCTGCTTCCGTCGGATGCATCGTATAGAAATCATTTTATCAGCGTTGTTTTTATACCACGCTGCTGGTTCCGCAGGAAGCCTTTTGCCCGTCCAGTCCATCTGTTCGATGCGACCGCGGCGCTTCGGCAGGAACGCTGTGAGCGCACCCACGGCGCGCCCCTATACGCATTTCGTTGCAACAAGTATAGTATTTCTCGCCTCTTTTGTCAATTCCAAGCTTGGGCCGGGCGGTGGCAAATTATGCCCTGCCCCTTGACAGACGGGCCAAAATGGCTCTAAATAATAAGTACTACAAACATGATGCAGGAGAGACGCATGAAACAAGTCGAAGTTTACACCGACGGCGCGTGCAGCGGCAACCCCGGCCCCGGCGGCTGGGGCGCGGTGCTGCGCTACCGCTTTAACGGCAAGGTCTACGAAAAGGAGCTCAGCGGCGGCGACGCCTCCACCACCAACAACCGGATGGAGCTGACGGCCTTCATCGAGGCGCTGCGCCAGCTCAAGGAGCCCTGCGAGGTGCGGCTGTGCTCCGACAGCCAGTACGTCATCAACGGGCTGGAAAAAGGCTGGGCCAGGGGCTGGAAGCGCCGGGGCTGGAAAAAGTCCGACGGCTCCCCTGCCCTGAACCCCGACCTCTGGGAGCAGGCCCTGGAGCAGGAAGCCCGCCACAAGCTCACCTACGTCTGGGTCAAAGGCCACGCAGGCCACCCGGAGAACGAACGCTGCGACCAGCTTGCGGTCGCCCAGAGCCAGGCACATGGCGGGAGACAGGGACGATGAACGATGCTTTTCTGCCCGGGAACGGGTTTGACACCTACGAAGAACAGGACCGGGTCCTGATGGGTCTGAGCGGCAGTGTGCGCAGCGGCGTGGCCGTCCGCATCCTGCAGCAGCAGGGCTTTGCCGTGGCGGCAGCGGTCGTCCGGCTGGCTGACACCCCCGAAGAGCACGCCGCCGTGGACGCAGCCAAGGCTCTGGCAAAGAAGCTGGACGTGGAGTGCGTCACCCTCAACGCCGAGGCTCTGGCCGGACAGGATGCCGAAACCGCCCGCTTCGCGGCCCTGCTCACTGCCGCCGACAAACTGGGCATCCAGTATATTGCCTCCGGCCGCTACGCCCGCATCGAGACAGACGCACAGGGCATGAGCCACCTGTTCGCCCCCGAGAGCGGCGCACCGGACGAGAGCGGAAAGCTTGCCGCCCTCCCGCCCGAGGTCCTGAGCCGCCTCATCCTGCCGCTGGGCGATTTCGCCCCGGAGGACGTGGCAGAGATGGCGGAGGATTTTAAGCTGTAAGATCTTTCGCTTCCGGTCAGCGCCTGAGAGGGCAAGCCCGTTGAAGCAAAAATCCCCCGTGCAGTTCAGCTGCACGGGGGATTCGTTTTATTGATCAGTTCTGGGGATGCACGATGTCGCGCCAGTCGAGGTCGCCGCGCTCGAGGCCGTGGATAAGGACCTCAGCGGTGGCGATGTTGGTGGCCATCGGGATGTTGTGGACATCGCACAGGCGCAGCAGAGTCATCTCATTCGGCTCGCTGGGCTTTGCGTTGATGGGGTCGCGGAAGAACAGCAGCAGATCTACTTCGTTGCAGGCGATGCGGGACGCGATCTGCTGGTCGCCGCCCTGTACGCCCGCCAGAAAGCGTTGCACCTGCAGACCGGTGGCTTCGGCGATCATCTTGCCGGTCGTACCGGTTGCCACCAATTTATGCTGGCTCAAAATCCGGCAGTACGCCGTACAGAACTGTACCATCAGCTCTTTTTTGGAGTCATGCGCAATCAGTGCAATCGTCATCGGTCAACCTCTCCTTTTCCCACGCCCCTGTCCGGGGCAATCATCTTGCACATATCATAGTATCACAGTTTCTGTCTTTTTACAACTGTTTTTCGGGCAAAAGTTCCAATTTTTCATAGATTTCTGCCAAATCCACGCACCATCGCTCAGACGGCGGGCTGCTCTGCGGGAGCGGTGTCGCCTGCAAGGGCGTCGTTGTTTTCCACAGTCTCCGGCACAGCATCCTGCCCGTCAGCTGTCGTGTCAGCCGTCTCGCCTGCTCCTGTCTCGTCCAGCGTCAGGCTGCCGTCCTTCATGGCGTAGTAGGCGTCGAAGATGTCGGCCACGAGGTTGCCCGCGCGGGCGCCGCCGCCGCCGTACTCAATGACGATGCCGAGGGCGATCTCAGCGTCCTCTGCCGGGCCGTAGGCCACCATCATGGTGTTGGTGTAATGCTTGCGGGTGCTGCCGACGTAGTACGTCTCGCTGCGCTGAGGGGTGCCGGTCTTGCAGGCGATGGTGACGGGGTAGTTCTTCAGGCCCGACACCGTCTCCGACACGCCGATCATACCCTGCCGCACGAGGTCGAAGGTGTCGCCCCGGTCCTCGATGACGTCCATCACCTCAGGCTGGGTCTCCTGCAGGACTTTGCCGGTGTTGGTGTCGAGGATGGCCTTGACGAAGTGGGTGCGGTAGCGCACACCGTTGTTGGCCAGCGTAGCCGCATAAGTGGCCAGCTGAATGGGGGTGACCACCGTATTGCCCTGACCGATGGCCGCCTGAATGTCCAGCGAGGTGTTGTAGTTGCTGTCGTTCTTGGTGGTCAGACGGCCCAGGCTCTCGCTCACCTCCACGCCGGTGCGCTGAGCCAGACCCAGCTTGTAGGCATAGGCGTCGTAGACGTCACTGGTCAGGCGGCGGCCCACATCGTAGAAGAAGATGTTGCAGCTCCACTTGATGGCATCCACCACGCTGATGTTGCCGCTGTGGCCGTGCTGGGTGCAGCGGGGACGGTAGTCCCTGTAATAGGTATACACGCCCGTGCAGTTCACGGTGGAATACTGGTTGATCAGGCCGCTGTCCAGTGCGGCCACGGCCACGGACGGCTTAAAGGTGGAGCCGGGCGTGTACAGACCCTGCAGGCTGCGGTTGAACAGCGGCAGGCTGGGGTCGGCGCTGTATTCGTCGTACTGCGTGGCATACAGGTTCTGGTCAAAGCTGGGGTAGTTGGAGGCCGCCAGCACGCCGCCATTCTTCACATCAATGACCACCGCCGCACCGGCTGCCGCTTTCATGTTGCCGGTGTTGTAGGTGCGGTTGATCATGTCAATGTTGTTGGCCAATGCCTTGTTCACCGCCCGCTGGAAGTCGCTGTTGATGGTCAGCTGCACCGTGTGGCCCGGTTCCGGCACAGTGGTGAGCTGCGTGTTCACGATCACACCGTCGGAATTGCGGGTGATGGTCTCCACACCGTCCTTGCCGCGCAACTCATCCTCATAGGCCGATTCCAGGCCCGAGATGCCCAGCACATCGTTCATGTTGTAGCCCTTGTCCCGCAGGGGGTAGGTCACCTGGCCGTTCTCGTCGGTCACCTTCCACTTTTCGGCGGTGATCTTGCCCACACGGCCCAGCACCGCCGGGACGATATCGCCCTGCTCGTAGCTGCGGGTGCTGGTCTGCACGATTTCCACGCCGGGCAGCGACAGGCTGTTCTCCTTGATGGTGGCCACGGTCACGTCGCTGACGTTTTCCGCCATCACAAAGTTGTTCACGTTGGAAAATGCCTGCAGTTCCATCTCGTAGTGGATGCCGGCCAGGGTGCGCTGCCAGCGCAGCGGCAGATCCTGCAGGTTGTTTTTCTCCACCAGCATTTCCATCACGTCGTTGGCGGTGGCATACTGCTGCAGGCCCAGGTTCTCCTTCATCGTGGTCAGCTGCCGCTGGTCGCTGCTGCTGTCATCCCGGGCTGTAAAGGTATAGTTGCCCGCCGCGTCCGGCTGGCTGATGAGCAGGGTATCGGTCCAGCTTTCGCCGTTTTTCTCAAACAGCTCCACCAACCGCTGCAGCAGGCTGTCCAGATCCTCGTCACCCATCTGCAGCTTGTTGAGCACCACGTTGTAGCTGGTGGTCGTGGTGGCAATGCGCTTGCCGGTGCTGTCCACGATGTCGCCGCGGGCAGCGGTGACCGTAAAGTTATAGTCCGTCGTGTTGGTGGCCTGGGACTTGTACTCGTCGCCATTGACCAGCTGCAGAAAGATCAGCCGCAGGGCGTACAGGCCCATGACCAGTGCCGCCACAGCGATCAGCAGCACCATGCGCCGCATGACGGTCTTGCGTTCGTTTTGGTTCATCCGTAGTTCCTCCGGCGGTCAGACCACGCCGTTGTCGATCTTGAACTTGTTGTAAATGTGCCGCACGATGGCAAACTCCACCAGCGACGCCGGAATGGTAAGGGCCGCCGAGGGCAGCACGAACCACAGGTAGCGCTGTGCCGAGCCGCTGTAGCCGGGCATCCGGTAAAAGAACAGCCAGTCGCAGGAGAGCACCAGCAAAGCCGCTGCGGCCGAGATGACCGCAAAGTTGCCCGGAGCGCTCTGCAGGTACAGCTGCACCAGCACGCCCACGGCAAAGCAGAGCAGCAGCATTTCCAGTGCCAGCATGCCCACGGTGCGCCCGGCGGTGTAATCCCACAGCAGGCCGCACACCATGCCGAACAGTGCTCCGGCAAATTCGCCCTCACACACCGACACGGCCAGACAGAGCGGTAGCAGCAGCAGCGGCTTTGCCTGACCCAGCTGGAACAGCCCCGGCGTGGTCTGCAGCGCCGCACACACAAACAGGCCCAGCACATAGCAGCACCACTTCAGGATCTGGCTGCGGCTGCGCTTGCGGCGAGATTCCATACATCTGCCTCCTTAATATTCGGTAATGATGAACACATGCTTGACCGTGCGCGGGTCGGCACCCGGCAGGATGACCGCACTGGAGGACTTGCCGCTCTGCTCCGGCACCACTTCCTGCACAGTGCCCACCAGCAGGTTTGCCGGGAACACCCCGCCCAGACCGGTGGTGATCACCTGATCGCCCTTGCGGGCCTCGGTGGCGCGGTCCAGATTGGTCAGCACGCACTGACCGTCGGCGGCATAGTCGGCGCTGCCGGTGATGATGCCGTTTTCCCGCGTGCGGGAGATCACGCCCGCTGCGTTGAAGCTGGGGTGCAGGATGGTCATTACCTTGCAGCTGGTGGCGTCCACTTCCACCACCACGCCCAGCAGATAGCCCCGGTCACTGATGATGGCATCGTTCACCGCCACGCCGTCCGTGCTGCCCTGATCCAGCGTAAAACCGCCAAATTCATCCAGCGGGTCACGGCCGATGACAAAGGCCGACACATAGCTCGCTTCCGAATTTGTGTCCTGGATGCGTGCCAGTGCCTTGTAGGCGTCGTTCTCGGCCTTGATGCGGTCGTAGTCCACCATCTGCTGGCGCAGCTCTGCATTTTCGGCTTCCAGCTGCTCGTTCCGGTCCATCACATCGTCGATGCTGGTGTATTTTTCCCACACCGAGGCCGCACCGCCGCTGAGGGCCGACGTGACCTTCTGGAGGGGGGTGAGCACTACGCTCAGCAGCTCCTGCGGGGCTGCCGTCAGGCGGCCGTTGGCACCGGCATAGGCCATGATGCCCACCAGGAACACCGCCACGATAACCAGGATCTTGAATTTCCAGGTGTCAAAAAAATCTTTCAAGGGGTCTGTCCTCCCATTCGGAGCAAACCTGCGCGTTCACAAAAAAAGCGCGGACAGCCGTGCCATCCGCGCAAGGGTCCTGTTTGCAGCGGAAAACAGCGCAGGTGCAACGTCAATAGCTTTTCCGCAAGAGATCCGGCAGCCCGCTTCCGGGCCGCTGATTACATATGACCGCCGTCGGTGTCCAGCACGTCGTGCAGCACATCCACATGATCCAGCACTGCACCGGCACCCTTGGCCACACAGTCCAGCGGGTCCTCGGCAACATGCACGTCAATGCCGGTCTCGCTCTGGATCAGCTGATCCAGACCGCGCAGCAGGGCGCCGCCGCCGGTCAGGGTGATGCCGCGGTCGATGATATCGGCGCTCAGTTCCGGCGGGGTACGCTCCAGCGTCTCCTTGATGGCGCTGGTGATCTTCTCCAGGCACTCCAGCAGGGCGGCACGCACGTCCTCAGAGTGCACCACGATGTTCTTGGGCAGGCCGTCCACCAGGTTGCGGCCCTTGATCTCCATGGTCAGCTCCGGGTCCAGAACGTAGGCGGAACCGATCTCGATCTTGATCTGCTCGGCGGTGCGCTCACCGATGAGCAGGTTGTACTTGCGCTTGATGTAGGCGATGATGCTCTGGTCGAACTCGTCGCCGCCCACGCGCACGCTGCGGGCCGCCACGATGCCGCCCAGGCTGATGACGGCCACCTCGCTGGTGCCGCCGCCGATGTCCACCACCATGCTGCCGGAGGGCTCGCTGATGGGCAGGCCCGCGCCGATGGCCGCGGCCATGGGCTCCTCGATGACCCGCACCTGACGGGCGCCGGCCTTCAGGCTGGCCTCCTTCACGGCGCGGCGCTCCACCTCGGTGACGCCGGAGGGGATGCAGATGACCACCCGGGGACGGAAGAACATGCTGTTGCCGCACACCTTCTTGATGAAGCGGCTGAGCATGTTGGCGGTGATGTCGAAGTCGGCGATGACGCCGTCCTTCAAAGGACGGACCGCCACGATGCTGCCGGGGGTGCGGCCGATGACGGCCTTTGCCTCAGCGCCCACGCAGCGCACTTCGTCGCTCTTGGTGTCCACGGCCACAACAGAGGGCTCACGCATGATGATGCCCTTGCCCTTCATGTAAACGAGGGTATTGGCAGTACCGAGATCGATACCAACATCCTTTGAAAACAAACTCATATAGTCTTCTCTCCTTACGATTTTCCAGGGTCTATTCCAAAACGCAGAGCCGCCCGCTCAGACCAACGGGCAGCTCATCGCAGAATAACACGTTTTTATTATAGCCGCAAGGCGCGCTTTTCTCAAGCATTTCCGTAAACTTTTTCGAGTTTTTTCATTTTTGGCCGCCGGGGCCGCTTTTCTGCGTCCCGCATCAGAATCTGTTCAGCAGACGAGCCGTCCGGCTGACGGGCAGGCCCATGATGGTGTAGTAGTCCCCTTCCAGCTGGTCGAGCCAGAGGGCTGCGCGGCCCTGGATGGCGTAGGCACCGGCCTTGTCGTAGGGCTCTTTGGTAGCCGTGTAGGCGTCTATCTCCCCTTCCGAAATCGGGAAAAAGGTCACCTTGCAGCTGTCCACGAAGCTCTCGGTGCGTACGCCGTCCGATACGCAGACGCCGGTATGCACCTCGTGGGTCGCGCCGGACAGGGCGCGGAGCATCCGCTTTGCGTCCTCCACGCTGTGGGGCTTGCCGAAGACTTCGCCGCCCACATCCACGACGGTGTCACATCCCAGCACCACCGCGCCGGGATGGTCTTTTGCCACAGCGAGGCACTTGCCCCGGGCCAGCTTTTCCACCAGCTGGGCCGGAGTGGGTGCAGTGACTCCGCTCTCGTCGAAATCGCTGACGCAGATGGTGAAGTCCGTCGTGTATAAGCTCAGAAGCTCCTTCCGGCGCGGACTGCCGGAGGCTAAGATCAGGTTCATGCTGTTTTCCTCTTTTTCATTCTGTCCTTGGCCGCAGGGCCCGGCATTTTACGACAGCGCAGGCTTTTTCGTCCTGCGTGGGCCTGCCCGACATGCCAAGGGCTCCCCTATTAGGGGAGCTGGCTGCGAAGCAGACTGAGAGGGTTAGATCGGAAGCTCCTTCCGGCGCGGACTGCCGGAGGCTAAGATCAGGTTCTTCATCATCATTTCCCCGTCGAGCCGAAGCCGCCCTCGCCGCGGGCGGTCTCATCCAGTGCGTCGGCCTGCACGAATGCCGCCGTGTACACCGGCGCGATGCAGAGCTGGGCCACCCGCTCACCGGGCTGGATGGTATAAGCCTCCGCGCCCAGATTGACCATCGGGACTTTCAGCTCACCGCGGTAATCGCTGTCCACGACGCCGACGCCGTTGGCCATGCAGAGGCCGTGCTTGATGGACAGGCCGCTGCGGGCATAGACCAGCGCCACAGCGTGGGCGCCGGGCAGCTCGATGGCAAGGCCGGTGGGCACCAGCACCCGCTGCATGGGCTGGACCGTCAGCGGCTCATCCAGCACGGCGCACAGGTCGGCGGCGGCAGAGCCGGGGGTGGCGTAGGCGGGCGTCTTGGCGCGGGAGTCTAACACTTTGTATTTTACAGTGATGGGTTCCATAGTATACCTCTTTTATTTTCAGTTCGTTCCCTTAAAGTACAATCCTCTCGTGAACTCTCCCTCAAACGGTGCGTGCTGGCGGATGCTGTCGAGGATGGCGGCGGCCTCTTCCCTGCTTTCCAGCGTGAAGTAAGCCACGCCGTAGTCCACGGTCAGTGCGCCGGGCTTGTCGCCCATATAGATGGGGACGGGATTATAAATGGTACGGACACCCAGCCCGCACCGCACCGGGAACTTCTTCGCCTTGCGGTCGGTGAGCAGGCCGGTCTTGTCGCAGTGAGCACAGTCGTGGATGTTCTGCAGCGGGCAGGCACGGGTGACCATCAGCGGCATATGGCCGTAGGTGATGACGCCGGTCGGCACAGGCTTGCCGTCACGAGTCGGCGCGATGGTGCTGATGTCGCTGTCCTTCACCTCGGGCAGGATGAGCACCGAGCGGAGGCCAAGATCCGCATAATACTGGGTCGCGAGGTTATTGGTGACGTTGAGGCCGAAGCCGCCGGTCATGGGCAGGCCGCGGCAGAGCCGCAGGTGGGCGATGTTGCTCACCTCATAGCCCGCAAAACCTGCGTCCTGGGTGGCCGCGATGCGGCGGGCGGTGTCCTCTTCCAGCGCGCCGAACATGACGCGGGGCAGTTCGAGAAGGGTCTTCTCCCGCCACTCGCGGGGAACGCGGTCGGCCTGCGCGATGGGCAGGATGAGGTATTCCACCCCGCTCAGCGCCTGCTCCGGCACCTGTTCCCAGCGCTCGAACCGGGCGCGGAGGGTACGGTGGGGCGGCAGAGTGCGCAGCGGCAGAGGCGGAAGCTCCACCTCATTCACCGGCCACGGGCGCAGGGTCTCCCGCTTTTTCAGCAGGGCCTCCAGTGCCTCACGGCGCAGCTCGTTGATGGCACTGCCCGGCACGAACCAGGGGCCGCCATCCATCTCCACGTCGATTTTTTCGGCAGAGAAAGGCGTGCCGCCGGTCTTGCTCAGGCTGCGGCTCAGGCTCTCGGTGGGGTCGGTGCGGGCGGGCTGAGGTTCGGCGTCGCCGTAGGCGAAGGCTTTGTTGGTGCCGTCAGTGACGGTCAGCTTCTCGCCGCCCTCTTCAATTTCAATTTTCATCTCCACCGGCACCCGGGAACGCTCCCGGCGGTACAGCTCCCGCAGGGCAGGCAGGGTCTTCTTGGTCAGCTCGGCGTCGGCCTCGCTGCGGACGCCGAACATCGTGCCGTCGATCTTTCCGTCCAGATAGCCGGAGGTGAAGCCGGAGCGGCTGAACGCATTCTTCAGCAGGTCGCGGTCATAGGCGCGGCCCTCGCGGCCTGCCAGACAGGCGCTGACGGCAGCGGCGACATACTCCGGCGTCCGCAGACGGCCTTCGATTTTCGCCGATGCCACGCCGATGGCCTGCAGCTTGTCCAGCTTGTCGATGACGGAGTTGTCCTTGAGGGACAGGTTGTGCAGACGGCCCGGCTTGCCCTCGGGCAGAGCGTTGGCCTCGAAGGGCAGGCGGCAGGGGCCGGCGCAGGAGCCGCGGTTGCCGCTCCGTCCGCCCAGGAAAGCCGACATATAGCACTGGCCGCTGACGCACATGCAGAGTGCGCCGTGGACGAAGCACTCCGTCTCGATGCCGCAGTGCCTGGTGATGTGCTCCACCTCGGGCAGGCTCAGCTCACGGGCCAGCACGACCCGGACAAAGCCCAGCTCTTTCAGTTCCAGTGCGCCCTGCAGGGTGTGGACGCTCATCTGGGTGGAACCGTGGCGGGGCAGCTGGGGCGCGATGTCCCCGATGAGCTTCGCCACCGCGAGGTCCTGGCAGATGACGGCGTCGGCCCCGCTGGCGGCGACGGCCCGCACAGCGTCGGCCAGACCCGCCAGCTCGCCGCCGTAGACGGTGGTATTCAGCGCCACATGGACGGCCACGCCCCGGGCATGGCAGAACCGGACGGCTTCTTTCAGGCTGTCGGCATCAAAATTGCCCGCACCGGTGCGGGCGTTGAAGCCGGAAAAACCCAGATATACTGCGTCCGCGCCGCTGAATACTGCTGCGCGGAGCATTTCTTCACTGCCCACAGGGGCAAGGATCTCAATTTTTGACATAGCTCTCCCTTTGACATTGATATAATGTAGATTACTTCTGCTGCAGCTTGGCCAGCTGTTCCCGCAGAGCGGCATTTTCCCGCTTGAGGGTCTCGTTCTCCGCCTTGACCTTATCCGCTGCCAGCTTCGCCCTGGCTGCATCGGAAATGTAGTCCTGTATCTGGCTACGCATATTCTCGGCGCTGCCCGCGCTCTTGCGGTACTCGTCCAGATAGTCCATCGCGCAGAACACCGCCGCCTTGGTCACAGAGAGGTTGCCGTTGTTGTCCAGCAGCTTCGTGATGTCATCGTCCAGCTTCTTGGCCAGTGTGGTGATGTAGTTCTCAGTATCGGTCGTTGCGATGGCGTAGGGTGCGCCTGCAATGGTCACTCTCACTTTATTTACCATATCGTCCTCACTTTGCGCGGCACACGCCCTGCCGGGCCGGTCATTTCCGGTCATTTTCCGCTGTTTCCGGGATTTTCGGAAACCATTTCAGCCCTGGCAGGAGCGCTTTGCTGCGGCTTTTTCATGTTCAGTCGAGTTTGTCCCCGAATTCCCCGCCCGAGCCGGTGCATTTCGGGGCAAACACGGCCCTTGTCTCCCTTTATTATAATATAAATAGTGCGCGAGAAAAAGTGCTATTTTTGAATTTTTGGCATATTTATCAGAAACATTGCCATAAAAATGTCAGATACGGCAAAAATGGTTCCTTTTTCTTGCAATCCCCATCCAGAGTGATTATAATACTATTGTTATGTGTTATGCGAGGGGCGAGGGAATTAGAGGAGAAATGCCCTGTCACCGTACTAATTCAAAAAATTTAAGCATTCGTGCGGATAGGAGTTCATTTATGACTACAAAAGAATTTGCAAAAATTCTTCAGGATAAGCTCACCAGCGAATATGGTGTTGACCTGAGCGTTGCATCTCATCAGCAGATCTACCGCGCTCTGGCCCTCATCTGCCGCCAGATGATGAGCGAGAACCATCAGAAGTTCCAGTCCAAGGCCATCGGCACCGGCTCCAAGCAGGTGTACTACCTGTGCATGGAGTTCCTGATGGGCCGCAGCCTCAAGATGAGCCTGTTCAATCTGGGCCTGAATGACGCTGCCCAGAAGGCTCTGGCCGAGGCTGACATCAGCCTGGACAGCATCTACGAGGAAGAGCCGGACGCAGGTCTGGGCAACGGCGGCCTGGGCCGTCTGGCCGCCTGCTATCTGGACGGCATGGCCACCACCGGCATCGCCGGCACCGGCTACTCCATCCTCTACGAGTACGGCATCTTCAAGCAGAAGATCGTGGACGGCTGGCAGCAGGAAAAGGCCGACAACTGGCTGCCCGGCGGCCAGGTGTGGCTGAAGAGCCACCCCGACCAGAGCATCGAGGTCAAGTTTGACGGCGAGATCGAAGAGAGCTGGCAGGGCAGCTTCCACCACGTCATCCACAAGAATTACAACAGCGTCATCGCCGTGCCCAGCGACATGTACGTTCAGGGCTACGACGGGCCGGGCGTTGCCAAGCTGCGCCTGTGGCAGGCCAAAGCGCCGGACTTCGACATGAAGAGCTTCAACGCCGGCGAGTACGGCAACGCCATCCGCCAGAACGCCTCGGCGGAGCTCATCAGCAAGATCCTCTACCCCAACGACAACCACATGGAGGGCAAGATCCTGCGCCTGCGCCAGCAGTACTTTTTGTCCGCCGCCTCCATCGGCGACATCTGCCAGAACCATCTGGCCCAGTTCGGCAGCCTGGACACCCTGCCCGAGAAGGCGGCCATCCAGCTGAACGACACCCATCCCACCCTGGCCATCCCCGAGCTGATGCGCATTCTGCTGGACGAGTGCGGCTACGGCTGGGACAAAGCCTTCGACATCTGCCGGCGCACCTTCGCCTACACCAACCACACCGTGATGAGCGAAGCGCTGGAGAAGTGGAACATCGACATCTTCCGCACCACCCTGCCCCGCATCTACACCATCGTGCAGGAGCTGGACCGCCGCTGCCGGGCCGACTTTGAAAAGGCCTTCCCCGGCGACCAGGGCAAGATCGACTACATGGCCATCCTGGGCGACGGTCAGGTGCGCATGGCCAACATCTGCTGCTATGTGTGCCACTCCATCAACGGCGTGTCCAAGCTGCACAGCGAGATCATCAAGGACAGCGTCTTCCACGACTACTACCTCTACAAGCCCCAGGCCTTCAAGAACGTCACCAACGGCATCGCCTACCGCCGCTGGCTGCTGGCGGGCAACCCGGCGCTGACCAAGCTGCTGAGCGACGTGATCGGCCCCGGCTTCAAGCATGACGCCTCCCAGCTGAGCCGTCTGGCCGCCTTCAAGAACGACAAGAAGGTGCTGGACGCGCTGGACGCCGTGAAGAAGGCCAACAAGGCGGAGTTTGCCGCCCACCTGAAAAAGACCACCGGCCAGGTCATCGACCCGAACTCCATCTTCGACTGCCAGGTCAAGCGGATGCACGAGTACAAGCGCCAGCACCTGAACGCGCTGAACATCGCCGCCCAGTACCTGTACCTGAAGGCCAACCCGGGCGCCGACGTGCCCCCCAAGACCTACATCTTCGGCGCCAAGGCGGCCCCCGGCTACTACATGGCCAAGCAGATGATCCGCCTGATCTGCAAGCTGGGCGAATACATCGACGCCGATCCCGCCGTGCGGGACATCCTGAAGGTGGTCTACCTGGAGGACTACAACGTCACCACCAGCGAGCGTCTGATGCCCGCCAGCGAGGTGAGCGAGCAGATCAGCCTTGCGGGCACCGAGGCCTCCGGCACCGGCAACATGAAGTTCATGCTGAACGGCGCCATCACCCTGGGCACCCTGGACGGCGCCAACGTGGAGATCGCCGACGCCGCCGGCATGGACAACGAGGTCATCTTCGGCATGCGCACCGAGGAAGTGAACGCCCTCAAGGCCATGGGCTATCATCCCAGCATGTTCGCCAACCGGGACGAGGTCACCCTGGAAGTGCTGAACTTCCTGGAGAAGGGCTGGAACGGCGAGGACTTCCACGAGATCGTGAACAACCTGCGCAATGTGGACCCCTACATGGTGCTGGCGGACTTTGCCGACTACCGCCGCGCTCACACAGACCTTGCGAAGCTCTACGCCGACCGCACCCGCTGGAACCAGATGAGTCTGGCCAACATCGCGGGCAGCGGCGTGTTCAGCGCCGACCGGTCGGTCACCGATTACGCCAACAACATCTGGGGCGCCAGCCCGGTGAAATGAACCCCGTGCCCCCGGCCCAAAGCGCCCGGGGGCATTTTTTGAAGCGCGGCCTGGACCTGCCGCCAATTTCTCTTGCCAGAGGAGCGATCTTGCTTGGACCATCTGTTCAACAGCCTTGACAGCGCCTACAAGACCCCCCGCGGGGCGGTGAGGGCGGGCGAACCGCTGCGCCTGGCGCTGACCATCCCCGAGCACTACGGCTTTGTGGAGCCGCGGCTGGTGCTCACCAAGGACGGCGGCGACCCCGTGGAATACCGCATGGATTTCAAGGGCTGCGTGGAAGGGGTGAACCACTTCCGCCTGAGCCTGACGCTGGACGAGGCGGGGCTTTACTTCTACTACTTCGACCTCTATTCCGACTTCCGCAAGCTCTACCGGGGCGAGCTGGGCGAGGCGGTGCTCAGCTGGACGGCGGGCGCCTGCTGGCAGCTCACCGTCTACGAGGCAGACTTTGCCACCCCGAAGGCCCTGCGGGGCGGGGTGATGTATCAAATTTTCCCCGACCGCTTTTTCGAGGGCAGGCCCCACCCGGTGATGCCCTTTGCCGACCGGGTCTACCGGGCCAACAAGCAGGGCGAGCCCTACTTCTGGCCCAACGAGCAGGGCGGCCAGCTGAACCTAGACTACTTCGGCGGCGACTTTGAGGGCATCCGCAAAAAGCTGGGCTACCTGCAGCAGCTGGGGGTCACCTGGATCTACCTCAACCCCATCTTCGAGGCCTCCTCCAACCACCGCTATGACACGGCGGACTACCTTGCCATCGACCCTCTGCTGGGCACCGAGCAGGACTTCAGCGCCCTGTGCGTGGACGCCGAGGACCGGGGCGTCTCCATCATCCTGGACGGCGTCTTCAACCACTCCGGCCAGGACTCGCGCTACTTCAACTCATATGGGAACTACCCTGACCTCGGTGCCTACCAGAGCCCTGACTCGCCCTATCGCGGCTGGTACTTCTTCAACGAGGACGGCACCTACGCGGGCTGGTGGGGCAACGGCGACCTGCCGGCGCTCAACGAGGACAACCCCGACTACCACGAGCTCATCTGCGGCCGGCGCGGCGTGGTGCGCAAGTGGCTGCGCGCCGGCGCGCGCGGCTGGCGCCTCGACGTGGCCGACGAGCTCTCGGACGAGTTCATCGAGGACATCAAGCGCGCGCTCGTCACGGAGCGCCCCGACGGCGTGCTGATCGGGGAGGTCTGGGAGGACGCCTCCAACAAGGTGGCCTACGGGGTGCGGCGCAAGCACATCCTGGGGCGCCACTGCGACGGGCTGATGAACTACCCCTTCCGAAATGCCGCCCTCAACTTTCTGCGGGGCGGGGACGGGGCCAAGTTCGTTTCCGCCATGGAGGCCCTGAGGGAGAACTACCCCTCTTTTGCCTTTTACTCTGCCATGAACTCTCTGGGCACCCACGACACCCCCCGCATCATCACTCTGCTGGGGGTGGGCAGCGAGTGCAGGGACCAGAGCAAGGACTGGCGGGCCTGCTTCCGTATGAGTATGGAGCAGTACCAGCGGGGAAAGGAGCTGCTGAAAGTGGGGGCGGTACTCCTTTACGCCTTTCCCGGTTCCCCCACAGTCTATTACGGCGATGAGGCGGGACTGGAGGGCTTTGAGGACCCCTTCAATCGGAGACCCTACCCCTGGGGCCGGGAGGATCGGGAGCTGGTGGGCTGGTTCGCCGCCCTGGGCAGGCTGCGGAAGGAATGCCCCGCCCTGCGGCGGGGGGATATCCGGTATCTGGCCGGGACGGGCCATCTGCTGGCTTTCCTCCGGAGCACGGAGGGGGAGCGCCTGCTCACCGCGCTGAACGCCGGGGACGAGCCGGCGGTCCTGGCTCTGCCCTGGACGGAGGAGCCGGAGCGCCTGCTGGGCGCTGGGGAGTGGGCCTTGACCGGGGAGGGCCCGGTGCTGATGCTGCCCCCCCGCAGCGGCGGGATCTGGCGCGTGGGGGAGGCGGAGCCGGCCCAGATGTAGAAGTGCCGCCAGTGGGACGAAAAAGTTCAAACGCCCCCTTGCATTTCCCTGAAAAACATGCTATACTTTTCCCTACGTCCGGGCATAGACCCGCTGAACAAACGATTTGCCCGCTCTGGGCTTTGAAAGGAACGAGAAATGCCATGAAAACTGCTGTTACCGTGATCCAGGTGCTGTGCGGACTGTTTCTGATCGCCGTGGTCCTGCTGCAGTCCGGCAAGAGCGCGGGCCTGTCTGGTGCCATCGCCGGCGGCGCGGATACCTTCCTGTCCAAGAACAAGGCCAAGACTGTGGACGCCAAGCTGGCCAAGTGGACCAAGTGGGTGGCCATCGCCTTTATGCTGCTCACCCTGTCCCTGAGCCTGATCCCCTGACTGTAAATAGCCCCGCCTGTTTTGAAAACAAAACAGGCGGGGCTTTTTTATAAGATAGACTGGTCGGATCTATGAGCCGGTGCTGTGATGCCGTGCCCGGCGTACTTCCAACACCTGGCTGAGCAGGGCGCCCAGCAGGAGCACGTTGCCGCAGAAGTAGAGCCACACCAGAAGGATGATGAGGGAGGCCAGAGAGCCGTACAGCATGGAGTAGCGGGAGGACAGGCCGATGAACCAAGAGAACAGAAGAGAGCCTGCCACCAGTGAGACGGCGGTGAAGAGGGAACTGAGCAGCAGCTTCCGGCTGCTGCGGAAGCGCCGGGGAGTGCCCAGGCGGTAGATGGCCAGCACCAGCAGCAGGACGAAGCAGAACAGCAGCAGATAGCGGATCCAGAGCCAGAGACTGGACAGGGCGGAGAGGGGGATCAGGCGCAGCAGGGGATGGGGCAGATGGGTCTCCAGCAGATGGAAGAACCAGTCACCGGTGAAGATGACCACCACAGACAGGTAAATGGTGAGCAGGAACAGCAGGGAGAGGATCACGCTGAGGGCGATCCGGCGCAGCCCGCCGGGGTGTTCCAGGCCATACAGCTTATCCATGGCCAGCAGCAGGGCGCGGAGCCCTGCGGAGGCGGACAGGGCGATGGCCACCAGGGCGGCGGCCACGATGGCGGGGGACTGGTTCAGGGAGGCATAGGCCAGATAGTCCTGCATGACAGCCAGGGCCTGGTCGGGCAGGACCTGGTCCAGTCCCGACAGGAGCTGCTCCAGACTCAGGTGGAACAGCCCGATGAAGTAGTTCACGCACATAAGCAGGGGGAACAGGGTCAGGATCAGAAAATAGGACAGGGCGGCGGCCGCCTGCGCCACGCCGCAGCGGCCGTAGGTGCTGAACGCCTCCAGTGTGAAGGAGATGGGCGGAAAGGACAGCAGACGCTTCAAGAGGCACCTCCTCTCGTGTCCAACGGTGTCGAATAAGGGAAAATTGAGAAAAGCCGCCTGCAAAGCAGACGGCTTTTATGGTGCAAACACAGGGCAGGACTCAGGCCAGCTTGTTCAGCTTCAGAGTCAGGCTGCTCTTCTTGTTCGCGGCATTGTTCTTGTGCAGCAGACCCTTGGCAGCAGCCTTGTCGACCGCCTTGACGGCCACCTTGTAAGCGACATCGGCCTCGCTGCGGTTGCCTTCCGCCACCGC
>OLRN01000966.1_pt1 | contig 17515 bp, 16 predicted proteins | sample 1673001 | NCBI WGS metagenome assembly OLRN01 (sample SAMEA3136745, study PRJEB25190) | human gut metagenome | biome: human gut; feature: human-associated habitat; material: faeces | place: Austria | collected 2013 | reverse complement strand
CTGCTCTACAACAAGCCCTTGGAGTATGCCCAGCTTGTGCTGGGTGGGGAGATTGAGCACTACCTGTCACTTGGCTGTGACCATGGAAGAATGGAAGATTGATTGACAAGGTTACATAACAGTTAACACAGCTTGCATTTGCCCTGCAATTTTTCAGAATGGAACGCCCCAAGGGCATCCGGTCTATATCCGGCAGATTTTTCATAAAGAATCTGCCGGGTATTTTTGTTTGTCATAAAGGAAGTCTTGCTTTTTATTGTAAAATTGGATACAATATAAAAAAGACATTTGCACGGAGGACTCTATGGAATATATCGGCATCCAGAAGAAAAACGGCGGTGTAGTGGAAGCCCTGCAGCAGGCCATTTTATCTGGGCAGATCCCGGCGGGCACTGAAATGACCCAGAACGAACTGGCAGAGAGTCTCGGTGTCTCTCGGATGCCGGTGCGGGAGGCCTTGATGATCCTTGAATATCAGGGTCTTATCATCCGCCTGCCCAACAACCATGTAAAAGCTGCTGATTTGAACGAAGATGCATTGCGGCAGATTTTGGCGTTAGGTGCACAACTGGAACGGCAGGCGATGCGTGCGCTGCCGCAGGATGCGATGTTGGCAGGAGACGAGATGCTGCAGCACCGTACCCTGCGGACCGTCCTGCCCTATCCGCTGCACCGCAAGCTGCTGGAGAGCATCCAGGAGACCTACATTGCCTTTGCCGTGAGCGCACGTCCTACGCCGGTGAACGACCGGCTTGCCCGCCTGCTGATGCTGGACCGTCAGGGTTCCCCTGATGTGCTGGATGCATGGAACACCTATGAAGAAGAACTGCTGCATCTGATTTTAACGATAAGGAGTCAATATGCTGGGACTGAAACCCATTAAGCTGCTGCCTGCCCGCGAGCGGGTAGCTTCCGCTTTGCGGAAAGCCATTATCTCAAAAAGCATCCCGGAGGGCGCAGAACTCACGCTGGAAAACACCGCACAGGAACTGGGCGTGTCGGTCACGCCGGTGCGGGAGGCCTTTCAGATCCTTGCCCGTGACGGTCTGCTGGAAGTCAAGCAGAACAAGTGCGCCATTGTGCTGGGCGTAACGGAAAAAACGATTCGGGAGCACTACCAGCTGCGCGCTGCGCTGGAAGGCACCGCCTGTATGCTCTGCTGCCAGAACAATGCCGACCTGTCCAAGATCAAAAACTGCGTGGATACTGCAGAGGAGGCTCTTTCTCATCAGCAGGCCGGAAATTATACTGACTACAACCAGTCCTTCCATTTTGAGATCTGGGAAGCTTCCGGCAATGAAAAAATGCGCAATCTTCTCTCGGAGCTGTGGAACGGCCTGTCCATTGGTGTGGAAATGAGCGAGTTGGACTATGCCCTCAACTCCCAGAGCGAGCATAAAAAGATCTATGCGGCGCTGGAAGCACGGGATGCGATGGCCGCACGGGCTGAAATGGAAAAGCACATCCTGCGCAGCATGGACGATGCGCTGACCTATTATTTATAAGATCAAGGAGGACAAGACAGTGTATACCTGTGCGAACTGTACGGTTCTGGCCTGCGCCAACAACGAGCCGGAAAAGATGCCCAAAAACTGCCCTATGCGGAATGCTTCGGTGATGGAGGCCGCCCGCGCCGGCTACGATCTGCCCGAGAATCACGATTTCTACGTCAACTGTTCGGCCATTGAGGGGCTTGGCTACTGTCAATGGCCCCGCCTGAAGGAGACGGTGGAGTTCTGCAAGCGGATGGGCTACCACAAGCTGGGTCTTGCATTCTGCAAAGGTCTGCGGAAGGAAGCCCGCATCGTGGCCGACCTGCTCCGTGCGCAGGGGTTTGAGGTGGTGTCGGTCATCTGCAAGACCGGCGGCATCTCCAAAGAAGAAGTGGGCATCCCGGAAGAGGTCAAGATCCACCCCGGCGAATTTGAGGCCATGTGCAACCCCATCGCACAGGCAAAGCTTCTGAACGAACAGCACACCGATTTCAACATTGAGGTCGGACTTTGTGTGGGACACGACTCGATGTTTTATAAGTATTCGGACGCCATGGTCACAACGCTGGTGGCCAAGGATCGCGTTCTGGCGCATAATCCCTGCGGTGCCATTTACTGTGCCGAGGGGTATTTCAAAAAGCGGCTGGAATAAAAGAAGGATAAAACGTACGTTCTCCAAAGCAGATGGAGAGCGCGCGTTTTTTTTGCAGAAAGCGGTAGAGTGGGGTCTTCTTGTATCCTACTGTTTGTCTGGCGTGCACAAAAATTGGTACATAATCCGTGCAATGCGACAAAACTCGAAAAAAGGGATTGACAAATCTCTGTTTCGGGTGTATTCTCGTGTCGTCAAGTGGATACATTATCAAAGATTAGATATAAAAATTTTAAAAAAAGGCTGCCGAGATTCCCGGAATTCTAAGGTTCCGGGCAGATCCTTCCAGAACGAAAAAGGGCTGTGAGGGCACAGCACGGCGGCAAAGACTCTGCACAACGAGGTGCAGCTGGGGCGTTCCGAAAGTCAGGGCTGTTTTGCTCTGATAAAAATGGATACATTATATTTCATTAAAGGAGGATTCCCCGGTATGTCAGCAGCAACTATCACCCTACTCTTTCTTCTCTTCGCGGTCGTCATGTTCGTGTTTGAGAAGATCCCCCTCGGCGTAACGTCCATGATCGTCTGTATCGGTCTGGTCGTCACCGGCGTGCTGGACATCAAGACTGCTTTTGCAGGCTTCATCGACAGCAACGTCATCCTCTTTGTCGCCATGTTCATCGTCGGCGGTGCACTGTTTGAAACAGGCATGGCCAACAAGATCGGCGGCATCGTTACCCACTTTGCCAGATCCGAGCGCAGCCTCATCGTGGCCATCATGGTCATCGTTGGCCTGATGAGCGGCGTGCTCTCCAACACCGGCACCGCCGCCGTCCTGATCCCCGTGGTCATCGGCATTGCGGCAAAGTCCGGCTATGCCCGCTCCAAGCTGCTGATGCCGCTGGTATTTGCAGCTGCCATGGGCGGCAACCTTTCCCTCATCGGCGCACCGGGCAACCTCATCGCCCAGAGCGCTCTGGGTGAGATCGGGATGTCCTTCGGCTTCTTCGAGTACGCCATCGTGGGCCTGCCCATCCTCGCCGTCGGCATCCTCTTCTATGCCACCCTTGGCATGAAGCTGCTGCCCAACCACCCCCTCTCCGATGATGACTCCTTCAGCGGCGAGCAGGACTTCAGCAATGTTCCCAAGTGGAAACAGGTGCTCTCCCTCGTCATCCTCGTGCTCACCCTGCTGGGCATGATCTTTGAAAAGCAGATCGGCATCAAACTCAACATCATCGGCTGTATCGGTGCGCTGGCTCTGATTCTCACCGGTGTCATCTCCGAGAAAGATGCCCTGAAGTCCATCGACCTCAAGACCATCTTCCTCTTCGGTGGTACGCTGTCTCTGGCCTCTGCACTGGATAAGACCGGGGCAGGCGCAGAGATTGCAAACATCGTCATTGGTGCTCTGGGCGAGAATCCCTCTCCCTACGTCCTGACTCTGGTGGTCTTCCTGCTCTGCTGCGTCATGACCAACTTCATGTCCAACACCGCAACCACCGCTCTGATGGTTCCCATCTGCCTGAGCATCGCACAGGGCATGGGTGCCGACCCCCGCGCAGTCCTGATGGCTTGTGTCATCGGCGGCTCCTGCGCTTACGCAACGCCCATCGGTATGCCCGCCAACACCATGGTGGTTTCCGCCGGCGGTTACACCTTCAAGGATTATGCCAAGGCTGGCCTGCCCCTCATCCTCATCGCAACCGTCGTCAGCATGGTGATCCTTCCCATCGCATTTCCGTTCTTCCCGCAGTAAAGCGGGCAGGAACGTTGAATATGAGTGAACCAACGCGCAAAATGTACCAAAGCTAAGGAGGCATTGGAATGAACAAACAGGAACAGGTGCAGCAGATGACGACCTATATGGCCAACTTTGTGAGCCATATCGCCAAGGTGCTGCCGGACGACATCATTGCCAAGCTCGATGAGCTGGGCGCACAGGAGGACGCACCGCTGTCCAAGGTCATTTATGAGACCATGAAGCGGAACCAGAAGCTGGCCAAGGAGCTGAACCGCCCCAGCTGCCAAGACACCGGTGTGCTGCAGTTCTGGGTAAAGTGCGGCGTGGACTTCCCCCTCATCGGTGAGGTGGAGGGTCTGCTGAAGGAGGCTGTGGTCAAGTCCACCTTCGAAGCACCCCTGCGCCACAACAGTGTTGAAACCTTCGATGAGTTCAATACCGGCCGCAACGTCGGCAAAGGCACCCCTACCGTCTGGTGGGACATCATCCCGAACAGCGACAAGTGTGAGATCTACGCTTATATGGCAGGCGGCGGCTGCACCCTGCCGGGCAAGGCCATGGTTCTGATGCCCGGTGCAGGTTACGAAGGTGTGACCAAGTTCGTCATGGATGTCATGACCAGCTACGGCATCAATGCCTGCCCCCCGCTGCTGGTGGGCGTGGGCGTTGCCACCTCTGTTGAGACCGCCGCTCTGCTGTCCAAGAAGGCTCTGATGCGTCCTCTGGGCAGCCACAACGAGAACGAGCGCGCAGCCTATATGGAGAAGTTGCTGGAGGACGGCATCAACTCCATCGGCCTTGGTCCTCAGGGCATGGGCGGCAAGTACTCCGTCATGGGCGTGCACATTGAGAACACTGCCCGCCATCCTTCTGCCATCGGCGTTGCCGTCAACGTGGGCTGCTGGAGCCATCGCCGCGGCCACATCATTTTTGATAAAGATCTGAACTACACCATTGATACTCATTCGGGGGTGACTTTGTAATGCTGACCATCAAAGACAGAAAGAAAATTCTCACGACTCCGGTCTCCGCAGAAGACCTGAAGGACATCCATATCGGTGATGTCGTTTACCTGAACGGCGACCTGACCACCTGCCGTGACGTGGCGCACCGCCGCCTCGTGGAAGAGGGCCGCCCGCTGCCTGTGGACGTCAAGGATGCTGCCATCTTCCACGCCGGCCCCATCATTCGCCCTCTGGAGGACGACAAGTTCGAGATGGTGTCTGTGGGCCCCACCACCTCCATGCGTATGGAGAAGTTCGAGTATGAGTTCGTGCAGAAGTCCGGTGTCCGCGTCATCGTGGGCAAGGGCGGCATGGGCCCCAACACCGAGCGCGCCTGCAAGGAGTTCGGTGCCATCCACTGTGTTTTCCCTGCCGGTAACGCCGTTGTGGCTGCCACCGAGGTGGAGGAGATCGTCGAGGCCCAGTGGCGTGACCTCGGTATGCCGGAAACTCTGTGGCACTGCCACGTTAACGAGTTTGGCCCCCTGATCGTTTCCATCGACGCTGAGGGCCGCAACCTGTTCGAAGAGAACAAGGTCATCTTCAATCAGCGCAAGGATAAAGCTGTCGAGGAAATTTGCAAGCACGTTGGCTTCATCAAATAAGATCCAACTGCGAAGCCAGCGTTGCCTATACCCTGCGGAGAGCAACCATCCATCAAAAGCTTCTTCTCCTAAAATGAACTCACTATCACGTTAATTCTAACAACCATATTTGCTTTCACAGATCCAACAGACTTCTTATCGTTTACTTCTATCTTTATTACCCTGTTTATCCTGCTTCTCCGCAAAACACCCCGGATGCTGTCTGTAATATCGGCATCCGGGGTGTTGCTATTTGAGGTCAAATATAAACATTCAAGCGCCACTGCTTTGCATCTGCAAGGTGGAAGTAATCCACAGGAGGACAACCCAAATGAGCCCATTGGAGATCACACTGGTCATCCTGCTTGTAACGATCATCGCCTTTGTATCCGGTAAAGTCCCGTTCTCGGTCATTTCTACCGGCATCATTCTGGCGCTGATCCTCACCGGCATCAAGACCCCTGCCGAGGCCTTTGGCGGCTTCATCAACACGAACGTGGTCATGTTCGTAGCCATGTTCGTCATCGGTGCAGGGCTGACCAAAACGCCCCTGATTGACAAAGCCCAGAGTCTGGTCATCCGCTACAAGGACAATATGCGGATGCTGATCTTTCTTTCCTGCGTGGCAGGTGCGTTTCTGGGCGCCATCACCAGTGCCACCGCAACTGCCGCTATCATGATCCCGCTGCTGGTAGGCATTGCGAACGACATCGGCGTGAGCCGCAGCAAGCTGCTGTATCCTTCTATGGCCTGTGCCAACATTGCCACCCAGATGACCTTTCTCGGTCAGGGTGCTTCCAACATGGCATGGAACGATGTCATGATGCAGGCCGGCGCACCGACACCGCTGCACATCTGGGATTTCACCATTGCGCGCATCCCGATGCTGACCATTGCCATCCTGTACATGACCTTTGTTGGCTATAAGCTGATGCCGGATATTCCCAACGAGCAGTTTTCAGATGCAGCACATACGGCTTCTGAGAGCGAAAAACTCAGCCCCTTTAAGCGCAAACTGGCTGTCCTGATCGTTCTGGTCTCCATTGCAATGATGCTGCTGGAAAATGTCATTGGTGTCAAGATGTATCTCACTTCCTGCATCGGCGCTGCCGCTCTGGTGCTGACGGGTGTGCTGACCGAGAGGGAAGCCCTCAACTCCATCCACCAGCCGACCATTTTCCTGTTTGCCGGTGTGCTGGCTCTGTCGGACGCCATCCAGACCACCGGTGCAGGCGATGTGGTGGCAGACTGGATGATCCGCCTGCTGGGCGATACCACCAATCCGTACATCATTATGCTGGTGTTCTTCCTTGTTCCCTTCATTCTGACACAGGTCATGTCCAATCTGGCTACCCTGACCATCTTCATCCCACTGGTCACTTCCGCCTGTATCCGCATGGGCGTAGACCCCCGTGCTGCCGTGGTCGGCGTGATCACAGCCAGCTGTGTGTCCATCATGACCCCCATGGCAGCTCCCTGCCAGATCATGATCATCGAGCCGGGCGGATACACCTTGAAGGATTATCTCAAGTGTGGTACCCCGCTGGCGCTCATCCTCATTGTCGTGTCCGTATTTTTCCTGCCGACACTTTATCCTTTTGCCTGATTCTATTTTCCCACCGCAGTAGTATCCGCAAACTGCATATCGTAAATATGCCGTTCTGTTCGGCGCTATTTTTGAAAACCGCAATAAAAGCAGCAGAAATTTTTGAGCATCTCATAATTCTGTCAAGAGGGCTGGCACCGTCCGGCCCTCTCTCTTTTTGCTGGAGAAAAACGATGTGGTCAAAATGAGCATATCGTTTTACATCTTCAAAACTGACTCCCAGATCTCCTCGACCACCGGAACACCAAGCTCGCGGTTTTCTTTGATGGTGCGCAGCATTCCCTCGCCGGGCCAGCGGACTTCACCATCCGGTCTGGCCGGGGTGCTGGCCTTGATGTCCGCAAGGATGGCGCTGATGACGGCGTCGTTTTCCTCGACGGTGCCAAATTTAGTGGGGTCGATCGCGATCATGATTTGGGTCAGACCGATCTCGTCGCCGAAGGTCCCGATGGTGTGGACGGCATTGCCGCCGGAAAGGAGGGTGGCGATCAAATCCAGCAGGATGGAGAGGCCGCTGCCCTTCCAGTAGCCGATGGGCAGTGCGCGGCCGCTCTTTTCGATGGCGGCGGGGTCTGTCGTGAGCTGGCCGTCCTCGTCGCAGCCGCCGGGTACGGGCAGCTGCCTGCCAGCCAGACGGGTGCTCTCCAGCTTGCCGTAGCTGAACTGGCTCAAGGCGCAGTCCACCATGACGTGCTGACCGTCGGAGCGGGGGACAGCGAGGATGAGCGGGTTATTGCCGATGCGGCAGTCTTTGGCGCCCCAAGCAGGCATATTGGGGGCGGTGTTCGACCAGCAGATGCCGATGCAGCCTTTTTCGGCGGCCAGCCAGCCGTAGGTGCCGCCGCGCATCCAGTGGTTGTTGTTGCCCAATGCCACGATGCCGACGCCGTTCTCTTTGGCGAGGGCGCAGGCACGCTCCATTGCGCGCTGTGCGTTCAGCGGGCCGAAGCCGCGGTGGCCGTCCCAGCGCTCCATACTGCCCATGCGGGAGATGCACTCGGCGCGGGCAAGTGGGTCGATCTCGCCCTTTTCGAGGTAGCTCACCACGCGCGGAAAGCGATTCAGACCGTGGCTGTACACGCCGGAAAGGCTGTTCTGGGCGAAAATCACAGCGGCGTCTTTGGCGTCCGACGGGGTGAAGCCGTGCTTTCCCAGCACGCGGGTGAACTGAGCGACCATTTCTTCGTAGGCGACACGTTTCATGAATATCTCCTCCTGAGCAGTGCTTGAAAAGAATAATGTAAGCGCTTTCTTGACTTGATTATAGCATAACAAAAGCAAAAATCAAGTGATTTTGCAAAATTTGTGTAACCGCTTACATTTTGAGGAAGACACACACTCCTAAGATTTTACGCTTTAACTGCTCTGCCTCTGAACGAGTTCCGGCTGCAAGGTGACAGAAGAATAGTCCTCGCCGTGCTCAATGCGGCTCTGCAGCAGCTGGACGCAGAGCAAGGCCACCTGCTCCGGTTTGTTGTCCACGGAAGTCAATTCCGGCTCGCACAGGCGGGCATAGGTGGAATTATCATAGCCCACCACGGCGGTCTCCTCGGGGACGCGGATGCCTGCCCGGAGCAGGGCTTTCAGCACACCGGCAGCGGTCAGATCCTCACCGCAGAGAATGCCGTCCGGGCGGATGCCCTCGGCCAAAAGCTGCTGCACCACGCGGATGCCGTCCTCCAGCGTCTCGCCGGTTTCGAGAACATGCCCGTCTGCGTCCAGACCGGCAGCGGTCATCCCGGAGAGGAAGCCCTTCGCTTTGGCAGCGGCGCTGTCGGTGGACTTATCCTTGATATAGTAGAGGTTCCGGCGTCCGGTCTTCACCAGATGCTCCACGGCCATCTCGACGCCCCGGCAGTCATCGACCATGACCGAATAGGCGTCCGGCAGAGCCAGCGTGCCGTTGGCAAGGACGACGGGCATTTTGCGCAGAAGGTTCTCCATCTCTGCCCCCTGACAGATGGTGTTGAAAATCGAGCCGACCAGGATGAGGCCGTCCACCTGCTTTTGCGCCACAGCCTGCAGGGTGCGCAGCGTCTCCGCCCTGTCGCCGCCGGTGTTGCAGAGGATGACCTCGTACCCTCTGCGGCCAAACTCGCGCTCGATGGTGTAGGCTGTGCGGGCATAGTGGGAATCCCGGATGTCCACTGTGAGCACGGCCACCGTGTGCAGGCTCTTGCTGACCATGCCCTGTGCAATGGCACTGGGAGCGTAGTTGCAGCGTTTGAGCACCTTTTCCACCTTGGCGCGGGTGTCGGCGCGGACAGTATCTTTGTGGTTGAGCACGCGGGAGACGGTGGCGATCGAGACTCCGGCTTCCCGTGCAATATCGTAAATATTCATAGACCCTCTTGTAAAATCAGATGTGGTTGGATGGTTAAAGCATACCCTGCCGCCGTGTGGTTGTCAAGATGAAGAGGAAGACGGTGTACCGAAAAACTTGCCCTTGTTCCCGGATGGAAACTGGGCTATAATAAAACCACTCATTAGCCGGAAGGAGGGGATGCAGATGGAGCTGTTTCGGCGGACATTGGCGGGGATGCTGATGCTGGTGGTTGCGGTGTCAGTGGGCATCTGGGTGCAGGGAAGGTTTAGCGACGCGGTGCGTCTGCCGACTCATACGCGGATGATCGGGGCGACGTATACGACCCTGAGTGACCCGTTTTATGAGACCATCAACGATGAGATCCAGATGCAGATCAAGAGCAACGGCGATCTGCTCCTGGTGCGCGACCCGGGGCAAGATCAAGAGCGGCAGAATCAGGAGATCGAGGATATGCTCAATAAGGGCATTGAGCTGCTCATCGTGAACCCGGTGGATTATGTGGGCGTGACGCCTGCGCTGGAAAAGGCGAGGGAAAAGGGCGTGCCGGTCATCCTCATCGACTCCAAGGTGGACGACCCGGAGCTTGTCACCTGCACCATCACCTCCAACAACTACGGCGCCGGTCTGCTGGACGCCCGTCATCTCATCAGCCAGACCAAGAGCGCCCGCATCGTGCTGCTGTCCAACTCGGATTCGTTCTCCAGCTGGGACAGACTTTCAGGTTTCTGCCAGACCCTGACCAAAAGCGGCAACGACTACCAGATCCTGGAGCTGCGGGACTGCGGCGGCGAGCTGAACCGTGCCATGCGCGCGATGGTGCAGCTGTTGGAGACGTTCCCGCGCATTGACGTCGTGATGGCCGTCAACGAGCAGGCGGCCCTGGGCGCAATGGCGGCGCTGGAAGAAAAAGGCGCGCTCTCGTCCACTTTGGTCTACAGCGTGGACGGTTCACCGGAGGCGAAAGCCCTGATCTCCGAAGGGCTGATGACGGCCACCTCGGCACAGTCGCCCCTCCGCATCGGCCGGATGGCGGCAGAGGTGGTGTACGAGATCCTGGAGGGCAAGCCGTACCTGACCAACATCGTGGTGCCGGTAAATCAAATCACGCAGGAGGATATTCTGCGCTACGGCACGGAGGGCTGGCAATGAAAACTGAAAATTTGTCCATCGGCCTCCGGGCGCTCTACCATGCCATTGAGTGGCTGACGGTATTTCTGATCCTGCTCATCTTTGCGGTGCAGATCATCACGCCGCTCTACGCGGTGAGAGTTGGCCGTGCGGATACATTTTTGCAGCAGCTGCAATGGCTGCCGTACCGCCCCGGTGTGCTTGCCCTGGGCGTGATGCTGGCAGCGGTGGGCACCATCCTGAGCAAGTGCTCCCATGAGGTGGACAGCGGCTTTCTCTCCCGCAGCAGCTGGCAGTTATATTTATTGGAGGGCGTACTGTACAGTGCCTCGGCGCTGATCTTCCAGCAGAACTGCGACAAAATCGCTCTGTTTGCGATCGTGGATATGGTGGACGACCCGCGCTCTCTCCGGCAGAAGCGCTTTCTGAGCGCCATGATCGTGGTGTACCTTTTCTGCAACATGGACGCCGCCACCAGCGCTCTCCATGCCGTGACGCTGAAACAATACCTGGCTTTTTACAGCCTGCACACCCGCAGCGTCCTGCAGCTGGTGATCGAGAGCCTGTCGGCGCTGGAAATGATACTCTTCATCCTGTACATGGTGCTGTTCATCAGCCAGCAGACCAGCGAGAAACAGGAGATTTTGAACCTGAACCAGCAGCTGCAGCAGGCCAACGAGCAGCTGCGCATCTACGCCGAGGAGAGCGCCCACACCGCACAGGTGCAGGAACGCAACCGCCTTGCGCGCGAGATCCACGACACGTTAGGCCATGTGCTCACGGGCATCACAGCGGGCGCAGACGCCTGCATCCAGATGATGGACGACTCGCCCGAGATGGCACGGCACCAGATGGAGCTGATAGCCGACACCGCCCGCAACGGAATGAACGATGTCCGGCGCTCGGTCAAGGCACTGCGGCCGGACTCGCTGGAAAAAGAAAACCTCTCGGGGGCGCTCAACAAGATGTGTACCAGCATGGCGCAGAGCAGCGGCGCGCAGATCCAGCTGGAAGAGTCGCTGGCCGGGCTGACACTCTCGCAGGATGAGGAAGACTGCGTCTACCGCACCGTGCAGGAGGGCATCACCAACGCCATCCGCCACGGCCACGCCACCCGGGTCCAGGTGCGGTGCCATATCGAGGACGGCGTGCTGGAAGTGTCGGTGAGAGACAACGGCATCGGCTGCAAGAGCGTGACGCCGGGCTTTGGCTTGCAGCATATGCAGGAGCGGATGCTCATGCTGGGCGGAACGTTCTGGTATGAGAACAGCGACGGGTTCTGCATCCGGGCAGAGATCCCTCTGCGCAAGACCCCGGGCAGTGAAAAGAGGAAACAGGAGGAAACGGTATGATAAAGGTGCTTCTGGCCGACGACCAGGAACTGATCCGTCAGAGCCTCAGCTTTGTGATGAGCAAGCAGGAAGACATTGAGATGGTGGGTACAGCCGCCAATGGCTGTGAAGCGCTGGAACTCGTGGAGGAAAAGCAGCCCGACGTGGTGCTGCTGGACATTCGGATGCCCGAGATGGACGGCGTGGAGTGTACCCGCCGTATCAAGCAGGAGTTTCCGGGCATCAAGGTCATCATCCTGACCACCTTTGACGATGACGATTATGTGTTTGACGCTCTGCGGTACGGTGCTTCCGGCTACCTGCTCAAGGGCGTTTCGGTGGACGGCCTGACCAACGCCGTACGGGAGGCCGCGCGCGGCGGCTCCATCATCGCCCCGGATGTGCCGTCCAAGGTCTTGCAGATGTTCTCCCGCATGGCACAGGGCGACGTGCAGGTGCGCGTGAATAAAAAGAATGCACTGGAGCTGACCAAGATGGAGTGGCAGGTCATCCGCGAGGTGGGCTGCGGCCTCTCTAACAAGGAGATCGCGGGCAGACTCTATCTCTCCGAAGGCACGGTGCGCAACTACATCAGCAGCATCCTGCGCAAGCTGGAACTCCGTGACCGCACCCAGCTGGCCATCTGGGCGGTGCAGAACCAGAACAGCCAGCCGGAGGCAGACGTATGAGCCGGTACTGGAAAGCCGCGCTGCCTTTTCTGCTGGCGGCGGTCATCATTCTGGCGGCTGCCAGCCGTCCGGTGGTGCTGCACATCGGCTTCCCGTGTGACAGCTATTGGAATGTCCCGGGCGAGAACTACTATACCTTTATTGACGCTGCCATTGAAAAGTTTGAGGCAGAGCACCCCAACGTGAAAGTCGAGTACACCAGCGGCATCCGGGTCGAAGACTACACCGAATGGCTCAGCGGCCAGTACCTGCTGGGGCAGGAGCCGGATGTGATGGTGATTCTTCCCGAGGACTTTGTAATTTTCAGCGATACAGCTTCCCTGCGGGAGCTGGATCCGTTCATGAAGCAAGACCCGGAAGCGGATCTGAGCGGCTTTTACCCGGCGGCATTGCAGGCCGGAGCCGACAAGGGGAAACAGTATGCACTGCCGCTGGAATGCGTGCCGCAGATGATGTTCATCAATAAGACACTGCTCCAAAAAGAGCACATCCGCATCCCGGATAACGATTGGACGTGGGATGAGTTTTACAGCCTGTGTGAGCAGCTGACGAGAGACACGGACGGGGACGGCATCGTTGACCAGTTCGGCGTCTACGATTACGGCTGGGAAGAGGCGCTGGTGGCCAACGGCTGTTCGCTGTTCAGTGAGGACGGCCAGCACTGCCTGCTGAACCAGAGCGCACAGGAGTCCGCCATGCAGTTTGCGCGGAAGATCTACCAGCTCAACGCCGGAACGGATCTGAGCGACAAGACCTTCGACGAGGGCAGAGTGGCGTTCCGCCCGATGCTCTTTTCCGAGTACCGCAGCTATGAGCCGTATCCGTGGCGCATCAAGCGCTCGTCGAACTTTGAGTGGGACTGCATCGCCATGCCCAGCGGCACAAGCGCCGGCGGCGGCAACTACTCCCGGCTGAGCACCCTCATGCTGGGCATCAGCCAGCGCACAAAGCATTCCCGGCTGGCGTGGGAGCTGCTGAAGACCATTGCCTGCACCGAGGAGATGCAGACGATGGTCTACACCGAGTTGAGCGGCGTGTCCGCCCTGCACAGTGTGACGGAATCGGATGAGGTCGCCCGGCTGCTTCAGCTGGACTCGCAGGACACCGCCTCCCGCGGAATGTCTACTCTGCCTGCCATCATGGAGGATACGCTTGCCACGCCCCGCTTTGTGCGGTATCATCAGGCGATGGAGAGAGCCGACCGCCTGATCACCGAGGCCATGTCGGCAGACAAGAACTTTGAATTGCAGCTGATGCAAATTCAGCAGCAGCTCGACGTCACATTGACAAGCTGACAAAAAATCCACGCAGAAAGCCCGCTTTTGTGCAAACTGCTGCATAAAAGCGGGCTTTTATTCGGCTATTTGACGAAAGAAGTGACATTTGTCATGCTTTGTTTGGTGGAATGTCATATTCTGCTTGTGACATTCTACAGCTGTGAACAGGACATGAACATGGTATGATAAAGCCATGAAAATCAGATGGGCCTGCGCGAGGCTCATCCGAGAAGAGCAAGATCTGTTTGGAAAAATCAGGAGGAAAAATCACATGAAGAAGATTTCTCGTCGTTCGTTTCTCGCTGTCTGCGGCGCTATGGCTGCAACTGCTGCCCTGACCGCCTGCGGCGGTTCTTCCGCTTCTACCGCCGGCACCACTGCTTCCGGCTCCACTGCCGGCTCCGCTGCCGGTTCTGCTGCATCCGGTGAGGTCTTTGAGCTGAAGCTCTCCACCACCCAGACCGATACTTCCATGATCTATCAGGGCCTGCAGGCTGCTGCCGACAAGGTCGCTGAGGACACCGACGGCCATGTGAAGGTCACCATCTATCCTTCCAGCCAGCTGGGCGGTGAGGAAGACATGATCGACCAGGCTCTGCAGGGCATGGGCATCGCCGTCCTGACCGACGCAGGCCGTCTGTCCAGCTACGTCAACGACATCGGCATCATGAACATGGCCTACATCGTGGACAACTACGAGGACGGCATGAAGCTGATGGCTACCGATACCTTCAAGGGCTGGGACGCTGACCTGGCCAACAACGGCATCTGCGGCCTGTGCTACAACTACTACGACGGTGCTCGTTCCTTCATGGGCCACAAGGCTTACAAAACCCCCGCCGATCTGAAGGGCGCTGTCATCCGCACCCCCGGTGCTGACCCGTACGTTGAGTCCATCTCCGCTATGGGCGCTACCCCGTACAACATCGCATGGTCTGAGGTCTACAACGGCATCCAGACCAAGTCCATCGACGGCTGCGAAGTCCAGTACACCTCCGCTGTTTCCAGCAAGATCTACGAGGTCTGCGAGTACGTCAGCAAGACCGAGCACATCAACCTGTTCAACATGGTCATCTGCGGTCAGGCATGGTTCGACAAGCTGCCCGCTGAGTATCAGGAAGTCATGAAGAAGGACTTCAACGACTGCGCATACAACAATGCTCAGGACATCATCGCTGCTCAGGCTGACATGGAGAAGACCCTGACCGACAACGGCATGACCATCGTCGAGGTCGATAAGGACATCTTCCGTGAGGCTGTCAAGCCCGCATACGAGAAGCTGGGCTGGACCGAGCTGCGCGAGCAGCTGTACAAGGAAGCCGGCGTCGAGGCCTGATTCCTTAAAAAGCTGAATCGACCGTAACGTAAATGTCCTCCTGCATGGCAGCTCGCTGTGCAGGAGGTATTGTGAATAAGGACGACTTTCTATGAAGAAATTTTATGAAAAAGTCTGTAAGCTGGAAGAGCTGATCGCTCTGATCCTGGTTGCAGGCATTGCGGTCCTCGTCTTTGTTTCGGCGCTGATGCGTACCTTTGGCCATCCGCTGAACTGGGCACAGGACGTTGCACTGATCGCCTTCGCATGGCTGATCTTCCTCGGCAGCGACGTCGCAATGCGCGGCTCCGGCCTGATCGGTGTTGATCTGTTCGTCAAGAAGTTCCCCGCCGGTGTGCAGAAGGTTCTGGACATCCTGTTCAAAGTCATCATCGCAGCGTTCCTCTGCGTGCTGATCTACTACGGCTACGGCATGACCACCACCGGCTGGGCACGTCAGATCACTTCTCTGCACATCAGCTACAGCTGGGTCACGATGGCTGTGCCTGTCGGCTCCTTCTTTATGCTCATCTCCACCATCCTGAACATCATTGAGCGCGTCAAGACGCCCGCTGGTCAGGAAGTCAAACACGAAGCAGGGAGGGACGTCGGCTAATGTTTATTGCAATCGGTATCTTCTTTGTGTTTCTGCTGCTGGGTATGCCCGTGGCATTCTCCATCGGTCTGTCGGGCTTCTCGTTCTTTATGATTCGCGACCTGCCCATGACCGTTCTGGTGCAGAAATCCATTTCCACTTCTCAGAGCTTTACCATGCTGGCCATCCCCCTGTTCATTCTGGCCGGCAACCTGATGAACAGCTGCGGCATCACCAAGCGCCTGATGCGCTTTGCCAACGCCTGCACCGGCCATATGTACGGCAACATCGGTCAGGTCTCCTGCCTGATGTCCACCCTGATGGGCGGCGTCTCCGGTTCTGCGGTTGCAGATGCTTCGATGGAGTGCCGCATCCTCGGACCTGAGATGACCCGTCTGGGCTACGACCGCGGCTGGTCTGCCGCCATCAACGGCCTGTCCGGCCTGATCGTCGCCACCATTCCGCCGAGCATGGGCCTGATCATTTACGGCACCGTCGGCGAGGTCTCCATTGGCCGTCTGTTCATGGCTGGCTGGGTCCCCGGCATCCTGATGTGCGTGCTGCTGATGCTGGCCGTCACCTGGAGCGCCCGCCGCTTCGGCTACAAGCCCGAGCATGATCATCCGGCTCCGCTGTCTGAGATCCTGAAGGCTCTGCTGGATAGTATCTGGGCCATTCTGTTCCCTGTCCTGCTGATCGTCCTGATCCGCTTCGGCATCATGAGCCCCACCGAGTCCGGCTCCTTTGCCTGCGCATACGCCCTGCTGGTCGGCACCGTGTTCTACCACGAGCTGACTTGGGAGAGCCTGCTGCAGACCCTGCGCGACAGCGTGAAGGACATCACCGTCATCACCATCATTCTGGCGTTCTCCGGCGTGTTCGGCTACGGCATCGTGTTCGATAACATCACTGTCACCATTGCAAACGCTCTGCTGGGCATCACCAGCAACAGCGCGATCCTGCTGCTGCTGGTCGTCGTCTTCCTGCTGATCTGCGGTATGTTCATGGAGACCACCGTTATCGCTCTGATCCTGACCCCCATCCTGCTGCCCGTCATGCGCAGCATCGGCGTCAACGAAGTCGTGTTCGGCATGATCATGATGACCACCGTCACCTTCGGCGTCATGACTCCCCCTGTCGGCACCGCGCTGTATGCCGTGTCTGACATCATGGAGTGTCCCATTGAGGAGACCTTCAAGAAAGGCTGGCCCTTCTACCTCGCGATCGTGGGTGTCATCCTGTTCGTGATCGTCGCCCACAGCACCGTGTCTGTGGCCGTTTCCGCCTGCGTTCTTCCCTTCATCCCCACCGCCATCATCAAGGCTGTGCTGGCCTGCGTGCTGGGCCTGAACATCCGGAAGCGGATCCCGGGGGTAAAAAAGGCATGAGCATCGTACTGCGCCCGCATCACCTGCTCTGCACCCAGGGCTACTCCGGCCATGGCTACAGCGAAGCCTTTGTGGAGCACATGAATGATGTCGTCCACCAGCTGCGGGAGGTGCCCGGGACGAAGATCCAGCTCACCTTCTCCACCGACACCCTCTGTTCCTGCTGCCCCAACAAGCTGGGCACCGACCTGTGCGACACACAGGAAAAGGTCAAGCGGTACGACCGCAAGACCGTGGAGTATTTCGGGCTGGAGGAAAAGGAATACGACTACCAGGCCCTTATCCGGGAGATCGATGCCAAAGCCACCCCCGAGATGCTGGCCGATATCTGCCGGGACTGCTGCTGGTTCCCCATCAGCGCCTGCTGCAAGAATATCTGCGAGGGCAAATACGTGAAATAACGTTTTCCCCCCTATGCAAAGAGGCCGCCGTGCAGGAGATGA
>OLRN01000958.1_pt1 | contig 17584 bp, 18 predicted proteins | sample 1673001 | NCBI WGS metagenome assembly OLRN01 (sample SAMEA3136745, study PRJEB25190) | human gut metagenome | biome: human gut; feature: human-associated habitat; material: faeces | place: Austria | collected 2013 | reverse complement strand
TTTTTTGCCCTGCACTTTTTCGAATCTCTCTATTGACTTTCCATAGTTGGTCTCCAAAGTGCTTCTGGAAGCTCCCACAACTGCTGTCAATGTAGAAACCTTTGGATTCTCAAGAGTTTCATTGTCGAATTCATACAACATTAGGTTTTCATCGACAATATTGGTGGACGATACAGGACTCGAAATCCGAAGTCAGAGTTTTAGGTGCTGTTATCTAACCCTAAAATGTCCTAATTTCAAGGGTCCTGGCGATTTAGCCTTATTATCCTGTATCATGTTTTATCGCCTAGCATTAAGCTATTAAGGCTAAAAATAAGGCTAAATTTTATGCCCCGCAGACATACCACCAACTGCCGCTCCCATTGAACAGGGCCATTATTATAATTTAGTGTGTTGCTTTTCAATGCTTTTGGGGCAGATTTTTTCATTGCCTCCATCAGCAAAATTGAAAATGTACTTTCAAAACTACTAAAAGAATATGATTCGGTAATACGGCCTTACCGCCTTCCTTTCGGCGGCGTTGCCAAATCGTCCATCTTGACACCCAGGGCTACGGAAATCCTATAAAATGTCTCCAGCGAAAAATTATAGCCCACCTTTTCGCTCTCGATCTGGCGGATAAAATCATGGGACCGGCCTACCAGCTCCGCCAACTCCGCAGCAGTCATTTTCTTTTCTCTTCGATATTTTTTGATGTTGCGCCGTATCGTATCATAGATGTTATCATCAAAAGCAAGCTGCTCCATGTGCGTCATCACCTAACAAAAGTTTAGCCGAACGCAACGCAAATGTATGTTAGGTGTTTTCTCACAGACAGCTTGCCTTTTTGACAATTATATGATAAATTGATTCCATCAGAAAATATTTGGGAGGTATAGAGAAATGGTTAAAAAATCGCTTTCCCTGGCGCTGGCTCTGGTGTTATGCTTGACCCTTTCCGCTCCTGCACTGGCGGCTGGGCCGATCTTTACCGATGTGCCCGCAGACCACTGGGCACATGAGCAGATTGCAAAAGCCTACAACATTGGCATCGTCAGCGGCACGAGCTATAACGAGGCTACGGGCGCGCGGACATACAGCCCAAACGGCACGACTACCATTGCCCAGCTGTTGGTGATGGTCACCCGGTTCGCATATCCTGACGAGGTAGATGCCAGCACGGCGACAGGCTCTTGGTACGCTAAGAACTTGGAGGTAGCGAAGGCTCACAAGCTCACGGAGGGCTTTGCCGATGTGGACGTGAATACCGCAGCTACCCGTGAGCAGTTGGTAACCATTCTTTGGCGGGTGGCGGGAAGTCCGGAGCTAACGTCCGTCCAGCAGTTGAGCTGGCTGAATCGGAAGGCAGAGTTTTCGGACCTGAGCGACACGGCTTCTTATGCGACGGTTGCCATTGCGTGGGCCGTGGAATATGGTATTGTTTCCGGCACTGCGGTTGCGAGCATAGAGAGGCCAATGGTACCCTTAAATCCAAAGGGGACCGCGACCCGCGCCCAGGTGGCCGTTATCATGGTCCGCTATCTGGAGGAAGTCGAGGGCATCAAAATTCCAACTCCCGATGAGATGAAGCCCTCCGATACGAACGCTAAGAACCCGGACGGGACCACTAATGCGGACAATGTGAATCTGCTGTCCAACGTGGGCAAGTCCGCCGACTACCCTACCTCAGGTAAGGGTTCCTCTGACACCATGAATGAAAATGGCTACTTCACAGCAGCCGATGTGGACATTGAGAATGCCAAGTTGCGCTACGAGGCGTTGGAGTTCATCAATGCTTACCTGGAGAGCGAGGGACTGAAGCCCGCCGTGTGGACGACCTCCGATGAGATGGAAGAATACTGCCTGATGCGAGCGAAGGAGGCTGCCGCCAACTTCACGCATGACCGACCGGACGGAAGCGATAGCCTGTTGGGCGAAAACCTTGCAAAAGGCTATGGTAACGCCAAAAATACTGTGAACGGGTGGGTTAATTCGACGTTACACGCTTCGACACTGCGAGGTGGAAGTTCAACCTATGAAGGCCAAGAAGTATGTGTTGCTAGTTATGGTGATACATGGGTTTACGTGCATGGAAACGATAAAGACTTGAAAGATGGTGCAGTTCCACTTATTTCCATCGCTTCGAACAATTATTATTTCTGAGTAAAGCGAAAATTTGTTGTCTAATACAAACAGCCGACGACTACCACTGACCGTTTATAGCATCCCTTTTGTTCTGCCTATCCTTCCGAATTGAACGTGCACATTCAAAACAGCGGCCCAGGGATTTCCCTGGGCCGCTCTCCTTATGCCTCCACCATTTTTTGCAGGCAATCTCCACATAGAATGTTGACGGCTTTAGTCGCCCGGACAGACTGCCCACATTTAGGACAAATCAACTTTCGTGTGCTGCTGGGGCGTTTACCTCCCTGGATGCTCCCGGTTCCCGCCTGGGCCGCTCCCCCGGTCCCGGTCCGTATCATGGGCGGCAGGCTGGACCGCCCTATCTTGATTTCGTTCCACCCTTTTGAAAGTGCATATTCAATCAGATTGTCTCCCGGCGTGGTGTTCCATCCATATTGCCCGCATGGTATGCAGGTCAGGCCCCGCCGCTCCGCCTCCGCCTTAAACCGCCCGTTATGATACTTCCCGCCCCGGCTGACCTCCTTGATATTATGCTCCCGGCAGTACAGATGCACCATTTCATGGAGCATGGTATCAAGGGTTTCTTCTATGGGGTAATTCAAAACCTCGGCGGCAATGTTGAGTTCATACGCGCCGCCGTCCTTCCTCTGCCAGACCTTGGCCGTGGTGCAATGGCCGTAGGTCCCCGGCTTGCTCTGCACCGTAATAATGGGGACGGGTAACGGCTCTCCGGCAAAGAAATCCGCGTTAAGCGCGTTATAGATGTGTTCCAACTGACTGACGGCCCGGCTCATTTTGGTGGTCTGTTTCATAGCAGGTTCCTCCCATCGTGAAAAGTAGGTGTAGCAAACTCGCTCGCGAGTTCGCTTGATTACCCACCAGCATAGGCCCTCATGGTGTCAAGGATGGGCTTTGCCCACTTGCGAAAAAACAGCTCCGGCATCCGCCGAAGCTGTTTTTTCTGTCCTTGATTCCATGAGGGCCTGAGCTATTCCACCATCAGAAGCTTATCCTCCATTTTGGTTCGCCGTGCTTCAAGTATTTAAGCTCATCTTTGATTTGATCCAATAGAGCTTGCTCTGCCACTTCGCTGGCGGGTAACTGCATTTGTATTTCTGAAAAGCCCCTTACATCGGCCTCTATCATATCATTCATGTTAAGAATCACGCCTTTGTCACTGATAATGTATGTCTGGGTCCTATCGATCTTTAGATGTAGATATGCGTCGATCAACTGCAATACCTTGTCACCTGTAAACACTTTGCTGGTTACACTTGCTAATGCATCCTCTACTCCGCTGTTAATATCCTCTTGGAATTCTTGATAGGAGCGTACAAGCTCTTCATCTGTCTGTTCAGGTGTTTCCGGTGGCCCCTCCTCCGCCATTTGCTGTTCCCACGCCATATATTCTTCATCCAGAGGATGTAGTGCTTCAAACTCCTTCATGGAATGATTATCCGCCAGTTCCTCCAACAACTGATTGACGGTCTGCGTCATGGTTAGATTTCCCGCTCCAGCATACTTGTGAAGTTGTTCGATGGCTTTTGAGGAAAGTCCGGTATATTCAGATATTTTCCGTACATCGGCAGTACTGACACCATCAAAACGTAATTCTTGCACATTAGTAAAGCCCAGCAGATAATCCACGGAAATGTTGAAATGGTATGCAATTTGCGCAACAATATCCAGCCTTTTTGATTTGTTCTGACTGGATATGTAGGAATGGAAGGTTTTTTCGTTTACGCCTGCTTCCATTGCAAGCTCCTTGTGGGTACACCCGTATTTCTTGCCCACCGGTTTGCCGTCTGCTGATAATTGGCTGTTCTGGAATCTGCGTTCCTCGATAATGTCCTTAAATGTGTCTTTGAAACGGTTCGCAAATGTTTCATCAATCTTTTCCTTGCTGATAGTCCCTTGCGCCATATTCAGAACCCCTCTTCTTGTTTGTAAAATCTATAATATCGGATTTTTTATTGCTCGTCTATAACTTTGGATATTTTAAGCAAAAAGTACGCCAGAATTGTTTTTTTGTGGTATAATCCAGACAATCACGAAAGCTTTCTGACAAAAAACAAACCGTGACGTACCGGCCATACGCCGCGAGATTGGGGTTAATCATGAAAAAGAAAATATCGAATACTACTGCACGAATTATTGCGGACAACGCCGCTGACCTCCGCTATCAAAAGAGATGGTCCCAGGCGAAGGCCGCAGAGGCAGCGGGCATCTCTGTACGCACTTATATTGCACTGGAATTGTGCGAAACAGTCCCCAAGCTTGAGACAGTTGTCAGCGTTTGCTTATGTGTGATAAAGAAGCAATAGAAGTGCAAAAAATTTTGCCGTTCCTATCCGACACTTGGCCATTGTGTCGGATAGGTCGGGCGGTTATTCGGGCAAGTCAATCTTGCCGACAAAGCTGTAATAAATCTCAATGTCCTGCCTGCGGGTGCCGTTCTCATCATAGCTGCACTCATGCACCACAATTTTCTCGATCATTTCCCGCAAGAGAGTGGGGGTCAGTTCTTCAAAGGCAAGGTGCTTGCGGACAATGCCCATAAATTTCTCGGCGTTGACGGTAGCTGCCTGTGACTTGTCCAGTTCGGCTTGCAGGGCGGCGGCTCTCTTTTTCAGCTCCGCTTGCTCGGCTTCGTAGTCAGCCGACAGTTCCATGAAACGCTCATCGCTGATTTTGCCGTTTACATTGTCCTCATACAGCCGCTTGATAATGCGGCTGATTTCAGAAATGCGTTCCTGCGCCTGTTCAAGCTGCTTGATGGCTGCGGCGGTCTTTCGCTTGCCGCCGATCTCGTTCTGCTGGACAAGTAGTTTCACAAACCGGCTCTCATGCTTGGCTGCGTATTCGGTCACTTGCCGGAGATTTGCCAGGACACCAGCGGTCAACAGATCGGTGCGGATAAAGTGCGCCGTACAGTTGCGGGTGCGCTTCTTGTAGCTGCCGCAGATGTAGCAGTCCTGTTTGCGGTCTTTGTTCTGATACCGCTGCTGATACAGCACATGGCCGCAGTCGGCGCAGAACAAAATCCCGGAGAACAGCCCCACTTCATCGTAGCGGTTCGGGCGTTTGCGCTGTTTGCGTAACTCCTGCACCCGTTCCCATGTTTCCTTGTCGATGATCGGCTCATGGTGGTTCTCGAAAATGGCCTGCTTCTCGACGGGGTTCTCTATGCTGTGCTTGACCTTATAAGAAGGCTTTTCCGTTTTGAAGTTCACCAGACATCCGGTGTACTCTCGGTTTTCGAGGATATGAACGACGGTGTTGGTCGCCCATTTGCACTCATAGCCTGGGTGATAACGGCGGGTGCTGCCTGTCCGCTGATATTCCAGCGTCCCCGGCGTGGGGATTTGCTGCTCCGTCAGCATACGGGCAATCTTGGTCGGGCCGTTCCCGGCAAGGCAAAGCTGGTAAATCTGCTGCACCACCGGGGCGGCTTCCTCGTCTATAATAAAATTCTCGTCCTCGTCCATCACATAGCCGTAAACCGGCTTGCTGGTAACAGGCTTGCCGCTCATGCCTTTTGACTTTTTCACTGCCTTGATTTTCTTGCTCGTATCTCTCACCAGCCATTCATTGAACAGATTTCGCAGCGGGGTAAAATCGTTGTCCATGCCCTCGCTGGCACTGTCCACATTATCGTTGACAGCGATAAAACGCACACCCTTTTGAGGGAACAGCATTTCCGTGTAAAACCCTACCTGCAAGTAGTTTCGCCCTAACCGGCTCATGTCTTCTTGTGTCAAGTAGGAACTAAAAAATTTTTGAGATTTTACAAGCCGTTCATAGGTGGAAGACCACCCGTGAACGGCTTGTAACATTCAGCCTATTTGATTTCTGCTTTCTCAAAGATGTCTTTGAACTTCCAGACGATTTCGATGTTGTTCTGTCCATGAACATAGATAACAGAGATCAGCGCATGGGCAAGCTCGTAAGTAAGCCCTTCGCATTTCTGGAAATCGCCGACCACCTTGTCCAGCCTCTCATCGGAACAGGGATGCTCAGAATCAAGCTCCTGCATCCGCTCATGGCCTTGCCGGATTGCTTCTTCATTTTCGGCTATCTTGGCGTCCACCTCCGCTTTTCGCTTAAGATATTCCGCCTTTGTGATGCTGGTCAAAGTGTACTTCTCATACAGCCGGAGCTTTACTCCCTTGAGCTGTTCAGACTGCTTTTGCAGATCGCGGATTGTATCGGCACATTCTGAGATAGCAGATTTTCTCCGCTTGCTGATCTCATGTTCTTTGACGGCTTTCTTTTCGACCAGTGTGAGCATTTGCCCAATCGCTTTGTAAGCAGTGTCCTCAATCCATGCCTCGCTGTATCTTTCGCCAACCGGGCACTCCGTATCGCGGTCATGCATTGAGTAAGTACACTGATAGAAATATCCGCCCTCATTTCGGAGCTTTCGCCGGGTAAGGGCGCGTTTGCAGTTGCCGCAGCACACAAGACCCTTGAGGGGATAATGGCGCAGATTCCGTTTGGGATTCTTCTCGCCGCCCCGGATGACTGCCTGAGCCAGCTCAAACTCTTCCTTGCTGACAATCGCTTCGTGCATCCCTTCGACGATGATCCAGTCCTCTTTCTTTTGAGAAATAGTTTTCCGAGAACCTACGCCGCCGGATTTTCGCTTGTGGCCGACCGTTGCCCCTGTGTAAACATAGCTCGTCAGGATCTTGTAGACCATAGAGGCCGTCCAGCTTATCTTTTCGCTCATGCGGCTATACTTCTTCTTGTCGGGATGTTTTCCTTTGAAATATTGCCCGGGCGTCGGGATGTTATCATCGTTCAGGCTAAGGGCAATCTGTGAGGTATTCCGTCCTTTAAGGGCTTCGTTAAAGACCCTGCGCACGACCTCTGCGGCCTCCGGGTCAAGCTTGAGCTTGTTGCGGATTTCGGGATGAAGCACATAGCCGTAAGGAGCGTAGCCGCCCACATACTTGCCTTGCTTCATCATCTGGATTTTCGCGGTTGTCGTTTTGACAGAAAGATCCTTGCTGTATGCGGCATAGATAATGCTGCGCATGACAACCTCAAGACCGCCGGTTGTTCCCTTGTAATCGTCGCTGTCATAGCCGTCGTTGATGGAGATAAAGCGAACGCCCATGAACGGGAAGGTGCATTCGAGATAATTGCCCGTCTCAATGTAATCACGAGAGAAGCGGGAAAAATCTTTGACGCAGATCAGGTTGATCTCCCCGTGCCGGACTTTCTCCATCATCGCCGAGAACTGAGGACGATGAAAATTTGTCCCGGTATAGCCATCATCCGCGAACTCAAGCCTCGGATATTTGGAAAGCGTAGGATGATTGTCAAGGTAGTGGTTGATGAGCATACGCTGGTTGCCGATGCTGTCACTCTCGGCCTTGCTTCCGTTGCCGGTATCTTCATCAGCCATTGAGAGGCGGATGTAGATGCCGATTGTGTAGTCTTTGTTCATTTACATCGCCTCCTGAACTTCTTTGATACTCTGAATGGTCAGCTCGTAGATGTCACCGTACTTCATGACCAGTTCCACAGCGCCGCCCTCATGGACTTTGACCAATTCAACAGACTCGTCTACTAAATCCTGAGAGAGCTGCGTTGCCGTGCTGACGGATTTCATCAAGGTAATCCACTTGTTATCGACCGACATAGCTTCGTCGAACTTGCTCCGGCGCTGTACTGCCTCATCCAGACGGCGGGACAGGTCAGCGTATTGTTCGTCATAGCTCTTCTTGGCAAAGGAGTATTCCGCTTCATCCAGAAGCCCTTCGGCATAATCCTCGTAGAGGCGTGTCCGCTTCTTAGAAACGCCGTTGAGCCGCAGATTCAGGCTTGTAATGAGGGCATTTTGTTGATCTCGGATGTTTTTCTCGCCCTCGCTGCCCCTGAGCTTATCCAGCAGCTTGTCATAGTCAAGCGCTGCTTCAACTTGGAGCTGGATTGCTGCAAGCACATTCGCTTCAAGCGTGTCCTGCCTCGTATAATGGGAAGTACAATGCTCATAGCGCCGACCTACTGAGGTACTGCATTCATAGAAGGCATACCAGCGCTTCCGCTTGTCCTTGTCGATCCGTTTCCGGTGGAAGTACATCTTCTTCCCGCAATCAGCGCAGACGATTTTTCCCTCGAAGAGGTTTACGAGCGTTGCCCGGATTTCCTCGGTTTTCTGCATACTCGTCTGGCGAGCCTCAGAAGCCGCTTGGAGGATGTCCTGCACCTTCTGGAAGTCTTCACGGGAAATAAGCGCTTCGTGCGTGTTCGGGAACACAATCCACTTATCCTTGTCCTTGACATTATGGGATTTGATGCCCTTGTAGATCGCCTTCATGGAGCGGCCAAGGACGGTATCACCCACATAATGCGGATTGCTCAGGATGCCGTACAGCGTTGAACTGTACCAGCCTTTGCAGGAGCAGCCGTCGCCTTTGCGGGTTCCGTTCTGGCGTTTCCGCAGCTCCGTATTTGGCGCACCCAGCCGGTCAAGCTCATTAAGGATCGTCTGGATTGACCATCCCTCGATTTTCCACTGGAACATGAGCCGCACATACGGCGCTGTCTCTTCGTCAATAACCATGTTTGTATGGTCTTCATTCCACCGGTAGCCATACGGAAGATTGCGCTTCTGGAAGGTCCCTTGCTCCATCTGTGCTTTCAAAGCGGTGGAGACTTTCCGTGAAATATCCTTCGAGTACAGGGCGTTGATCATGTTTTGCAGCGGGATCATCAGGCTCTCATTTGAGCCGTCCGTATCAAAGTTGTCGTAGTGTTCCTTGATTGCAATAAACCGCAAGCCAATCTGTGGAAAAATGCGCTCAAGGTAGGTTCCGGTTTCTATGTAGTCACGGCCAAAACGGCTGAGATCGCGGACTACAAGGCATTTGATCCTGCCGCTCTTGATGTCAGTCATCAGGCGGTTAAACTCAGGCCTGTCGAAAACCGTCCCCGTCCGTCCGTTATCCACATAGACATCGACGAGATCGAGATACGGGCAACCGGCAATATAGGACTTGCATATCTCAATCTGATTGGTGATGACATCCACCTTCTCAGATTTGCCGCTATTCTCCACGGAGAGACGGGCATAAATGGCTGTCGGGAAGATTTGCAGCGGTGCTGCTTCGCAAACCGGCTCTGCGGCTGCGACTTTTCTGCTTTTTCGTGCCATGCGCTCATCCCTCCTTTATCCGGCAACGGCAAGTTCGTCGGCATAGCCGAGAACATATTCAAGTGTCTGCTGATACTCGTCTTTGTACTTGAAGACAATCTCTATCGCGTGATCCTCATAAATCAGGATGCGGTCAACCAGCGCCATGAGGACGCGGCGGTTCAGCTCTTCAATGTTTTCATACTGCTTGAAGAGCGTGACCCAGCTCCGTTCCGTAGCCCCGGTTGTGACCGACTGCTTCATTTCTTTCCTCACGCGGAGAAGGGCTTCCTGCTTTTCCTCAATGATTTTGGTGTAGCTGTTGCGGAACTCAAAGTATTCCGACTTGTCGATGATCCCATCCGAGAGGTCTTCATAGAGTCGGAGCTTGAGCTTCTGATAGCGCTCAATCTCTTCTTCGAGCTTCGCAATCTGCGCTTCATAGTTGAATGCCTTGCGGTTCTGAGAAGGAAGCCGCTCGATCATCTCAAGCGCTTTTTCCAGATTGACCACAAGCTCGATCTGGTCATGGATGGCACGGAACACCTTTTCCTCAACCTCTTTTGCGCTGATGCTGTGTGGGCTGCAGGTCCGGTTATGCTTATTCGTTGAGCAGACATAGTAGATGTATTTCTTTGTCTTCGACGGGACGGTCTTGCGTGTCATAGACTGCTGGCAGTCCCCACAGAACAGGAAGCCGGAAAACAGGTGTGCCTCATCCTGATCAGGCGAGCAGCGCATATCCCGCTTCATCATGGTCTTGACGGCCATGAAATCCTCATAGGAAACAAGCGCTTCGTGCGCCCCCTCGACCTTGACCCACTCGGTTTCGTCTTTCGGCTGCACAACGCGCACCTTGTAGTTTGGCGTACCGCGCTTGCCTTGGGCAAGGACACCGATATATACCTCATTAGTGAGGATGCGCTGGACAGCCTTGTAAGTCCACTTTGCAGTGTCGCCGGTCTTGAAGACGGTATCGAACTTCACTCCCGCCGAGTGCTTATACTCCATAGGGGAAAGCACGCCCATCTGATTCAGCCTCGCGGCAATGCGCCCGATGGAGAAGCCGTCCTTGTACATGGCAAAGATCATCTGCACATACTCGCTGACGGCCTCATCGACGATAAGCTGGTTTTTGTTATCCGGCGATTTCTTGTAGCCATAGGGCGCGAATGCCCCGACGAACTCACCGTTCTTTTGCTTGACCTCCAAGCTGGATCGGATTTTCATGGATATATCCTTGCAGTAGGAGTCGTTGATGAGGTTTTTGAACGGGATGACAAAGGAATCCGACTGCGGATCGCCGGTCAGGCTGTCGTAAGCGTCGTTGACCGCGATAAAGCGGATGCCGAGCTGCGGGAATATCTTTTCCAGATACCGACCGCCGTCGATGTAGTTTCTCGAAAAGCGGCTGAGGTCTTTGACCACGATGCAGTCAATCGCGCCTTTGCGGATTGCGTCTTCGAGCTTTTTGAAGTTTGGACGATTGAAGGAAACACCGCTATAACCATCGTCAACGAACGGCTCACAGACAATTTCCAGATCGTCATGCCGTGCAATGTAGTCCTCGCAAATGGCTCTTTGGCTTGCAATGGAGTTGCTTTCAACTTTGTCCCCGTCTTCACGGGACAGGCGGCAGTAAATTGCCGTCCGGTAAACTTTTCCGGGCATAAAAATAACCTCCGTTTTCTGTTTGGTGTGATACATCAAATCAGAAAGACGAAGGCTTCTGCTTCTTGTATGAGGAAAACACGATGAAGCCACATGACCCTCAAGGGCAGCGGCTTAGTCCGTGTATTCTTTTTTGACCTGACTTCATTGTATCACAGGCTCAATCGCTTGTCCATAGAACCGGGCGAAAAGATTCAGTTTGTTCATAATCAAAGTCCTCTCAGATAATGTTCCAGACAGTCCTCCAAGGTGGTGTCTGTCTTCGAGAAGCTGATCTTCACGACGGTCTTCCCGTCCAGATAGCAATACGGGTTTCTGATCTGTCGGATAAAATCCCGCAGCCGGTCATCCTGCGCAGCCGCAGGCTCAAGCCGGATGCTGTCCCGCTGGACAAGGGTACTGCGGTCAACCGTCTTCGGGTTGACGCTTCTCATGGTTTCTACGCTCATCATATTACAAACACCTCCCTGATGATGTGAACTTGTATTCAGGACAAAAGGATATGGCGGAGCGCCGGTTAGGGACACTCCGCCACATAGTTTTCATCCTGAAAACTTGTATGCTGAATGTAGCTAATTGGTTTGTTTCGTGTTCCGGCATATTTGCAGCTCGCACCCCTGCCAGAAGAGCCTTGCGGCTCCGGGAATGCTACGGACTACCAACGGTTAATCGGTATCATGGGACTCTCACCCCTCCGAGGAACGCTCCGAGCCGCCCCCGGCAATCCGGGGACGGAAGTATCATTATACCCAACTTCTCCATCATGGCGAACAGCCGCACCACACGGCAGTTTAGCCTCTCTGCTGATCGCTCGCTTCCGTGAGGAAGGTCTTGGCGGCAGAAGGCAAGTCGCTTCGAGAAAAGAGGAAAGATCCGCAGCACTGGATATTCTGTTTTCAAGGTACTGTGAAGCCGGTCTTGATTGACCCCTTCACTTTACAACGGACATTTTTTGAGCGAATTAGCGGGTCTCTCAAAAAATTTTTTTGAATTTTTTTCTGATCGCATCCCGCGTGTCTTTGACAGTGGAAAACGAAAGGCCGTTCTGCTTGGCATACGACAGCATACTCATGTTGCCGCGCATACAATTCATGTACACATCAAGCTGCGGCTTAGTCAGGCTGCGGATAAATTCCTGTTCGAGCAAGCCGGTGATGATGTCTTCCTCCATCTTTTCCGGGGACTCCAGCCATGCGGATGCCTTTACATCATCTTCCGGCACAGCGTCCAGCGACAGCACAGTGGAAGGCTGCGTTTCCTCGCTGTCTTCGCTGTCAGATGCTCCCCCGGTATCGTAGGAGCGACGGAGCTTCTTCTCCTCATTGCGGAGTGCTTTCATGACCTCGCGGTCAACCTCCGTAGTCTCGCCGGTGGCCTTCACGCGCACCATGCACTTGCCATCCTCGGAAATCCAGAGGTCGTAATCGAACTCGATGGGTGTTTTGGGGATTCTTTTCATTGTCTTGTCCTTTCCGCTGGCTCGGAGCAGCGGATGGACAAGACTAAAAAAGAGCCGCATGACGGTGAGCTGATCTTCCCATACCGATAAATCAGAGCTTAGAAAACTCTGTTCATGCGGCATTAGGAAGACTCACCAATCAGCGGCTCCACAGCACAGCTATAAAATATTGAATTGTATTTGTTATCTCCTTACCTTCTGTGAAGGCGGAGGTATAACCGTCTCATGTTGATCACATCAAATACGGTTTCCCGGCCACAGGCTTTGCACTTGGCCTGTATGTGACCACGGGAATCCTCGAATACAGCGATAGCGTTATGCCCACAATATGGACATTTCACCATGCGCATCTTCTGGTTGACAATGGCGCATCGCGCCCTTCGGATTTTCTCCTGCATCTCCGGTGAAGGCTCTGAGACACGAATGCTTTTCTTCATGCCCACACCTCCAAAGGATCGTTGTACTCGCTGTATGGCCGTGTTTCCAAGTGGCCGAGCTGTCTCAGCCGGATGACTGCGGCTGTCTTGGAAACGCCGAACTGCTGGCAGATCATATCAAGGGCAACCTTATCCCAATAGGCATAAGTTCCATCATAGCTGACGAGTTTCCGGCCTCTGGCATAGTACGCAACGGCAAGATCAATTTCCCGCTGGGGCATCAGGATGGCCGCGCCTAAGACATTGGCTTGCCATTCATTCCAGTCCTCGCGGGTCTTTAGCTCCCGGAGCGAATAGGCTGTCCGGGCGGAGTATTTCCGCCGACAAGCTTCCCGGATTTTGTCTGTCTCCATCTGGAACAGGATTTGATGGGCACACTCATGGGCAAGTGTAAACCGCCGTTTCCCGCAAAGCTTGCGAATCTGTGAAGGCTCGATAAAGTTCCTGTCCATCAGAACTTCGTTTCGGTGCAGCGGGATTTTGCGCTGAAAGCCTCTGTCCTCCACGATGTACTCGGTATCGCTGTAAGCGGTCAGTCCGCAGATGCTTCCGTCCTCAGACAGATAAGCGAACGAAACATTCAGGCCGAGATATTCGCGGGCAAACTGGTCAATCGGCGTACCGCGAGGCAATCGCCTCCCATCCGTATCGGGTCCGAAAAAGAACTCGTTAAAATCTCTTGTGACCGCCGCAGCGATTTCTTCAATCTCTTTGTGCGATAAAATCATCTTGCTCCCTCCTTTGCTTCTACAAACCATTTTGTTCCCTCCTGAAAGAGGTACGATTCCCTCCCACGGATCATCACAGTATAACGAATACCGCCGCCTCCAACTTTTTTAGAAGCTGCACGGCATTTGTACAGGATTTGGTCAATCTGAAAGATCAGGCCGTTTTCCCAACGGATAAACCGAGGATGACATACTCCTTCTTCGTCAACATCCAAGTTGACCGAGACATACGCCTTTCGGCAATGTGTGTTCGTCATAGCCTACCTCCATGTGCTCTAAAAGTTACGCAAAACCGGGCATAACCTCCGTATTCCTGTTGACATACACACTGTTCGTGTGGTATCATAATCACGAACGGGGCGTTCGCGTTGATTACAGCATAGCATGAACAGATATTTCATGTCAATGCCTTTTGCGAAATTTCTGTTCGTGTCCATAATTGTTTTAGAAAGAGGTGCCTTATGAGTTTCAAGGATAAGCTGAAAGAGAAAAGGTTGGAAGCGAACCTTACGCAAGTGCAGCTCGCCGAAAAAGTATCTGTGACACCGAGAACCATCCAGCACTATGAGCTTGGCACTCGCAAACCGACAAAGCTCGATATTGTGGAAAAGTTGGCGAAAGCGTTGAATACCACGCCGGAGTATCTGCTTGGGCAAAATGGGTTGCTGGTGGTAGCGGCTCATGAACAGGGCGGCTCCAAAGCAGCCAGAGATATTGACGAGCTTGTCAGTGAAGTGACCGGTATGTTTGCCGGTGGACGGCTCAGTGATGAAGCGCTCGATGGCGCGATGAAGGCGTTGAACGATGCTTACTGGATCGCCAAAGAGAAAAACAAGAAATACACTCCGAAGAAATACCGTAAGGGGACGAGCAAACAGTAAGGTGTTTCGCTGTTTGCGATGCCTCCATCAGCGGGAGGTGAGACGATGAATGCTGAAAATCTCTCGAAGGTTGGCAGCAGACTTGTGAAACGCTGCGGGACACGAGATCCGTTTAGCATAGCACGGCAGCTTGGCATTGAGGTCCTGTTCTGTGAGAACTTCGGCCCTCTGAAAGGGATGTACCGGGTGATCAAGCGCAGCCGTTTTATTTTCATAAACGAAAACCTGAGCGGGCGGATGCAGCGGATTGTCTGTGCTCATGAGCTTGGGCATGACCAGTTGCACCGCAATCTGGCAAAAGGAAGCGCAATACAGGAGTTCATGTTATATGACATGACCACGAAGCCGGAGTATGAGGCGAACATCGTTGCCGCTGAAATCCTGCTCGACACCGATGAGATTCTTGAGTACATCTATGACTATGGCTATACATCCGAGCAGATTGCACGGGCAATGGGAACAGACATCAATTTGGTTGCCTTGAAAATTGCCCACTTGGCGGAAAGCGGATATGATCTCCGGCGCATTGAACATAGGAGCGACTTCCTGAAATGAAGACCTTAGAGGGAGGCGACGAACGATTTGAACTATGACTCCTATCTTGCCCGTGCCATAGAGATTTTTAACGACAAGATGGATGCAGACTTTTCCTGCGATAATGTCATCCTTACCTGCTTTATGACCGACGATCAGGAAGAAATCTTTGAGCAGTTCTGCGCTCAGTATTTCCCTTACCGGCTAAAAGACCGGTATCAGGAGGAAGGCTACTTTGACTTCCGGGCGTCCTCTTTTATCGGGATGGATAACGGCGGCAAGGACGGCATCCTGCTCCGCACGGACATACCCTACCATCCTGTTGAGCTGCTTCATATCTTCCTGCATGAGCTGGCGCACATCTATTGCGTCCATCATGAACTGGATGGAAATAGCTTCTATGACGAATACTGTGAAGGCTACGCGCAGTCCAACGAGGAAGACGGCATGATCAGTGCCGGATATGCGGTCTGGCGGGAGTGTATTGCAGAGATTATTGCGATTGAATGCGACGATAACTGCGACATCTTTCCGATACGGGACAAAAAGAAGATGCTTGCCCAACTCAGGGACGAGATCGACCAGCGGGACGGCAAGCTGCTCGTAAGCGAGATTCTAACAGCGGTGATGACCAGTTCTGAGGTCGAGACATCCCAAACATGGGACGAAGCTGAGAAAGCAATCCACAGCTTAAAGCTGTTTGATACTGCGCCGGAGATGGATTTGATGAGGCTTGTCTTCAACCAGCTCCAGGACAGGCTGATTGAAATTGATATTGACTATATTTCAGAGCTGGGCTATCTGTATCTGAATATCCTATCCTTGAACCTACTGAGGAAATTCCAGAATACATGAGGTGCAGCATTGTAGAGAGGATAACAAGATGGAGAACATCGTATTTGAGCGTAATTACGAAACCACCGAAAAGGATGACCGCGCAACGGCTGTATTTGAGCGAGCCTTTGCCCCCGGTGGCTTTATGGAAGAGTTTACAAAGAAAATGGACGCAATCCCGAAGGTGGTTGTGCCGAAGGATAAGGAAAATTACGACTATCTGCTCAACCGGTGCGATGACTATGCAAAGCGGCATCACGGAAGGATTCGCGGCGTTGTGGACTATGAGCACTGGGACGCGCACATCGACCTCTATTTGAGAATGCTGGAATTTGACGATGCAGAGGATATGTCCTTCGTAAAAGACATCGGTGAAAAAGCGCACTACCTTTGCATCACGCCGGAAAAAGGCGGCGGGTACCGTGTCCATATCATGATCAACTATTTTGAAGAGCTGATGTCCGAAGAATACCGCTCCTACCTCAAATATGAGACGCTTATGGAGGATGAAGAACTGGCCTCCATGTTTGACATACCGGAGTTGTCCCCGGAGGAAGAGGCAGTTGTCCAGTTGATCAATGAAATCCTTGACCGATTTGATAGCGAAACCCAAGTGGACAGAACAACGGCCTTCAAGGCTGCAATCCGTTATTTGATGCAGCAGGATGAAGAAGCGATGAAACTTGAGAAAATCGCTGCAACGCTGACGGTACTTCTGGAAAATGTACTGGAAGAAGAAAAGAATGTGGAGGAACAAGAGTCATGAAATATATTCTCTATCGCTCTTTTGGCGATCTTGATAAGGATATTAAAAAGCATGAGCTGGTGGCTGTTGAAACCGGAAAGAACATTGATGATGTGGCCGATGCCCTGATTAAAGCGGCAGCGGATGACCTTGCCGGTATGCCGGAGTATGAGCACTGCGAAACAGCGGCCTACGCACCTGAGCCGGTCAAAGACTTTCGGAAGGTGCGACGCTATCAGTACGAGATGACGGGCATTGTTTATCCGCCCAATGCCGATAAGAACATCCTGATTGACTATGGTATCGTAGAGGCAGAAGAATAAATATAGTTGCTTGCTTCTGCCTGACTGAGAAACAGAGCGACAAATCGGAATTTGTAAGATTGAATGAACACATTTTTTATGAGGAGTAAAATGCAATGAAAATAAGTAAAACATGGGAAAAAGATGGTTATATAATGCGCCTCGCTCAAGAAACAGATGCAGAATGCTATTTTGAGCAGAATTACAACCCTCTGGATAAAGAAGTTGCACGCTTAACTGGATGCAAAGAAGTATTTACTAAAGATGAAGTCGTTTCTTTTTTTCTAAAATCCATTAAAGATAATGACCGGTATTTCTTTTTGATTATTTCGCCCGAAGGGTATATTATTGGCGAAAGCGTAATCAACGAAATAGATTGGGATTTGCGTTGTGCAAATTTCCGTATCGCTCTTTACCACTCAACAGAGAGAGGAAAAGGCATTGGAACATGGGCAACAGAAGTAACTCGGGACTTTGCATTTGAAGAATTAAAACTGCATCGTTTAGAACTTGATGTGTATTCGTTTAATCCAAGAGCAGAGAAAGCATATCTAAAGGCTGGATTTAAGAGAGAGGGGGTTTTAAGAGATGCTATCATGGATGGGAATGAGTATTCAGATGATATATTGATGTCAATTTTGGAAGATGAGTGGAAAACAATAAAAGGTAGATAACGACAACTTCCAATTTTTAGAGGTGACAAAGAGGACCGGAAATAATTTTGA
>OLRN01000954.1_pt1 | contig 17648 bp, 16 predicted proteins | sample 1673001 | NCBI WGS metagenome assembly OLRN01 (sample SAMEA3136745, study PRJEB25190) | human gut metagenome | biome: human gut; feature: human-associated habitat; material: faeces | place: Austria | collected 2013 | reverse complement strand
TTTATTTACCGCCAAAGCCGCTTAGGCTTGGCTAATTTTTAACGAACTATTGATATACAAATTTAGTGATTTAATATGAAATAACATATTTTACACAGATATTTTGGAATAATAACTTTAATATTTCTATTGAAAGTTCTATTTAACTTTAAATTGCAGGATTATTAATTTCACAATAACCTGTAAGAAAATATGCTGACTGTACTTTTATTTGGCTAAGCCTTCCCACTGCCTTTGCCGACTGAAAGGCATATTCTGTGCCTTCACCCAATCCATCCGCGGTAAATAAGGGGCACTACCTGCCATTACCTACCCTACCACGACGTGTATTCAGCAACAATAAATACACATCCAGAAACAGTGCGCGCACCTGTTTCCTTACGAGAAAGACCAGCCGTCAGGCATTTGCCGGCACACGCCCTTCCTGCACTACAATCTCTTTCAACCGTCTGTACACATAGATGAATGCCGGAACAAGGAACAGATTGGCGAACAGCCAGGCGGTTGGGTCACCAAGGCATACGCCCCAGAATTTCAATTCGGGTACGAGAATAAGACTTACAAGCACACGGGCAATCATCTCGGACACACCCGAGAACATTGCCAACCGTGTATAGCCGGTGCCCTGGATGCTGTAACGCAGGATGCTCAGCAGTCCGAGCAGGATGAAGCAAGAGGTGTTGATATGCAGGAACAGCACCGTGTCTTTCATGATCTCAGTTTCATCCGGCGAGATGAACAGCAACGCGAACTTGTCCGCCAGTCCCCACATGACAATGGCAATAGCCACGGAATAGATAACCATCATCAGCGCGGCTGACTTGATGCCCATCCATATACGGTCAGGCTTTCCTGCTCCATAGTTCTGTCCTGAATATGTAGCCATGGCCATTCCCAGACCATCCAACGGACACATAACGAACATCTTGATGCGCATTGCTGCCGTGAAAGCTGCTACACAAGCCGTTCCCAGAGCGTTGTTGGCACTCTGCAACATGATGCTGCCGATGGCGGTAATGGAAAACTGCAATCCCATCGGTACGCCGACGGACAGGAGCTGACCGGCAATATCCTTACGGAAGATGCGGTCGTAAGGATCGGTTTTAAGTATGTCAAACTTACGATACATGTAGATGTAGCACAGCAGAGCCGACACACCTTGCGAGAACACCGTGGCAATGGCAGCTCCTGCCACTCCCCACCCGAGCACAAGGATGCAGAATAAATCGAGTATGATGTTCATCACCGTAGAAAGAAGCAGAAACCAGAACGGGGTCTTACTGTCGCCCAGTGCACGTATTATGCAGGAAAGCAGATTGTAGAAGAACGTACATGGTATGCCGATAAATGTAATGAGCAGATAAATATAGGCACCGTCAAATATATTCTCAGGTGTCTGCATGGACCGAAGGATGAACCCGCAGAGCAGGCTTGTGACGACAGCCACAGCAACCGACATCACAGCCGCCAGTTTCAGACTGACAGCCACGTAACGTCTCAGCATCACATAATCGTGTGCCCCGAACTTCTGGGCTACCGGTATGCCGAAGCCTCCGCAACATCCGTTGCAGAATCCAAGTATAAGGAACACCACCGATGTGCTCGCACCGACCGACGCGAGAGCGTTAATGCCGAGAAAACGTCCTACAATAGCTGCATCGACCAACGAGTATGTCTGCTGAAGTATGTTACCCAACAACAAAGGAAAAGTAAAATTCAGAATCAGCGGCAGAATCGGCCCTGATGTCATTTCTTTCGACTGTGCCATATATTCCTCTCTTGTTATCCTTAAAAAATAAAACGTGCAAAGGTACACTAAAGTTGTGAAACAGAAAAATGGCTGCGTTAAATAAGATAACGGAAGACGCTTTCTTACCTTAAATTAACATATAAAGAAAACATCTTACGCTTCAAAAAATAAATATGTTCTCATATTGAACATCTATATGCATTCACATAATCGGAATAATGTTTTTGAAACAAAAAATTATTCAAACAACGCACATTCTTACTATTTACTTATGATTTGTTACTTATAAGTTCAGACCTAATGTTACAATCGGACTAAAACCATGCTGCAACACATATAACACTGTCTCCCAATCTGTTTTCCCCAGACACATATCAGATAATTATTAATCACGGTCACACATGAGACATTCATAATGAGTACTTCCGTCAACACCTAAAGCAACCTCACCTGGATAGGAAGTCATGCCCAGGTTGGCCTCAACATAACGAATATATAAACATTCTGAAAATGTCATTCCAAATGACCTATTCCATTATATATACAAGATAATATATTATTTATACTGACTTCAAATCTTATTTTCCATTATAAACTACGTTTTTCTCTTTATTTATTGTATTTTTGCATTCAACACTAGAATCAGAAACCATTTCTTTTATACGACCGGCATCGCATACAAAATGTGATAAAAATATACCACATTATAAGTTCAGACAACCAATAAATTCAGAACCGAGATAAATACAGTCAAAAAATAGTCAATCCCCAAAACTGATTTGGTAAATATTACGGTCTGTCTTTTTATTATAAATGCAACCAACACCTCACTGAAGTACCAATATGTAATGACGACAAACTATAAACATCATAAATTATGATATATAGTAAACCGCAAATACACAAAACAAATCCAAGCATAAATATTTATACACAATATAACTCATGTACCAATAATGAAATATCCGGAAATACATAATTGTGCAGAACTGACAGTTTTTGTTGATAAAATCGGTTTTTTACCATTATTATCATCCGGTATAGCAGGATGGTCAGCAGAAGATATTGTTGACGAAGACTGCCAATACGTAAAACTTCCGGATGGAGGATGGGAATGGCCGTTATGGGAATGGAAAAGTTCTGTCATCCAAGAAAGCGGCTGTGCTTATGGTAAATTCTTTAATAAAAAAGCAGGATTTATCAGCAAAGACTGGTGGCCAGATTTTTGCAATTGGCGACGCCACATCATACCTTATCCAACACAAGGAAGCATAGAGGAAGCTATACTGCTCACCCTTCATGAAAATGGCAGTATGATTACACGAGATTTACGTTCGGCCTGTGGATTCATAGGAAAAAACATGCGAAGTAGATTCGACACTTTTCTTACAAAACTGGAGATGGGAGGATATATTGTGACCGAAGATTTCATTTATCCTTACGACAAACACAACCGTCGATACGGATGGGGATGGTCGCTTCTCACTACCCCAGAAACTCTATTCGGATACGACTCTTGTCATACAGACATTAGCCCGGAAGAATCATACATGAAAATACTTTCACATTTCAAAAAAATTCTCCCTGAAGAATCCGAACAATCTTTAAAACAAATTATAGGATAAAAACAATATGCGAATACTCGGAAATTTATTATGGTGGTTATTCGGAGGACTCGAAGCTGCCTGTTGTTATTTTGCTGGAAGTTTAGCACTATGCATCACCATTATCGGTATACCTTTCGCTTTCCAGACATTCAAATTGGGACTACTGTGTCTTTGGCCGTTCGGTACAGAAGTTAGAAATACAGAAGTATCCCCGGGGTGTATCAATACCTTGCTCAATATTATATGGATTTTGTTTGGAGGCTTGGCAGCATGGCTTACACACATTGCTTTTGGTATTGTTTTATTCATTACCATAATTGGCATTCCTTTTGCAAGACAACATTTCAAAATGGCAAAGTTATCACTGCTCCCATTCGGCAAAGACGTTATTTTTAACATTTAAAACTTATTATTATGGAAACATTCAACGATGTTATATCAACGAACAAACCTGTCTTAGTAGACTTTTTTGCGACATGGTGTGGACCATGCAAGATGATGCATCCGGTTCTTGAACAGCTGAAAGCCACTTACGGTGATAAGATACGTATAATAAAAATTGACATCGACAAAAATTCTGCTATTGCCAACCAATATCAAATACAATCTGTCCCCACTCTAATTCTTTTCAAAAATGGCAACATCGTATGGCGTCAGAGTGGAGCAATGCCACTAAACGAACTTCAAAACATCATTGCGCAATTCCTCTAATTACATTAGCAACTAAAATATTCTTATATAGAGAATATATCTATAACTTTGTATACGAAGATATATAACATTAAAAACAATACAATTATGATTAAGATTTTCGTTATGGACACATGTCCTGATTGTACATTCATTAAAGAGCAAGTATACGGCAACAACAAATACGAAGTAATTGACATTGGCAAGCATGTCCGCAATCTCAAAGAATTTTTACGCCTGCGCGACAAGAGTCCTGTTTTCGATGTCATGAAAAGAGTAGGTTCGGTCGGCATACCATGTTTCGTACTTGAAGACGGTACCGTAACATTCCGTCCTGAAAAAGCAGGCTTGCAGGCTCCCGACAAGATTAAAGGCAATTCATGCAATATAGACGGAACTGGATGTTGAACAGATATATTCATAATCAATATCTTATCTTCTTAAAATAGAATAGAAAACATCTTATCTGTATTCAACCTATCAGTTATTTTATATGGAAAAGGACCAGACACATACCGGTGCATACGGAAGCAATCAAAACCAGCATATAAGCTATATGGAGAACGATATAACCTTCCGTAACGCCACTACGGCAGACATTCCGCAATTAAAGGATCTTTTCCGTGATACCGTACTTGCAATCAACATACGTGACTATACTCCGGAAGAAGTTGCCGACTGGGCCTCTTGTATCGACATACCCGGCCGTCTGGCAGAACAACTTGCAAATCTTTATTTCATAATTGCCGTCGATGCCGAAGAAAATATATTAGGGTTCTGTTCTATACGACATGACGGATACCTCCACTCAATATTTGTCCACAAAGATCATCAGAGAAAAGGCATAGCCACTGCATTATTACTACATATTGAGAATTATGCAAAGAAAAACAGCATCCACATAATCACCTCCGAGGTAAGTATCACCGCCCTTCCCTTTTTCAGACATCATGGCTATATCATAGAACAGAAACAACAAGTAAAGGCAAACAAACTGCGTATGACGAATTATAGGATGAAAAAAATACTATAAAAAAATGATAAGTGCTGTTCACAACTTTCAAGCCATGTGTTCAGCCGACAGCGAAACAGGCTTTACGAGGATGCAAAACAGGCTTTTTGACGATGCGAAATGGACTGTTTCAGGGCATGAAACAGGCTGTTTTACGACCTCATACGGGCTGTTCTGTAACGCGATATTGACTTTTTGACAGCACACAGTAGTTTATCTGACAAAGAGACATATATAGAACCTACGTTTTTTACTTTTACAGAAATATCGGTCTCACTTGTCCGCTCACAACTTATAATTTCTTACTACGCAATTAAAATCGTCCAATCATAAAAAACAGGAAAAATCTAAAAAGACATGGTTTACTTACGAAACAACTCCATTGAGCTCCATATCGTTCCATCCTCTAAACGGACAGATGAACTAATACATACTTTAATCAGAGTATGGGAAGAGTCTGTACGTGCAAGCCATCATTTTCTGAACGAACAGGACATCCTGCGCCTCATCCCGTTTGTCAATCAGGCAATACGCTCTATTGATACATTGATTGTTTCATATTGCAACAACACACCTGTTGGTTTCATGGGTATTGAAGCGAGAAAAATAGAAATGCTGTTTGTCCAACCTACATATTTCGGTACTGGTATCGGAGGACACCTCGTGCGTACAGCCATAAACCAACATGATGTAATATACGTTGATGTGAACGAACAAAACCAACATGCTACAGGCTTCTACCGCCATCTTGGCTTCCACACATTTGAACGTACAGAGACTGACGGACAAGGAAATCCTTTTCCAATACTTCGGATGTGTCTTGCAGAAGCAAGCCGACCGGATGTTTCTATATAATTTTTCCAGAAAACCACACATTACAAATATTCCGTTCCTGAAGAAAAAACAGGAAACAGCCGCTGAACCATAAAACCGCATACATCATGTTTAATGACAACTACATAAAATAAAAGCCATTACTATTTTCCATCTTTATATCCATATAAATAAAATGGCAGAAAAATTTTGTCCTTAAATATTATTGCGTTAACTTTGCGGATGTACTCAAAAGGTGGTGCCCGACGACGTTCTATCGTCAGTGGCTGAGAAGATACACATTGCACCAGTACAGATAATGCTGACGCTGGGATTTTGGTAACATTTTATCTTTTATGCTTTAATGCGTTTGTACGCGTTCCATCTTAACGGTACATTATCAATATAATAGTAAAAAGATGGAACAATATATTTCAGCTTTGACCATTGCGGGCTCAGATCCATCAGGAGGAGCCGGACTTCAGGCCGACTTGAAGACATTCTCGGCATTAGGTGTGTATGGTGCAACAGCCATTACAGCTATAACAGTACAAAACACAGTTGGTGTAAAATACGTACACAAACTTCCACCACAAGTAGTTTACGACCAGATAGAGACTGTAATGGAAGACATAAACATAGATGCCGTCAAGATAGGAATGGTTAACGATGCAGAATCGCTTGACGCTATTGTCAACGCCCTGACAAAGCATAAACCTAATTTTCTTGTCGTTGATCCTGTGATGGTGTCTACAAGCGGATGCACACTTATGCAGCCTGACGCATTGGAAATAATGAAAAGCCGTTTGCTTCCCATGGCAGACATTGTAACGCCAAACATACCTGAAGCCTGCGTTCTGGCAGGCAGACAGACAAACATTAATGGCGCATACACTCACAAAGATATTGACGGAATAGCTCAGACAATATTAGATCTCGGCGTAAAAGCTCTGCTTATAAAGGGCGGACATATTGAAGGCAAGACGAAAAACGATTGCCTGTATATTAAAAACGGTGATGACATAAAGCGCATTTGTCTGTCGTCGGAAACCGTTGATACCAATAATACTCACGGCACCGGATGCACACTTTCTTCGGCAATAGCCGCATTTGCGGCCCGGGGCATGTCACTTGAGCAGGCTGTACGCTGTGCGAAGAACTATCTTACGGAAGCGCTTAAGGCTGGTGCTGACATACATGTAGGCAACGGACACGGACCGGTGAATCATTTTTATAAACCTGTGGCTTACATAACGGTAAACAATACACCAAGCCGTACATGCACGACATCCGGAATAAAGAGCCATGCTTTATACGGTTCGCCGTCATGTCCACCACCTGTCAATCTGCAGTTCATAACTCATTTCACAGACAAATTTTCTTATTTCGACTCGGCAATAATGGCCCTTGAAGGCGGTTGCCGTTGGATTCAGCTGCGCATGAAGGATGCCGACGAGAACGAAATAGAGAAAACAGCACTCAGACTAATACCTGAATGCAGACGCAGAGGTGCCATATTCATAATAGACGACCACGTAGAGCTGGCCTTGCGTATAGGAGCTGACGGTGTGCATCTCGGAAAAAACGACATGCCTATAGCCGATGCGCGCAAGCTGACCGGTCCGGACTTCATCATAGGAGGCACAGCCAATACATTTGAAGACATACAGCGTATCGTCTCAGAAGGTGCAGATTACATCGGATGTGGTCCGTTCCGATTCACCACAACAAAAAAGAATCTTGCACCGATGCTGGGCACGGAAGGCTATAAAAACATACTTTCACAGATGAAAGAGGCCGGCTTCAGCATACCTTTGGTGGCTATAGGAGGCATTACATGCGACGACATACCTTGCCTTTTGTCAACGGGAGTATCAGGAATAGCCCTCAGCGGAAGCATACTACGCGCCGAAAGTCCTGTTGACGAAATGAAAAAAGTCATACGACAATTAAACAATAAAGAATAAACAACCGCAAATATGAAAACAGTAAAGTACAGGAAAACATTTTCCTATACTTTGCTTAAAACCATAAACTAATGGAGAATAACATAAAAATAACCTATCCCGGTTCAGAGAAAGTCTATCTTAAAGGACATCTCTATCCCGAAATCAACGTTGGAATGCGTGTCGTACACCAGATGCCGACAGTTTCTGTGGAAGACGGAAAGCGCGTTGAACGTAAGAATCCATCAATCTACATTTACGACACAAGCGGTCCTTACAGCGATCCGAACATAGAAACAGACGTCAAGAAAGGACTGCCGCGTATGCGTGAAGCGTGGATTATGAAGCGTGGAGGTGTGGAACGTCTTAAAGAGATATCGTCTGAATACGGACGTATGCGCCGCGACGACCACTCGCTTGACAGCCTGCGCTTTGAACACATCACGCTGCCGTTGAGAGCCAAGAAAGGATGTCAGGTGAGCCAGATGTATTATGCCAAGCAGGGCATTGTGACTCCGGAAATGGAATATGTGGCCATACGCGAGAACATGAACTGTGCCGAGCTTGGCATAGACACGCACATAACTCCGGAGTTTGTGCGCGACGAGGTGGCCGCAGGACGTGCCGTCATACCGGCAAACATCAATCATCCGGAATCTGAGCCGATGATTATCGGACGCAACTTCCTTGTAAAAATCAACACCAACATAGGCAATTCCGCCACAACCTCAAGCATTGACGAAGAAGTGGAGAAAGCGGTATGGAGCTGCAAATGGGGCGGAGACACACTTATGGACCTGTCAACAGGAGCAAACATACACGAAACCCGCGAGTGGATAATACGTAACTGTCCGGTTCCGGTAGGCACTGTACCAATGTATCAGGCCATGGAAAAAGTGAACGGTCACGCTGAAGACCTCAGCTGGGAGCTGTTCCGCGACACGCTTATAGAACAGTGTGAGCAGGGAGTTGACTATTTCACGATCCATTGCGGAATACGTCTTCAGAACATACACCTTGCCGACAACCGCATGACCGGCATGGTGAGCCGCGGTGGAAGCATCATTTCAAAATGGTGTCAGATGCATCAGAAGGAAAGTTTCCTATACGAACACTTCGACGATATCTGCGACATCTGCGCACAATACGACGTAGCCATATCGCTCGGCGACGGTCTGCGACCGGGCAGTATATACGATGCCAACGACCGGGCACAGTTTGCCGAACTTGACACGATGGGCGAACTGGTAGAGCGTGCGTGGGCCAAGAACGTACAGGCATTCATCGAAGGTCCGGGACATGTGCCCATGCACAAGATTCCGGAGAACATGCAGCGCCAGATAGAAAAATGTCATAATGCTCCGTTCTACACTCTCGGACCACTCGTTACCGACATTGCGCCCGGCTACGACCACATAACAAGCGCGATAGGTGCGGCACAGATAGGATGGCTCGGAACGGCCATGCTGTGCTATGTGACACCGAAAGAGCACCTTGCCCTGCCCGACCGCGACGATGTGCGCACAGGAGTGGTAACCTATAAACTGGCCGCGCATGCCGCCGACCTTGCAAAAATGCACCCCGGTGCCATTGTACGCGACAACGCATTAAGCAAGGCAAGATACGAATTCCGATGGAAAGATCAGTTCAATCTGAGCCTTGACCCGGAGCGCGCACTCGAATATTACAAGACGGCAAACCACGTAGGAGGAAAATACTGCACCATGTGCGGACCTAACTTCTGCGCAATGCGCATCAGTCAGACAATAAAAGATTGTGACGAAAACAACTGACAAAAGACATAAATACAGAATTACCAATTTAATAACATAAACAAAAATGATAGAAAAAAACGTTTCACAAGGTATTATAAGTACCTACTTTGAGAAATTGGAAAGAAATCTCGACATTGATGTGGCAATAGTTGGCGGAGGTCCTTCCGGAATAGTTGCCGCCTATTATCTTGCTAAAGCCGGTCTGAAGGTTGCACAGTTCGACCGCAAGCTGTCGCCGGGCGGTGGCATGTGGGGCGGCGCAATGATGTTCAATCAGATTGTCGTTCAGGAAGAGGCTATCGATATAGTAAAAGATTTTGATATAAATTATAAGCCATACGGCGACGGGCTCTATGTAATGGATTCTGTAGAAAGCACCTCAGCACTGCTCTACAAGGCCGTACATGCCGGCGCTACGATCTTCAACTGCTATTCTGTTGAGGACGTTGTATTCAAGAACAATGTCGTAAGCGGCGTCGTTGTAAACTGGACACCGGTGCTGCGCGAAGGTCTGCATGTGGATCCGCTGAACATCATGGCAAAATGTGTGATTGACGGAACAGGCCACGACAGCGAGATGTGCAAGACAGTCGCACGCAAGAACGGCATACGCCTTGCCACTGATACGGGCGATGTCATAGGCGAACGCTCTCTGGATGTTGTCGCAGGAGAAGAGGAAGTGGTGAACGGAACAAAGGAGATATATCCGGGACTCTACGTCTGCGGCATGGCAGCCTCTGCCGTAAGCGGCACCCCACGCATGGGACCTATCTTCGGCGGAATGCTTATGTCCGGAAAGAAAGTGGCCGAACTCATCATCAACAAACTGAAATAATAACCAACAACTCCGGGCACCGACCGACACTATCGGTGTCCGGAGCTTTTCAAAACCAATACTTACAATACCCTGAAAATGCTTTGGATTGTAGTCACATCTCCTTCTTTCTTTATCGGTGAGGCGTCATTCCTTCACCGTCTGATAGCCTGCGGCGTTGATTATATACACCTTCGCAAGCCCGGTGCAACCGCGGATGACTGCTCAAGACTACTCGACCAGATGCCGGAAGAGGATTACAGGCACATAATAATACACGATTTCTTCGAGCTCGCCACACAATACGGTCTGCACGGCATACACCTAAACGCACGCCGAAGCGACATCCCCACCGATTACCATGGCCACATCAGCCGTTCGTGCCACTCACTGGAAGAAGTAGAAAAATACAAACCTGTCTGTGATTATGTATTTTTAAGTCCAATATTCGACAGCATATCCAAACAAGGATACTCGTCCGCATTTAACGATATTACATTAAAAAAGGTAGCGGCCCGTGGTATAATAGACAAAAAAGTAATTGCTCTCGGCGGCGTAACACCGGATAAAATCGAATATCTCAAATCGTTACAATTCGGAGGAGCAGCCATGTTGGGATGCGTGAATAATCTCGCCCACTTGCCGGAAAACGAACAGACAGATATGCTGATTAGGATTAAGAAAGAGATGACGGACAAAGTTGAATAGGCAGAATACGCATATATATTATACTTATAACTCCATAGTATATAAACATATACCAAATAACAATAACGGTGAACAAGAAAGGGAGAGGCAGAAAAGCCCCTCCCTTATATTTTGAAAATGTATTTTGCAATGTCCTGCTGCGGTAAACGCCCGTGAAACCGGTGTCAGTACGACAATCTCGCATAAACCGATCCCGACACGCCCTACCCTTCGGAACGGAATATTCATTCTCGTCTGGAAGTAAAAATTAAAGACGACAAACTATCAGAAAACGGAAAACGCATAGAAAGAAAAAGGACCGATAGATATTAAATGGAAATTGGTTTATATAAGAACTGAGGTTTTAAGACAGAATAAGCATTGTTCTCGCCTGCTGAAATGAAGTCAATACAGGCAACTTTCAGATTGTAACCGGATTTTGATTTTTACGCCAGAGTTTCCCGTTCTACCCCGAAAAATAAACGAATATTTGCAGGCTGACTCTCCGTCGGACGCAAATACACGAATTACGAGAGACTTTTATAAAATACTGAATGTCAATAGCTTGCGCTTAAAGGATATTTTATCGCTTTGCAATAAGCACCATTTCAGCATGCGATATAGCCCGTTTCAGGGGCTGAAATGCACCATATCACACCCTAACATAGGCTTAACCGGACCACGAAACGGGCATTATCAGAACGCAATATGAACCCTTTCTGACTACGCTATAAGGTATATCAAAAGACGGTACCGCCCGAAATGCACTTTATTACACCGGATTTAACATTCCCTCACGCCTATTTTCCGAATTTATTTTGTCAAAAAAAAGTCAAGAAAAACCGTAAGTGGTCCCGCGGGTTTTCTTTAAAAATGCTGATATCGCGCTTAAAAAAACATTGATATGACGCGCTATGAAAATAATGGGATTATTTTATCTGATAAACTGAAAGCATGCGTTTCCTCTGCACCAATGTTTTTTCATTGTTCTTACACTGTTTACCGGGTGAATCGTGAAAAGCGCCATGCCACAGCGTTCCTGGCATAACAGCACACCATAAAAAATGAGGTGGAAACATATCAGCCTTATCCGTTAATACGGAAGACCTGATACATCTCCACCTCTGACAAAAAACTATGAATATATAGAAAATGTTTGTGCCTGCGATTATATGCGTCAGAACGTCATTCTGACGGCTGCATAGACATTGCGGCCGGGAGCATTGATGCCCGATGAGAACACGCGGTACTCGGTGTCGAGTATGTTCTCCACGCCTGCCTGCAGGGCGATGTAACGGTTAATGGTGTAGCTGCCTTTGAGGTTGAGCGTGAACCATGCCGGCATGCCCTCGCCGTCGGCACCCTTCACGGTGGCGTAGTCGATGTTGTCCTCGCCGTCCATGTTGTAGTCGTCAACCGATTTCTTGCCGTTATAGAGGGCATACATGTCGAAACGTCCGCGACCGTCAGCCGTGAGCCATGCCGCACCTACACGTCCGTAGATTGGCGGTATGTGGTCGAGCGGCTGTTTCTTCTCGCCTCCGAGTATGCGGCCGTAGGTATAATTGAACGAAGCATAAAGCTCGGTCTGGCGCGACGGAGTGGCAGTAAGGCTTGAAGAAAAGCCCCAGAGCGCCGCCTTCTTGGCGTTGGTGTATGTATAGACGTCGCACATCTCGCCCTGATATTCCATCTGACTGTCGCCCATGAACGTGCCGCGCGCGGTGGTTATGGCATCGAAATAGTAGGTGCCGTATATCACGTTCTCCCATGTCAGCACATTGTCGATGTGCTTCGTTATGTTAAGGTCGAGCGAAACGGTCTTCTCCGGACGTATGTCCTTGTTGGGTATTGTCACGGTGCTGACCTTTGAGTCGAACACTTTTGAAGTGTTGTCGATGTTCGGAACGCGGTAGGCAGTGGATGCCGACATAGCTATCTTCCATGTCTTTGTAGGCAGCCAGTTCATACCGAATGCCGCACTATATGTCAGATTGTTCTTGCGCTGGCTGTCGCCACCGAAGAAGGGGAACTCCTCCACGTCGAGCACACTGGAATATGTGGTGGCATAGCCAAGGCGGATGCCGTCGTGCATGCTCCATTCCGGACTGATGTTCCACACATGGGTGGCAAACGCTTCGATGGTGTGCATGCTGTTATGGCCGTCGGGATAGCGTGTGGTATTGTATGATGTTTCGCCCGTAAGCACGTTCTCGGTGTTGGCTGTTGACTTCAGAAAACTCAGCGTACCGTCGATACCGAGGTGCAGTTTATGGCTGTCCATATACTTTATCCAATCGCTGTTGAGCGATACAATGTTCACGTTCTCCCAGTTGTTGTACAGTTCTTCTTTCTGGAACTTGCGGTCGTGGCGGCTCTCCTTCACGTTCTGATAGGCCAAAGTAAGATGTACCTTGTCGGCTCCGAGCTGCTCGCGCCCGTCATACTGATAGGCAGCCATGAGGCGGAACTGCGGACCGTAGTACCACTCGGCAAACTTAGGTCGCAAATCACCGTCCTTCATCTCGGTGACGCTCAGACGGTCGTAGCGGTTGAAGTCGTTGGTGTTTGACAGCTGGAAATTTATCATGTGCGACTGTCGGGCATTAGGCTTGTAGAGCAGTTTCTGCATGAAATCGTACTGCAGATAACCCGAACGCTTCTGTAGCTGCGGTTTGTCGTTATACAACAGGATGTCGTCCTTGCCGTTCTGCGGCTGAACGTAGATGTCGCTTTTTATATAATTATCATCATCGGGCAGGAACGGATTGCGATTGGTTCCGGCACGAAGATCACCGAAGTTGCTGAACGTGAACGATGTGAGCGAGGCGAACTTATCCGTACCGTAATTGAAATCCACATGCGCCGTACCTTCATTGTTGGCACTGCCGTATCTCACGACAGCATGTCCCTCGCTTGTGGAGGATGCTCCGCCGGTGGCAAGTGTAGGCGACAGCGTGTTGAACACGATTGTTCCGCCCAAAGCGTCGGAACCGTAGTTGAGCGACGACGGTCCGAAAAGTACTTCCATGTTTTTCAATGCAAACTGATCGACGGTAAGACAGTTCTGCAGATGACCGCTTCTGTATATAAGATTGTTCATCCTTATGCCATCAACAACAAGAAGGATGCGCGACGCCTCAAAGCCACGGAGTATGGGGCTGCCCCCACCCTGCTGGCTCTTCTGCACAAGCACCTGACCGGTTTCACCGAGCAAGTCGGCCGTAGACTGCTTGTTGGCGTAATCGATGTAGCTTTTGGGAACGCTCACAATGTGCTGCGGAGTGTTTATCTTACGTGTCTGTTCACGGTTGACAGAAACTATCACCTCACGCAGATCGACAGTACGGAATATATCCAGACTGTCAGCTTTTCCTGCATAAGCAGAAGAATAACAGCATGCCGCAAGACAAGCTGCCAACATGATGTTTCTCATATAAAAATATTGTGCTATAAATAAGTTGTTATCCTGTGTGCTGATATTAATATCCTGAAAACGCAAGCCGGTCAATATCCCCAGACGTTGGTTTTGCTGTAAACGGCTTCGTCGGATTCTTCTTCGTAGTCATTGTAACTGTACCGACCGGGACCTGGAGGCAACGGGTTCATATCACCAAAGTCTTCACCACCGGCGCTTCCGCTCAGAATGTTATCAACAACAACCTGCAACACTTGAACCGAGGGTGAAATGTATTCTTTTTTCATCTTCATAATTTAAATGTTTTAATGTTCGGGGTGCAAATATATATTATAAATGTATAAAAAAGAAATAGAAGTTCCTTTTTTAATCTTTATTATTTAATTTGCATTTTAAATATCAATTTTAGATGATTTACATCAAGAGAAGGTATATTATTTGAATAAACATACAGTCCAAAATGTTAATTAATGTTATCCGTAAATTATTCATCATTTGCACTCAGAAATTCTCCATAATTTCTATTTGACATAAATCAAGCCCTATTGTTTTAAAAAATTCACCAGATACCCGTATATTTATTTTGATTTAAAGAAATATAAACACCATACTGCAAAGGCACAGAAAATATAACACATTTACCGAAAAAGCGTAAATGTATAAATGTTTTTAAAATAGAATAAAAAATAAAAAATATATTAATATATAACAAATGTGTCCGATTTTTCTTTTTAATTCAGATGAAATGGTATATATTTGCCGTCCGGTTTTTACCGGAAAGGATAACATATATTAAAAGATTAAGATTTTATAAACAGGAATGAAGGTACTATGGTAAAAAAAGGATTGACAGGATTATTGGCGTTTCTCTTACCGCTTATGTTTATGCAGGCTCATTTGAGCGATGACAAAGACGTAAACGACAAGAAACGCGCTAAAATGGAACGTGCTGTTTCCACATTACCTGATTCTGCTTATGAACAGGTCAAGAAGGAAGACTTGCTCGGTGACGAGGTCTATATAAAGCTCGCACGCGACGGATGGTATCCGCAGGAAATAACGCAGATTATGGACCGTTACATCAAGGCTAACCGCAGCAAGGTGCGCGGTTCGCGCGAGTATGGCATGTATGCCAAGCAATGGCTGCCGGCCTATGGACACACGCCGGGCGGCGACTCAATCTATCAGTTTGTGGATACCGCATACTATGGAGAGACAATGAAATCGGTAAGACGACTTTATGCTAAACAGCTGGAGGCGTATTACCCCGAAATACCATACACGCCCAACGACCGAATGGAGGGCAGACGTAATCCGGGATATTTCCGTCCGGTGCAGCAGAAGCCTTATACAGGTAGAATACACTGGATTGTAGTTCATCCTACCAATCCGGATGCTCTTATGGTTATTCCTGACGGAGGAGGAATATTCCGTACAGACAACCTTGGCAAGACATGGGACTGCGTGACGGACAGAATACCGGACAGAGAGTTCCGCAAGATATGTGCTCACTCGGCAATTCCAGTAGATCCGGACGACTGGGATCATTTCTTCGCATTCATGAAGAACGGTAACAGCACTGCCGTTTATGAAACAACAGACGGCGGACAGAGCTGGACAAGAGTTCCGGGCGCTACGCATAAGTCGTTCAAGCGCGGATATGCGTTTAAGGATGCGTCTGGCAAACTGAAATTCATCGGAGCACTACAGTCGGGCTCTAATTATTTGAGCAGCCAGCTTTGGTATAGTGAGGACAAGGGCGTTACATGGAAACAGATTGTACTGCCTGATGAGATGAAGGAAACTCATCCGGAAACGGGAATGAAAGGCTCGTTCTTCCAGAACTTTGCGTTCGATCCGGAGAACCGCAATATTATATATATACCGACCTCGCGCAGCATTTATTACTCTGACGACGGACTTACACCGCAGAGCGACGGCAGCTTCAACATCAAGCGAATGACATTCGACGTGTATAATCAGGACGGAACAGAGTTGCGCTATAGTCAGGTTAACGAATTTCCGTTTAAGGCTACGACTCAGGGATTCCTTGAGGTTAATCCCAACAATCCTCTGCAGATGTGGTTCGCAACGGCATCGCGTAACGTAAGCTATGGTGTATATTCAGCCGTTTATCGCTCAGACGACGGCGGAAAGACATGGCGTACATTGCAGGAACCTATAAACGGCATAGGCAGCGGACTTGCTTTCGGAAATGAGTCACCATGGGGATGGCTCGGAGGTTTTGGAGTAAATTTCCAGGATCCACAGTGGCTGTACGGATGCTCCATGAGTTCGGCAATAAGCAGTGACGGAGGACATACATTCCAGCAATTTGCCTGGGGAAACCGTCTGAAGGCTAAAGCAGATGACGGACTGTATTATACAACAACCAGTGCACGACACAATGCAGACAATCATTGTATAGTCTCTCACCGCAGCGGACGAGTATTCCGTGGATCGGATGCCGGTCTGCTCGTAAAAGACAAGAACATCAACAACCACGAATGGACAAACATAAACAGCTCGATGGGCAATCAGCTGCATTATTCTATTAAGGTAAATGAATTCGGCGACCAGACAATGCTCGGCAATACGCAGGACGTGGACGCACAGACATACCGTTACGGCAGATGGGGAAACTGGCGTGGATATGAGGGAACGGAAGCTTTCCTTAATCCTTATGCCGGCACATGCTATTTCTCCGGAAGCGGAGGCGGAGGTCTTGAAGGCGTATCGCTCAGCTCCTGGTATGAAGGCTATTCGATGGCTGATGTCTGCACAGGATACTGGTATCTGATTCACAATCCGGGAAACAACGCCCAGTCTTTCTTCCGTATAGAGGATTTCGGACGTAAGACGATAAACATCTCTGCAAATACTGTAGATGAGAGCGGTGCAGGAACAGGTGCACGTGATTTCGCGATAACCCGCGATGGCGACAAACCCACACTGTTTGTGCTGAACACCAACCATACAATTGTCAAGTCGACAGACAATGGCAATACTTTTGAGACTGTTATGGTGAATGGTTCCAACGGCTCAAAGGTTGCGGCAAAGTTTACAAACGCTTGGATTGCAGCTGATCCGAATAACAGCAACGTTATATATGTTGCACAGACCGGAAAGGTGCTTA
>OLRN01000953.1_pt1 | contig 17659 bp, 17 predicted proteins | sample 1673001 | NCBI WGS metagenome assembly OLRN01 (sample SAMEA3136745, study PRJEB25190) | human gut metagenome | biome: human gut; feature: human-associated habitat; material: faeces | place: Austria | collected 2013 | reverse complement strand
GACATCCTGATTGTATCTTACAATATCCAATGTCTGGGTCCCTATAGAACCTGTGGAACCCAGAATTGCAATCTTCTTCATCATAACTTATATTCTCCCTATCCTGAAGAAATACTCAAAAAGCCCATCCTTATTTTAAAAATGTGAGGGCAAAATAAATAGCGGGGGCCGTGAATATCATACTGTCAAACCGGTCCAGGATACCTCCGTGGCCCGGAATCAGATGGCCGTAATCCTTTATGTTGTGGTTTCTCTTAATAGCGGAAGCCGCCAAATCCCCTATCTGGGAAATAACCGCCGCAATGGCGCAGGCAATGGTACAGGCCGCCTGGGGATTATCAAGCTCCGCCATGCTGGCTCCGAAAAGGGATGCATAGATAAAGCCCAGAAGGGCCGCGCCGGCCACGCCTCCCACAGCCCCCTCAATGGATTTCTTGGGGCTCAGGACAGGGGCCAGCTTATGCCTGCCCAAAAGCATGCCTGTACAGTAGGCAAAGGTATCGCAGCCCCAGGAGCTTAAAAATATAAGCCACACCAGGTATGCACCATCGCTCATGTCCCTTGTCTGATACAGAAATGACAGCATGATGGGCACATAGCATACGCCAAAGAACGCGCCCGTCACCTCCTCTGTCTTATACTCAGGGAAGGTAAGCACATAAAGGGCCATCATCGCCATCAGGCAGGCGATAATCATAAGCGTCACATAGCGCTGTCCCTCGAACCACAAAAGTCCATAATAGGAGCAGGCCGTCACATAGCCCACAACAGCCAGGGAACGCCGCTGCATTCCCAGAGCCCTGTAAAGCTCAAATAAACCGATGATGGATATAAGGGCCGTAACGGCATATAGCAGGATTCCTCCCTGCCCAACAATGACAATGGACAGAAGCACCAGTATGATACCGCTGATTAACCGGGTCGTAAACATGGCCTTCTCCTTTCCCTCTCCTTACTTTACAGCGCCGAACCGCCGCTCTCTCTTATTATACTGCACAATGGCTTTTTCTAATTCCTCCTGATTGAAATCCGGCCAGAGACAATCCGTCACCACGATTTCCGTGTAGGCCAGCTGCCACAGCAGGTAATTGGACAGCCGCAGCTCCCCGCTTGTGCGGATTAAAAGGTCCGGGTCCGGCATTCCCGCCGTATCCAGATATGATGCAAACAGCGCCTCATCCACCTGGTCCGGATCCGCCTTTCCAAGGGCGCAGTCTCTTGCCAGCCCGGCCGCCGCCCGGCGGATCTCGTCCCTGCCTCCGTAATTTACCGCTATGACGAAGGTCAGACCTGTGTTATCCTGTGTCTCGGACTCCAGACGGTTTATGCCGTCTATGATATCCCTGTCAAAGCGGCTTCTGTCGCCAATCATCTTTACCCGTACATTATTGGCAGATGCTATCTTTAAAAGCCGCACCATATAGTAGCGGAACAGCTGCATAAGCGCCCCTACTTCCTCCGCGGAACGTTTCCAGTTCTCGGTGGAGAACCCATAGACAGTCAGATACCTGATTCCCATTCTGGCTGCAATCTCAACGGTTTTCTCCACGGTGACACATCCTTCCTTGTGCCCCAGGGTGCGGGGAAGCCCCCGTTTTTTGGCCCAGCGGCCATTTCCGTCCAGTATCAGGGCCACATGCTCCGGTATGATCATATCCTTATTTAATGCCATTCTTTCTCTGCCTTTCTTGTCTAAAAGTAACTTGCCCAAATAATATCCTTATCATGTTATATCTTTCCGGTATCAAAAACAAATTAAGAGGCAGGAGTCCCTCCTGCCTCCCATATTCATTTATCACAGATTACACGGTCATGATTTCCTTGGTCTTTTCTTCCACTGCCTTGTCAACCTTTTCCACCATCTTATCCGTAAGCTTCTGCATCTTCTCGGTCATCTCGGTCAGATCATCCTCAGAAATATCCCCTGCCTTCTCTGCCTTCTTAAAGGCCTCGTTGGCGTCACGGCGGATATTGCGCAGGGCTACCTTTGCATTGTCGCCCTTTTTCTTTACATCCTTGGAAACTTCCTTTCTGCGCTCCTCTGTCATCTCCGGGAACACCAGACGGATACAGTTTCCGTCATTAGTTGGGTTGATGCCCAGTTCAGATGTGAGGATGGCTTTCTCAATTGGCTTAAGAAGGCTCTTCTCCCATGGCTGAATCACAATCATGCGGGCTTCCGGAACAGAAACATTGCCAACCTGCTGGAGGGGTGTGGGGGTGCCGTAATAGTCCACCTTAATCTTGTCCAGCACATGGGGATTGGCACGTCCTGCGCGAATGGTGCCGTAATCAGACAGCAATACATCCAGTGTCTTATTCATCTTGTCCTCATAAACTTTTAATTCTTCCATAAGTTCCTCCTGTTAATGCAGCCTTCCCTGCTGCTTAATAATGTTCGTTTTATTATGCAGTAACGATGGTTCCGTTAATCCGGCCCTGCATGGCGTTTGCAATTCCGTCCTTTTCATTGAGGCTGAACACTGCCATGGGCATCTTATGCTCCATACACATAATAGACGCAGTCAAATCCACCACAGCCAGCTGCCTGTCAATGACTTCCTGTATGGAAATGGTGTCGTACTTCTTTGCCTCCGGGTTCAGCTTCGGATCGCTGTCATACACTCCGTCAATGGCCTTGGCCAACAGGATACAGTCTGCTTCCATCTCAATGGCCCTGAGGGCAATTCCCGTATCTGTGGAGAAATAGGGATGTCCTGTCCCGCCTGCAAAGAATACCACCATACCCTTTTCAAAATACTTATTCGCCCTGTCCTTGGAAAACAGTTTGGTCATGGAACCGCACTCAAAGGGCGTAAGAATCTGTGTCATCATGCCTGCATTCCTGAAAATCTCAGAAACATAAATGCAGTTCATAACAGTGGCCAGCATACCAATCTGGTCCGCCTTTGTCCTGTCAATGGCCTCACTGGTACGGCCTCTCCAGAAATTACCCCCGCCAATGACGATTCCAACCTGTATACCGGCATCTACAGAGAGCTTTACCTGCCTGGCCACTTCCTTCACCGTGTCCTCGTCAAACCCGGTCTTTTTAGGGCCTGCAAGGGCCTCTCCGCTTAACTTTAAGAATACGCGTTTCATCTTCATAAAGATTTTATCTCCTTGTTGCGATATCTGTGGCTATTATAGCATAGTTAGGTCAATTTGCAAAGAAAAAGAAATTATTTATCATTTTTTCCATTTCGTCTAACATTTCATGGTTCTGCCCTTTCTTTTTCCGTTTTTTTACCGCAGGTCACCTGCCCTGTCCTTAAAAAACTCCGCCTTTCTGTTCTCTGCCCGGTTCTCAATATCGCTGATCCCTTCCAGGGATGTCCTGTATTTGGACGGTGTGGTGTGGTAAACCTGCTTGAAGCTGCTAATGAAGGACCGGCAATACAGTGGCAATGCCATGGGCCGGACGCGTGAAAGCCATCCTGCAGATGGGCTATGCAGGTGAAGGCGCCGGAAAGGCGCTGGCGGATCTGCTGTTCGGAACCGCCTGCCCCGGCGGGAAGCTGGCCGCCACACATCAAAGGCTGCCGCTTTCAATTTCTGATAGCGGCAGCCTCATTGTTTTCCCCCGATAATATGCTATTTCCCCCTGGTCCCGGGAAACAGGAATCCCAGTACGGCCGCCATGGCCATGGTACACACGATAAGCCCGGAAAACCTGAGAAAATAAAAGTTCGTCAGACGTATAATCCCCGACAGGCCATGGTCCCTGACGCTCCCCATGACTCCGTCAAAAATGGAGGCCCCGGCCCCGTAAATCGTAACGGTAAACCCTTCCTGCCCGAATCCGATAACAGGCCCCAGTATCCCGGCCACATCCAGAGCAACCCCTGCTGCAATACAGACCATCAGGGTTTTCACCACGCCCAGCCCTGTTTTTGCCCACAATACTTCACCAAACATGCAGAACACTCCGCCTGCAATAAAAATCTTAACCAGCTCCATAATTAATTCCCCCATTTTCCAAATGGTAAGGCCGGCTAAATCCGGCCAGCCGCATACATCACAACAACGGACACAACAGCCGCCAGGTATCCTGCAAACAATATGAACAGCCCGTCCTTCACACCCCGCCACAACGCCCGGCCCGCTCCCATGCCCTCTTTCCTAGCTCCGTGAACCGCGTCAGTGATGGCGGACGAGAAGCCTCCCATGGTAATCATGGCTCCCATCCCCCCAAAATCAGTAAGCTTTTGGTAATGGCCTGTTATGGTTGTGACAGAACCAACGGCCGCCAGTGTGAATACGGTTACACTGACAGCAAACAGTTCCGGTACGCCGGCCATACGGTATGCCATTGTCAGGAAATGGCATAAAAAGCAGATAGCGCCTCCTGTCAGAAATGCGCCTGCATAACGGTTTATCTTCATTTCCACCTCATTTCCTTCTGCTTTTCACGGCAGAAATCGTTCATAAAAGGTAACAGTTCTTGCATTTTCCCAAATCATTGCCTATAATTCCTATATCAGATGACGAATCAGGTTAAAGGAGGCTTCACCATGGAAGACAACACACAGGCCGCACAGGCTCTGAGCAAAAAGGACGAGGCTTATGTCCGGATTAAGGACCGCATCATATCCGGCGAATACAAGCCCGGTTCCCTTCTGGTGGAACGCACCCTCAGCGATTCCCTCGACATGAGCCGCACCCCCATACGCGCCGCCCTTATGGACCTGTGCCACACGGGCCTTGCCACCTTTGTCCCCGGCAAGGGCATCTATGTATCTGTCATCGGACGCAGGGACATTGAGGAAATATATGAAATCCGTGCCCTTCTTGATCCGGCTGTTCTCCTGTCCTTCATGAAACAGGCCACCAGGGATCAGGTTGCCATGCTCCGCACCTTTGCCGATAACATGCGGGACGCGGTGCGCATGGAAAACACGGGTATGCTCATTGAAAATGATGTCAATTTCCATCAGTACTATACGGATTACTGCGGCAATGCCAGGCTGGCCGACATCATCTGCTCCACCGTGGATCCATTCCACCGCTTCCGCTACATCACCTCGTCGTCCATGAAAATGAACCGCGTATTTGTGGAAGAACATCTTCTGATCATGAAGGCCATAGAGGATAACGACCAGGCAGAGGCAGAGCTTCAGATGAAGGCTCATTACAGTCATTTAAAACGCTATTTAATCCAAAAGCTTACATCGGAGGGGCAGCTTTGACAGGCTGCCCTTCCTTTCGTTTACCTGCATAATCCAGTACTGCGCGCTTAAGGGCCAGTTCCGCCATCATGGCGCAGTGCATGTATTCCGGTTCCAGCCCTCCAAGAGCCGTTGCAATGACACTGCTGTCTATGGTGTAGGCTTCCAGTACAGGTCTTCCCCTGACCAGGGCTGCGGCTGTCTCGGCACACGCCTTGGACGGAAAACAGGATGTCTCCGTGATTGTGTAGGAGATGGAGGTTATAAGCTCTCTGTCCGCTGAGAAATAGTAGGTCAGCACATCCCTGCAGGAGGGGTCCTGGCAGGCCCCTGTCCCCATGCATGTTTGGGGCTTTCCCCTGTACTCACCCTTAAGGGCTGTTTCTGTTATGTATTCTTTATTCATCCTTCCCGCTCCAGTCCAGTGAACGCCGTACCAGTGTTTCGGCAACATCAATCTTGTAAGCGTTGCCTGAAAGGGGAAGCGCCCCCTCCAGTGCCAGCTTAGCGGCACCCAGTGCCGTCTCCCCGGAAGGTTTCCTTCCAATCAGATACGCTTCCGCCTTTTTCCTTCTCATGGGAACAGGTGCAACAGCGCCCAGCGTCATCCTGGCATCTGTAATCACACCGTCATCCAGCACATACCTGTATGCCAGGGCCACCACTGCGAAATCAATGGATTTGCGCAGCCTGAATTTCTCGTATCCTGATATGGTGCCTGCTGCGTCCCATGGAATCTGTATCTCCAGGATAAGCTCCCCCTTAAGCAGGGTGTCGGAAATACGTGTATGGGAGGTCAGAAGCTCCTGCGCCCCCAGAGTCCGCAGGTTTGTGCGGATAACTGCATCCGATGCCAGAAGCGCGGTTGCCATGTCGCTGGGATTCACGGCCAGACAGCCGCAGTTCATGCACCGTCCCGCCTCGCTGTTCAACATGTTGTACGAGTATCCCTTACGGTCTTCCCGGTTCACCCCACGCTCTCCGGCCGGCAGCAGGTCCGGCTCATTGGAGCAGCTGATGTTCCCGCACTCCGGAAGGAAACCCGCCAGCCCCTGGCGGCATTCACCTGTCTCAACAGAAAGTGGCGCTCCCTCCATATGGCGGTTCATCATGACAGCCGCCTCACGGCCGCCGGCCAGTGCCCTTACAACCGTGGCCGGTCCTGTGGTCACATCGCCGGCGGCAAATATTCCCTCCTGGTTGGTGCTGTGGTCCTCACTGGCCTTTATTCTTCCCCGGTCCGTCTCAACCCTGCATACACTGTCCAGGAAGCTCAGGTCAGATCGCTGTCCCACTGCCATAAACACCACATCCGCCTTTTCTTCCATCTGTCTGGCTTCATCATAGACAGGTGCAAAGCGTCCTTCCCCGTCCAGTGTGGAGACACACGCCTTAAACCGGACGCCTGTTATCCTGTCCTCCTCCGGCGATACGGATTCCTTAAGGATTTCCATGGGGCCCCAGCCGTTCTTAATCTCAATCCCCTCCTCCAGGACCCGTTCTATCTCCTCCCTGCCTGCTGGCATCTGTTCCCTGGATTCCAGGCAGATCATGGTGACCTTTGGCACACCCAGGCGCTTTGCCGTGACAGCCACGTCCACAGCCACATTGCCTCCGCCTACCACCACAACCTCTGAACCGGGCCGCTCATGGATATAGCTGTTTACCTCCACCAGGAAATCCAGGCCGAACCGTGTCAGCTCCTCACCTGAAATTCCAATTAACGGACGCTTCCATGCACCGGTATCCAGCAGCACACTGTCATTTTCACTGCGTATGGTCTCCAGCTCAATATCCTCTCCCACCTTTGTGTTAAACACAAAATGGACTCCCATGCCTTCCAGAACGGATACAAACTTCTGCACGATTTCCTTTGGCAGGCGGTAGGCCGGGATGGCATAGGCCAGACATCCGCCGGCCTCCTTCATGCGCTCGTACACAGTGACCCCATAACCGCTCTCTCTCAGATAATAGGCTGCTGCCAGTCCGGCGGGACCGGATCCGACAATGGCGGCCCTCTTTCCATTTTCCTGTTTTGGCGCCTTCATGAACCGCTCATGGTGTTCCAGAATATAATCCCCCACATAGCGCTCCACCGCGCCTACATTGACACGCTCATCGTACTGCTCCCTGTTGCATTTTTCCTGACAGAAATGGGCGCATACCCGGCTGGTGATGGCCGGCATGGGATTGGCTCTCAGGATGATGCGGGCCGCCTCGTCCACATCTCCTTCCCTCAGCTTTTCCATATAGGCGGAGATGTCCGTATGGGCCGGACACCCCTGTGTGCACGGAGTCATGCACACCTTGGCTGCCCCAAAGATGGAATGGTACCGGTTCTCCCCCATCATGGCGGAGCAGAGATGTCCCTCTTTTCTGGCACAATTCACCCGTCCGCCCAGGCTGTCCGGATACCGGTAGTACCAGCACCGCACATCCTGACACAGGTTGCCGCCTATGGTTGCGGTGTTTCTCAGGTTGGGGGATGCCACGCTTTCGGCTGCCTGGGCAATCATGGGATTCTTCTCCTTTACAAGGGCTGAACGTGCAATGGTATTCAGTGTGGTCATTGCCCCTATGAGCAGGCTGCCATGCTCCTCCCGTATATAGTCCAGGCCTTCTATTCCCTTAAGGCTGACCACCCGTTTTGGGTATTCCGGCAGAATTCGGTTTCTCATAAGGTCAATCAGGTCTGTCCCGCCGGCGCAGGCAGCCGTATGCTCCCCCTTTAACAGCTCACTGGCAAGGGTAACGGTTGACGGTTTTATATATTCAAAATTTTTCATTATGCCCTGTCCTCCTTTTCCTTTAACGCTGCAAGTACTTTTGCAGGCAGGTATGGGTATTCCTCCAGTTCAATGCCGCAGGCATTATAGACAGCCATGGTGATGGCCGGCCCGGACGGCGATATGATGGGTTCCCCGATTCCCATTGCCCCAAAGGGGAAGTCACTTTCCCGCCCCTTTGTGGACTCCAGGCACACATGGTCATGAGGCGGCGCCTCGTTGAAGGTTCTGGCCTTGTACTCAATCAGGTTGGGGTTGAGCACCTTATTGTCCCATTTATCCCAGACCGTCTCCTCCCGGATGGCCACGTCCAGCCCAGCGAAGAAGGAGGTCATCTGGTTATAGGCAGCCCTTGGGTTCATGATGGTCCCTGCGTCCGATCCTCCAAAATGGTCGGTTATCTCTATCAGCCCTGTCTCTGTATCCACTGCCACCTCAACGAACTGTACATGCATGATGGTGGCATTGTCGATGCCGGGCCAGTGTCCGGTTCCGCTTAAGCTGTCCGGATATATGAGAATTTCATGAAGGTCGTGTACCTCCTCCGGATTTGACAGGCGCTTAAGCATACCGTCCTTAAAGTCCCAGTCGGATGCCGGTATTCCCAGCCGTTCCTCTGCCAGTTGGAACAGGTTTTTCTTTAAATCCCTGGCTGCCCTCTGGGCGGAGATGCCGCCGGAGTAGGTGCTTCTGGAGGCAATGCTTCCAAAATCCAGAGGTGCTGCGCTGGTGTCCGAAATACTTACCCGCACCCGGTCCACCGGTATGCAAAGTTCCTCTGCCACGATCTTGCGGTATACGTCCCGGACCCCGCTGCCGAATTCCGTCATAACGGTCTGAATCATGACTCCCCCTGCGCTGGTCATGGTCACATTGGTATTGGAGGCCATGCCGCCGATATCCGAGTGTCCTGACAGTCCCATGCCCACGCCGTACCGCCTGCTTCCGTCAGCTCTGCTGGGAATGCCCCATCCCTTGAAACGGTCCTTCCATCTGAATCCCTCTGCCGCAGCATGGATGGTGTCCTTCCAGTCAGGGGACGCATTATACTGCCACGGTTTCTTCTGGGTCAATGCATTGTAATACCGCTCTCCGTGACGCAGCACATTCTTCTCATAATACACCACCGGGTCAAGCCCCAGGCCGATGCACGCCCTCATGATTGCCCGGTTTACCAGGGCAGAGGATTCCATGTATCCGTATCCCCTAAAGGATCCGGAGGGAACCTTGTTGGTCACTACCACAGTACCCTTGTACCGCTTGTTATCCGTCTTGCACAGAAGGGGCAGACTGGCCGTGCCCACAGATAGCATGTTTTCCTGGGTGGAGGCACAGACGCCTGCATCCGCATACTGGGTCATCTCAATGGCGGTTGCCAGTCCTTCCCGGTTCACCCCAAGCCTGACATGGGATTTGGTGCACATGCGCGTCTGGTGGCATGCAAAATGTTCTTCTTTTGTATAAGAAAACATCACAGGCCGTCCGGATGCCTTTGCCATGATGGCGGTCAGCACCGGCGGAACCACATTGCCCACAAACAGCTTGGAACCAAAGCTTCCCCCCACACAGGGAGCCACGATGCGCACCCTCTCATAGGGAATGTCCAGGGACGCAGCCACATAAGTCTGGCAGTTGGACGGTGCCGCGATGGATCCGTAGATGGTCAGCATATCATCATTCCACTGTGCAATACACACAGGGGCTTCCGCCGGCATGGCGTTCTGGCCGCTTTTAATCTCCCCGTCCATTTCCACAATGATATCCGCCCGGGCAAATCCTGCTTCCGGATCACCCACCTTAAAATCAAGGTCATCCAGTCCCGGAAAGATAGGGGGCGCTATATTGCCCGGAAACACATCATAGAGCTGGGGCGCGTCCGGCGCCAGCGCTTCATCAATGGTGAATACCGGAGGCAGTTCCTCATACTCCACTTCAATCAGTTCCATGGCATCCAATGCAATGTCCTCTGTGTCCGCCACCACCAGGGCCACCGGGTCCCCCACAAACCGGACTGTTTCATTCAACGGCCGGTAGTGGGGCGCCGGAGTCATTTGGTTTGTAATATAGATGTTGTCCGGTATGTCCTTGTATGTAACCACAGCATGGACCCCGTCACAGGCCTTTGCCCTGTCCACATCAATCCTGGTAATACGCGCATGGGGGTAAGGGCTTCTGAGCACCTTGCCGTAAACCATTCCTGTCACCCGCAGGTCATCCGTAAACACAGCCTTCCCGGTGACAATGTCATCTGCTATGATACGCTTGATTTCCCTGCCAACTACCTTGTAATCCTGGTTCATTCTTCACTCCTCCTTTTCTCCACATAAGCCATGATGCTCTCCACTGCCGTGTAATGGGTCCCGCAGCGGCAGTAATTGCCGGCCAGCGCATCCCGGACCTCCTCCTCAGTGGGGCAGGGCTTCTCATCTAACAGGGCCCTGGCTGTCATAATAATGCCCGATGTGCAGAATCCGCACTGGAATCCGCAATTGTCCACAAAAGCCTGCTGCAGCCCCCTGTCTCCGGGTCCGCCAGCCCTTCAATGGTGGTGATGCTGCTTCCGTCACAGTCCATGGTAAGCACCATGCAGGAAGTAACCGCACGGCCATCCATGATTACCGTACAGCAGCCGCAGGCCCCCTGCCCGCATCCCAGTTTCAGGCCCATAAGATGAAGCCGGTCCCTCAGTGTGTGGGCCAGGGTTTCAGACTGGGGCATATCCCCCCTGTTGTTTCCCACGGGTATCTCATATTCCCTGCGGTTCACCGTAAGCGTGATGAATTGTTGAAGCTTTTCTTTCATAGCTGCCTCCTTTATTTTTATGTGTTTCTTTTGGTATACCATTTATTTTGAATTTTTATCGTTTTTTCTCGGTTATTTTTTAAAATATGCACTATATTTATTTTATATTATTGTATAATATAGTTATTTTTAATAATTTATGGTATACCAAAATACTATCATCCCTTTCAGCAAATGTCAATTGTACACTCCTCTGTTTCGATATACTACTTTAAACATAACGAATACAGTATACGGCAGTCCGGCCTATGAACCGTATTTAACAGTTCTTCCTGATTTATGCCGGGTTACTGTCATAGGCATCTTTCACAAACAGTTGTTAAACAAAATTATTTATTATTTTTCCATTTCGTCTAACATTTCATAAATAAAAATTGAGATTTTCTGGCTTTTATATTATAATAAAAGAAATGCGAATGCAGACAACTGCTGTCTGCATATGACAAAGGAGGAAACAATCATGGGTTTGTTTCAGCATAAAAAAGAAAAAGGGACAGCAGAGCTTCCGCCTACACCACCTGTCCTTACCCCCACGGAACCGGATGCTGCCAGCGAGGGCCGCGCAGCCTGCATGAACAGGCTGGAGTCCGTACTGGGCGCCCCTTCGTCCAAGGGAGTGGTTCTAAAACTCTATCTGGAGAATTTTAAGAGTCTGAATAAGACGTTCGGATATGATTACTGTGAGGAGCTTCTTTCCCAGATAAAAAGCTATCTGAAGGAAGTGGCTGAGGGCAATATCTACCGTTACATAGGTGTGGAATTCATCATTATATTGGAACAGCTTTCAGAAGGGAAGGCCTGCGACCTGGCTGATGAGATTCTGGAACGCTTCGGAAACGTTTGGAAAATCCGCGGCGTGGACTGTCTGTGTTCCGCACAGATAGGTCTCTGCTCCTACCCCGGTCATGCCACCAGCACAGATGAGCTGCTTAAGCGCCTGGACCTGGCCGTGTCTGCTGCCTCTGACTGCGGACCCAACCAGATGGCAGTATATGACAGCAACATGCATACCCAGTTCGTCCGCCGCCAGGCCGTTGCCATGTACCTTCAGACAGCCCTGGAAAAGAATGAGCTGGAGGTCCGCTACCGTCCCACCTATAACCTGAAGGAAGGCCGCTTTACAAGGGCTGATTCCTATATGAGAATATTCATTCAGGGCATCGGGCTGGTGGGTGCAGCTGAGTTTATGCCCATAGCCGAGGATTCAGGCCAGATCAGGGCCATTGGCTACTACGCCCTGGACCATGCCGGCAGATGCATCAGCGAACTGATGAATACGGGAAGGGAATTTGACTCCATCTGTATCCCTGTTTCCCCGGTGCTTCTTGTACAGGAGGATTTTCTGGATCAGGTCACAAAGGTCCTTGAGACCTACCAGATACCCAAGGGCAAGCTGGCCCTGGAGGTGGATGACAGCGCCCTGTCCAATGTATATCTGAACGTAAACATCACCATGCAGGAGCTCTCCGACATGGGTGTGGAGCTGGTACTCAACAACTTCGGTTCCGGATGCGCTCCTGTCAGCAGTATCCTGGACCTTCCCATCAATACAGTAAAGCTGGAGCGCATGTTTGTATGGCAGCTGGAGACCAATCCAAAATCAGCCTCCATTGCAGGCGGACTGATTCAGATTGCCAGGGAACTGGGTATCCATATCATCGCTGAGGGTGTGGAGACAGAGAACCAGCTGAACGCACTGAACAACTATCAGTGCGAGTATCAGCAGGGCTTCTACTACGCTCCCACCATGGAGCAGGACGTGCTCATAAAGGTCATGGGAACTACGCTGGATGAGTCCAGGGTTACCATTGAGGAAGAGAAGCTTAAAATGAAGATGTAACAATAATCCTTGCAGGAAATAAATGCAAGAAAACGCAGGTTCCGTTTTAACGGTTCCTGCGTTTTGCATTGTTATTGTTATCATTATCAGATATTGTATTACGGCTTCCACTGGGCATAAATGGATTCATTGATTCCTGAATGTATGGTCAGCTCACTGTGTCCATCCTTTACCAGCTTAACCCTCCTGTTGCCATACAGGAAGCAGCGCTCCTGCACTATCTGGTTCATATTGGCAAACAACTCCTCATAGATATCCGTAATTTCTCCACCTATGTAAATGTATTCAGGGTCCATCATGGTAATCAGAACAGAAATCAATCTGCCCAAATATCCGGCGGTCTCGTGAATCAGATGAACGGCTTTTTCATCCTCTTTCTTTGCGTCTGCAACCAGCTGATTCCAGGCCCCCAGGACATCCTCCTGTTCCTCTCCCCAATATTCTGCCACGATATCAGGAATGGCAAGTTCATTCTCAATACATCCATACGCCCCGCATTCAGAACAGTATTTACGGGGATTTCCCAGCGGCGTATGGGCCACCTCACCGCCATACCCGTGATGCCCCCTTAACAGGGAACCTTCGCATATAATTCCGACGCCCACTCCCTCAGAGATATGGAGGTAGACAAGATTTCTGCACTCCGCAATGGTATGCTTAAGGCTTAAGGCACAGAGATTGGCCTCATTATCAACATAGCCCGGAAGCTGGAAGGCTTTCTCTACAATGGCTTTGAGAGGTACGCCCTCATACATCTTTACCGCACAGTTTACAAGTGTCTGAGTAGCCAAATCAAAGATTCCTGAAACAGCCACCCCCACACCGATGTACACGTGATTGGAGTTTTCCCTTGCAATCTCATCAAATCTTTTCCTGGCGTAGTCAATAACCTCCTCAGGGGCGTCCAAACCAGATATATCATATTTTTGATGGAACACAATCTCATTTCTGATATTCAGCACCGCAATTCCCAGCACACCTTTCATCTGCAGGTTCAGACACACCGTACAGAACCTGTTATATGCCAGATTAACCGTGGATGGAGTCCTTCCTACCGACATGGAGTTTTTTTTAACGATTTCAACAATTCCCCTCTCCAATAACTCATTGCACAGATTGGAAACCGTGGCAAAGCTCAATGCTGTTCTGTCAGCTATATCACGCTTTGTAAGACCGCTCTCCCCTGCTGAAAACCTCAGCACATTCACAATACTCTTAACATTGTGCTGTTTAATATCCATTACGTCCAAAGATTCCATCGTTTTCTCCATCTATCCTCTTAATTTACTGCTGGAGGATTCTGATATTTTGCCAATACGGCCTCGTCCTTTAACATCTCACCTGTCAGCAATGAGCTGCCTCCGTAGATGATAGGAGGAACATGTCCAAATGGCGGATTTGCTGATGGGATTTCTGTGGGATGTGCCGCTGCATATGCCAGCATCATCGCCTCATACCCAATCAGATATGGGTCATCCACGATTGTCCCTTCAATATCCCCAGCCTGCAGCAGTTCAATGACCGCTGAACTGTAATCACTTCCAATTATAACAATATTTTCTAAAATATTCAATGTTCTAGCTGCCGCTGCCGCTCCTGGCGCCCCATATCCATGGGTACTGAATATTCCCTTAATCTGAGGGTTGGCCTGAAACAGAGCCGCGCATACGGTTTCCGACTTTGCAACGTCTCCCTCATCGTTTAATTCGGATACAACCTGAACCCCCGGCGCATTCTCAGCCAGCCATTCCTTAAAACCTGCTGCCCTCTCTTCCTGGGCAATGGAGCCCGGAACCAGACATATGGCGACCTGTCCCTCTCCTCCAATCATCTCAGACATGGCTTTTGCTGCATTGGCTCCAAAATCATAGTTATCTGTGCCCACATAGGACAGCCTGCCGCTGTCAGCAGCATCACTGTCAAAACCAATCACAGGAACTCCGGCACTTAGTGCTTTTCCTATGGCCGAATTCAAGGTTGTCTCATCTGCCGCGGATACCAGTATTCCTGCTGGTTTCTTGGCCGTCACCTGTTCCACTGCCCTTGCTTCCAGCGACGCATCCCACTCCGCAGGTCCCTGAAGCTCCACTGTTATATGACTTCCAAGCAGCTTTGCCGCATCCTTCATACCTGCGTAGCACCAGTTGAAATATTCCGCTCCCTTTGTAAAGACCACCATGGAGTACAGTTCATTTTCCCTGGCAGCAGATGAATCCTGTCCGGCCGGCGCCGCTGCCTTTGATGTTTCGCTGCTGCATCCCGCTACACTTGCCAGCATAATTCCAGCCATACACAATGCGATTATTTTCTTCATGTAATTCTCCTCCTTTTATGAATGCCTCTTTTTTAATATGTTCATCCCCTCGCTCATCAGCACTGCCGCAATCAGAAACGCTCCCGTCACCACATCCTGATAATACGTGGAAATCCCGCTTATGACAAATGCATTGTAAATCATGGCCATGAACAGTGTCCCCAGCAAGGTTCCTGTAACCGATCCATATCCTCCGTGGGTCAGGCTTGTCCCGCCTATTGCCACTGTTGTGATTACTCTCAGGTCCGCATTGGTGCCATAGCTGTAGCTTGCGCTGCTGTAGGTCATGGCTGTCAGGATTCCGGCTGCCGCTGCCAGAACAGCAGATATGATGTATACATTCCGGTATACCCCTTCCACCTTTATTCCGGACAGACGGGCCGCTTCTTCATTTCCGCCCACAAAATATATCTGCTGGAATGATTTTTTGTTTTTAGAAAAGTAAATAAAAACAGCTGCCAGCAGGATGTACACAATCCAGCTCAAAGGCATTCCTGCTATCCTGCGTGTACTCCAGGCTGAAAATCCTTCTGAAAAATTAGAAATCGCGCTTCCGCCGGTAAGTGTCAGATTCAGTCCCTTTAAAACTGCCGCAATGGCCATTGTCACTACCATGGGATGCAGATTCAGCTTTTTTCTAAAAAGGTTTGTCAGGCAACCAATCCCCGCTGCCGCTGCCAGAACCAGCATTATAGCTGCCGCAAATGGAACTCCCCGTATCATGAACAGCGCAAGAACGATAGAAGAAAAGGGAAGGACACCTGCCACAGTCAGATCAATTCCCCCGGATATAATTACCAGGGTCATCCCCAAAGCCATGATTGCCTCCATGATGAAATTATCCACCAGTACACAAAGATTGGCTGCTGTAAAGAAATAAGGCGAACGAAACCCCATGAAAACCGCAAGAAGTACGATAAGGAAAATCAGTACCATATAATGAAGGTTGATTTTTTTAGCCATTTCCTTCCACCTCCTCCCGGAACGCCGCCTTCATCACAATCTCTTCTGTCAGATTGTCATTCTCCAATACGGCCTGGCATTTGCCCTCATGCATTACAATGACTTTATCCGATACTCCCAGGATTTCCGGCAGTTCAGAAGAAATCATCCACACAGCCATCCCGCTGTCTGCCAGCCTTCGCAGTATTTCATGAATCATTGCCTTAGCGCCCACATCCACGCCTCTGGTAGGTTCATCCACAATCAGCAGCTTTGGATTGGCAGCAAGCCATTTTGCAAAGAGTACCTTCTGCTGATTACCCCCTGACAGATTGGATAATCTGTTTTCCATACACTGTGTAGGATGTATTTCCAGTTCTTCAATATACGTTTTTGTTATACTTCTGCTCTTATCCTCCTTTATGAATTGTATAGGACTGCATATGGATTTAAGACAGGCTGCAATCGTGTTTTCCCGTACAGTCATGTCAACAAATAGTCCGATTGCCTTGCGGTCCTCTGACAGGTAACACACGCCCGCTTTGATTGCCTGAGCCGGATTGGAAAACCTTACTTCCTTATCCTCAAAAAACACCTTTCCCGAATCAATCTTGTCCGCCCCGAAAATCGAAAACGCACATTCTGTCCGTCCTGCCCCAACCAACCCAAACATTCCGGCAATTTCACCATATCGGATATCAAAGGAAACATGTTCAAATTTATCCTTTCTGCTGATACTCTCTGCCCTGAGAGCACATTTTCCGTTTCTGTCCTTTGCTTTCGGAGGATATAGATTATCAATATTGCGTCCTACCATCATCCTGATTATGGTCTGTACATCCATGTTTTCCCTTGTCAGAGTCCCTGTGCATGTCCCGTCCCTCAGTACCGATACCTTATCGGAAATCCTTGTAATTTCATTTAATTTGTGACTTATGAAAATAATCAGCTTTCCTTTTTCCCTCAAGTCAAATAACAGACGGAACAGGTTCTCGATTTCTTTGTCAGAAAGAGCGCTGGTAGGTTCATCCAAAATCAGTATGTTAACGTCCTTTGACAATACCTTCGTAATTTCTATCATCTGCTGCAGGCCGACGCTCAAGGTTCCGGCCTGAACCCTTGGATTGATGTTAGCACCGATTTTCCGGAACTCTTCCTCTGTATTTTTATAGAGACGGTCCCAATCTATAAACCCCAGCCTGTTGACAGGTTCATTATTGACAAATACATTCTGGGCCACAGTCATATTCCCTGCAATGCTTAATTCCTGATGTACGATTCCTATTCCATGGGCATAAGCCTCCACCGGATTCCTCATGGTTATGTTCCGTCCGTCCAGGAGTACTTCTCCACTGTCAGCCTGGTATATACCTCCGATTATTTTCATCAGGGTCGATTTTCCTGCTCCGTTCTCACCGATAATAGAGTGAATCTCCCCTTTTTCAAAATCAATGGAGATATTTTCCAGTACTTTGTTATTTCCAAAAGACTTTACTACATTTTTTACTTGTAAATAACTCATACCCTTCTCCTATCTCGGTTTTCTTCTTCGGCGCAGGGCATCAAAAGCCACCGCCGCCAGAAGCATAAGGCCGCTTATTGCAGATGACCAGTTAGGCGAACCGTTAAACATGATAAATACGTTATTTACCAGGGCCACTAATATGACTCCGAGAGCAGTTCCCAGAAAGCTTCCCGCCCCGCCATGCATATCAGCGCCGCCTATAACTGCCGCAGAAATCGCCTTCATCTCAAAGGAAATGCCATAACCTGCATGGCCCATACCCAGGCTGCTGGTCATCAGTAT
>OLRN01000943.1_pt1 | contig 17797 bp, 17 predicted proteins | sample 1673001 | NCBI WGS metagenome assembly OLRN01 (sample SAMEA3136745, study PRJEB25190) | human gut metagenome | biome: human gut; feature: human-associated habitat; material: faeces | place: Austria | collected 2013 | reverse complement strand
CGGAGGTTTGGACACCTCTTATACGGTGATGTATCTGGCCAAGGAAAAGGGGTACGAAGTGTATGCGGCTTGTGCCAATACGGGCGGTTTCAGCGCCGAGCAACTGAAGGCCAACGAGGAAAATGCTTATAAGTTGGGTGCCAAGGAATACGTCACGTTGGACGTGACGAAGGAGTATTATGAAAAGAGCCTGCGTTACATGATATATGGTAATGTGTTGCGCAACAACTGTTACCCGATTTCGGTGTCGTCCGAGCGTATTTTCCAGGCCATCGCTATCGCACGTTATGCCAACGAGGTGGGGGCCGACGCGATAGCCCATGGCTCGACCGGGGCAGGCAACGACCAGATTCGTTTCGACATGACTTTCCTGGTGATGGCGCCGGGGATGGAGATTATCACGCTCACGCGCGACAGCAACCTGAGCCGTCAGGAGGAAGTGGATTATCTGAACCAGCACGGTTATTATGCCGATTTCACGAAGTTGAAGTATTCCTACAACGTAGGTATCTGGGGCACGTCGATTTGTGGCGGCGAGATTCTGGACAGCAATCAGGGATTGCCTGAGAGCGCTTATCTGAAACATCCCACGAAGACGGGGACGGAGCTGTTGAAGCTCGGTTTCAAGAAAGGGGAGATTTGTAGCGTGAACGGCGTGGAGTATGACGATAAGATCAAGGCCATACAGGAGATAGAAAAGATAGGTGCTGCCTACGCCATCGGCCGCGACTGCCATGTGGGCGACACCATCATCGGTATCAAGGGCCGTGTCGGTTTCGAGGCTGCTGCTCCGATGCTGATTATCGGTGCGCACCGTTTCTTGGAAAAATACACGCTGAGCAAGTGGCAGCAATATTGGAAGGAGCAGGTGGCCAACTGGTATGGCATGTTCCTGCACGAAAGCCAGTATTTGGAGCCTGTCATGCCGGACATCGAGGCCATGCTGGCCAGTTCGCAGCGTAACGTGAACGGCGTGGTGACCTTGGAACTTCGTCCTTACGGCTTCACGACGGTCGGCGTGGATTCTCCGGACGACTTGGTGAAGAACAAGTTCGGCGAGTATGGCGAGACCCAGAAGGGATGGACGGCAGAGGATGCCAAGGGCTTTATCAAAGTGACTTCCACCCCGCTCCGCCTGTATTATGCGAACCATAAGGATGAGGAACGAATCAAGTAAACCATGACGGTGGAAGGTAAAAACAGATATTTCAAATGATAAGAGTTGGAATCATAGGAGGGGCAGGATATACGGCCGGCGAACTTTGCCGCATCCTGCTGAACCATCCCGAAGCGGAGATAAAGTTTATCAATAGTTCCAGTAACGCCGGGAATAAGATTACCGACGTGCACGAAGGGCTGTATGGGGAAACCGATTTGGTGTTTACGGACCAGTTGCCTTTCGACGAGGTGGACGTGATCTTTTTTTGTTTCGGGCATGGCAAGAGCGCGGAGTTCTTGCAGGCTCACGATGTGCCTTCCCGGGTGAAGATTATCGACTTGGCGCAGGATTTCCGTCTGGCGGCTCCGGGCAATGACTACGTGTACGGTCTGCCAGAATTGGACAAGGCGGCCATTGCCGGGGCGCAGCATGTGGCCAATCCCGGTTGTTTTGCCACTTGCATCCAGTTGGGGTTGTTGCCTTTGGCTGCCCACGGCCTGTTGAGTGGCGACGTGTCGGTGAATGCCATCACGGGAAGTACCGGTGCCGGGGTGAAGCCCGGCGCGACCACGCACTTCAGTTGGCGCAACAACAACATGAGCATATACAAGGCTTTCAACCATCAGCATGTGCCGGAAATTTGCCAGTCTCTCCGTGCCTTGCAGTCGGACTTCGACGGAGCGATAGATTTCATTCCCTATCGCGGCGACTTCGCCCGAGGGATTTTTGCCACCGAGGTGGTCCGTGTGGACGCGTCGGTCGATGCCGGGTATTTTGCCGGGCTTTACAAGGAGTATTACAAGGACGCGGCTTTCACGCATTACGTGGACAAGGCCATCGACATGAAGCAAGTGGTCAACACCAACAAGGCTTTGGTGCACGTGGATAAGTTCGGCGATAAATTGTTGGTCACGGCCACGATAGACAACTTGCTCAAAGGCGCCAGCGGGCAGGCCGTGCAGAACATGAACCTCATGTTCGGGCTGGACGAAACGTCCGGTTTGCGCCTGAAACCGTCCGCATTCTAAACGGGGGTGCGACGGAATGTCATATTTAAGAAAGGAGGAATAAAATGAATCTATTCGACGTATATCCGCTTTTCGATGTGAACATCGTAAAAGGGAAAGGATGCCATGTCTGGGACGACAAGGGGCAGGAGTATCTGGACTTGTATGGCGGCCATGCCGTAATCAGTGTCGGTCACTGCCATCCGCATTATATAGAGAAGCTGACACGGCAACTTGGCCGGTTGGGTTTCTACAGCAATTCCGTGGTCAACAAGTTGCAGGTGGAGTTGGCAGAGCGTTTGGGCAAGGCCTGCGGTTATGAGGACTATCAGTTCTTTCTGATTAATTCCGGGGCGGAAGCCAATGAGAATGCGTTGAAGTTGGCCAGTTTCTACAATGGACGCAAGCGCGTGTTGTCCCTTTCAAAAGCGTTCCACGGGCGTACGTCTTTGGCCGTGGAGACAACGGACAATCCTAAAATCATAGCTCCCATCAACGCCAACGGGCATGTGACTTACTTGCCTTTGAATGATTTGGACGCTTTCAAGGCGGAGTTGGCCAAAGGCGATGTGTGTGCCGTGATTGTGGAGTGTATTCAAGGGGTCGGAGGTATCCGGTTGGCCACTGCCGAGTTCATGCAAGGCGTGCGGCAGGCATGTGACGAAACGGATACGGTGTTGATTTGCGATGAAATCCAGTGTGGCTACGGCCGTTCGGGCAAGTTCTTCGCCCACCAGCATTTGGGGGTGAAGCCGGACTTGATTACGGTGGCCAAAGGTATCGGCAACGGTTTCCCCATGGGAGCGGTGCTGATTTCGCCCAAATTCACTCCAGTGTACGGCCAGTTGGGTACGACTTTCGGTGGAAACCATTTGGCTTGTGCCGCCGCCTTGGCCGTGTTGGACATCATGGAAGAGGAGCATCTGGTGGAAAATGCCGCCAAGGTCGGAAATTTCCTGATGGAAGGCATAAAGGCTTTGCGCCTGCCTCATGTGGTGGACGTCAGAGGGCGCGGCCTGATGATAGGCGTGGAGTTGGACGTGCCTTACAAGGAAATCAGGAACAAGTTGCTCTTTGAGGAGCATTGCTTCACGGGATGCAGCGGCACGAACGTGCTGAGGCTCTTGCCGCCGCTTTGTCTGGGTGAGGCGGAAGCGGCTGATTTCTTGAAACGGTTGGAACGTGTAGTGAATAATTAATGAATAATCAAGCGGAGATAAACCGGTCGCAGGCGTATGTCGGAGACCGGTTTGTCTGCTTTTAAGGAGGAGAGTGACAATGAAGATTGCAATTATCGGTGCGGGCAATATGGGAGGAGCCGTTGCCCGTGGTTTGGCAAAGGGAAGCTTGGTCAAGACATCGGATATCACGGTGTCCAATCCCAGTCGGGGTAAGTTGGAGGCGTTGAAGGTTGAGTTTCCGGAGTTGAACATCACTTGTGAGAATTCCCAGGCGGTGACAGGGGCTGATGTGGTTATATTAGCTGTGAAACCTTGGAAGATACAAGAGGTGATAGAGGAAATCAAAGGTGGTTTGGATTATGACAATCAGGCGATAGCCTCTATGGCAGGTGGGATTGGCACGGCGCAACTTTGTACTTATTTGGATCGTGGTGACGGAGAATACCCCGGAGTGTACTATTTGATACCGAATACGGCCATTGCAGTTATGAGTGGTATGACTTTTATGACTTCCGTTTGCTCCACGCCGGAATTGGACGCCCAAATGCTGGCGATGTTTAAGGAGATGGGTGATGCCATGTTGGTTGAGGAACGCTTGATGGACGCGGGAATGGCTTTGGCTTCCTGTGGCATAGCCTACGTGATGCGTTACATCCGTGCGGCTACCGAAGGTGGTGTGGAATTGGGCTTTTATGCCAAGGATGCGCAGCGCGTCATCATGCAGACCATGAAAGGGGCCGTGGATTTGTTAACGGCCGGAGGCTTGCATCCGGAAATGGAGATTGATAGGGTGACGACTCCCGGAGGCTTGACCATCCGTGGGCTGAATGCGATGGAGGAGGCTGGGTTCACCCAAAGCGTCATCAAAGGATTGAGGGCTTCGGTAAAGAAATAAGGAAAGGAGTGTCTTTATGTCACAACAATATAAACGCATAGCCGTCAAGATAGGAAGTAACGTTCTGACCCGTAAGGACGGGGCTTTGGACGTGACACGCATGTCGGCTTTGGTGGACCAGATTGCCGAATTGCGGGAAAACGGTATCGAAGTCATATTGATTTCTTCCGGTGCCGTGGCCAGCGGGAGAGGCGAGCTGAAAGAGGCCGTCTCGCGCAAGATGGACAGCGTGGACCAGCGGCAACTGTTTTCCGCAGTGGGGCAGGCCAAGCTCATCAACCGCTATTACGAACTGTTCCGCGAGCACCGCTTGCCGGTGGGGCAGGTGCTGACGATGAAAGAGAGTTTCAGTACGCGCCGCCATTACCTGAACCAACGGAACTGTATGATGGTGATGTTGGAAAATGGAGTCATCCCGATTGTGAACGAGAATGACACCGTCAGCGTGACGGAGCTGATGTTTACGGATAACGACGAACTGTCCGGTTTGATTGCCACGATGATGGACGTGCAGGCTTTAATCATATTGAGCAATGTGGATGGCATATACAACGGCCTTCCCGGCGAACCGGGCGTGGAGGTTATCCGTGAGGTGGAACCGGAACGGGATTTGCAGGAGTATATCCGTACGGAGAAATCCGGTTTCGGACGCGGCGGGATGATGACTAAATGTTCCATAGCCCGCAAGGTGGCCGACGAAGGCATCGAAGTCATCATTGCCAACGGCAAACGTGATGACGTGCTTACGGACTTGGTTTTACGTCCTGGAAGCCGGGTGTGCACCCGTTTTGCTCCGCGTGAAGGCAATGTGTCGAGCGTGAAGAAATGGGTGGCTCACAGCACAGGGTTCACGAAAGGGAAGGTTTACCTGAACGCCAAGGCGGTGGAAGCCGTGTGCGGCGACCGTGCCGTGAGTATCCTGCCGGTAGGGGTCACGCATGTGGAAGGCGATTTTGAAAAAGGCGACCTGGTACGTATCATGTCGCCCGAGGGGCAGAATCTGGGAGTGGGGCGTGTGGCATATAGCTGCGAGGAAGCCGCCCGGGTCATCGGGCAGCATGACTGTAAGCCTTTGGTGCATTATGATTATTTATATTTGGAATAAGCCCGTGCTTCCCGATACAGGTATAAGGCTTGTATGCCTGGTGCCGGATGTGGAACCGTGTAGGTGAAAATCAATGAAAACAATAATAAAAAGAAAACTATGGATTTGACTTCTCTGTTTGAACGGGCAAGAGCTGCCGGCCACGAGTTACTGCAGTTGCCGGTAGGACGTGTGGATGAGATACTACGTGCGGTAGCGGATGAGGCTTTGGCACAGTCGGAATACATCCTGTCGGAGAATGCGCGCGATTTGGAGCGCATGTCTCCCGATAACCCGATGTACGACCGCCTGAAACTTACATCGGTGCGTTTGGAAGGTATTGCCGCAGACACGCGTCATGTGGCGGATTTGCCTTCTCCTTTGGGAAGGGTGCTGAAACATACCGTATTGCCCAACGGATTGGACTTGAAACGGGTGAGTGTGCCGTTCGGCGTGATAGGGGTGATTTATGAGGCACGCCCCAACGTGAGCTTCGATGTCTTTTCGCTCTGCCTCAAGGCCGTGAGTGCCTGCGTGTTGAAGGGCGGAAGCGACGCCGACTTTTCCAATCGTGCCATTGTGAAAGTAATCCACGGCGTATTGGAGCGTTTCGGTGTGAATCCAGATGTCGTTGTCTTATTACCGGCCGAACGTGAGGCCACGGCGGCTTTACTGCAGGCACGCGGTTATGTGGATTTGCTGATTCCGCGCGGCAGCAGTGCTTTGATTCAATATGTGCGCGAGAATGCCCGTATTCCGGTCATCGAGACCGGAGCCGGAGTTTGCCATGCTTATTTTGACGTGGATGGGGATGTGCGGAAAGGTGCTGCTATTGTCAACAATGCCAAGACGCGCCGGGTGAGCGTATGCAATGCGTTGGATAGCGTGCTGATTCATGCCTCCCGTTTGTCCGACCTGCCGCAATTGTGCGCTCCGTTGCAGGAGAGCCGTGTGCGCATTTATGCCGACAGCCGCGCCTTGACCGCCCTACAGGGGCATTATCCGGCGGATCTGTTGGAAGCGGCTACGGAGAAACATTTCGGCACTGAGTTTATGGATTACAAAATGGCCGTGAAGACGGTGGACTCTTTGGACGAGGCGCTGGCCCATATCGCCCGTTTCGGTTCGGGACATAGCGAGTGTATCATTACCGAGAACGCCGATGCAACCGAAAAGTTCTTGCAGTTGGTGGATGCCGCCTGCGTGTATGCCAATGCGCCGACCTCTTTTACCGACGGGGCTCAGTTCGGACTTGGAGCCGAGATAGGCATCAGCACCCAGAAACTGCATGCCCGCGGCCCGATGGCGTTGGAAGAAATCACGACATACAAATGGTTCGTGCAGGGCGACGGACAGGTACGCCCGAAGTAGTCCGATTATCAATCATTAAACAACAATCTTATGAGAGTATTTCAAAACGTAGAAGACTTAGGCGATTTGAAAGCCGCCTTGCGCGAGGCTTTCGAGGTAAAGAAGAATCGTTTTCAATATCAGGAACTGGGGAGGAACAAGACTGCCCTCCTCATCTTCTTCAACAACAGCCTGCGCACACGGTTGAGTACGCAAAAGGCTGCCATGAATCTTGGCATGAACGTCATCGTGCTCGACGTGAACCAAGGGGCATGGAAACTGGAGACGGAGCGTGGCGTGATTATGGATGGCGACAAGAGCGAACATTTGTTGGAAGCCATTCCCGTGATGGGCTGCTATTGCGACCTTATCGGAGTACGTTCGTTTGCCACCTTCGAAAGCCGTAAGGACGATTATGAGGAAAAGATACTGAACCAATTTATCCGTTACTCTGGCAAGCCCGTGTTCTTTATGGAGAGTGCCACGGTGCATCCCTTGCAGAGCTTTGCTGATTTGATTACCATCGAAGAGTACAAACGGACGGCGCGCCCCAAGGTGGTGCTCTCGTGGGCACCTCATCCCAAGGCGTTGCCTCAGGCCGTACCCAATAGTTTCGCTCAATGGATGAACGCCGCGGATGTGGATTTCGTCGTGACGCATCCCGAAGGTTATGAACTCGATCCGAAGTTCGTGGGTGACGCCCGTGTGGAGTACGACCAACTGAAAGCCTTCGAAGGGGCCGACTTTATCTACGCCAAGAACTGGAGCTGTCCCGGTGTGACCCGTCCGGCGGACTACGGAAAGGTGTTGAACAAGGACATGAGTTGGACGGTGGATGCTGCTCACATGGCTGTGACGAACAACGCTTTCTTCATGCATTGCCTGCCCGTGCGCCGCAATATGATTGTGACGGACGATGTGATAGAAAGCCCGCAATCGTTGGTCATCCCCGAGGCTGCCAATCGTGAGATTTCAGCCACAGTAGTGCTTAAACGAATGCTGGAGGCATTATAACCCTAACACATCTGACCGGCAAGCGGAGTATATTTCTGTTTGTCGGTCAGATTGAAAAGAATACTAAGGAAAGCTCTCTTTATAAGGATTATTTGGGCGTGAAGTGCTAAAAGCCGAACCGCCACGTCTTCCGTCCGTCGAAAGTCAGAATCGTGAATGCGATGCTGTCACCTTCTTGTAGGCCGAGAGGAAGAAGGGGGAGGCTGGCATATACCGTGGTGGAATATGAATACGGGTCGCCGGGCTGCCGGTGATAAAGTGACAAGTGGTAAACAGTTCCGGTATGGGAAGAGCGGGTGGAATCCGACCGATATCCCCATTCCTGCGTACCGCCTTGTGTCTTGGGCATGAGGTGAAGGTTGAGGTAATTTCCGCCATTCCAGATACTGGCGACAGCCAACGGGTCATCAGTGTCCGAAGGTTCTTCTTTCAGCTTCAAGAGGTTAACCGTCTCGACTGTATAGATTTTAGCCACAGGGTGCCCTTCTTGGTAGTCGGCTGTCACTTCGTAGCCGCATACGAGACGGTAGGCAGCGTCAGGCTGTAAACCTTGTATCGGGCTGTTGATGGCATATATCTTACCGTTGTCGGTGACAAATTGCGTGCCGTTGCCTTTCGCGTCCGTATAGACTTCAACGAATTCAGTCAGAAGCGAGGGATATACATATCCGTCTTCCTCATCGTCACCGCATGCCGTGCAGCACAGGCAACCTATAAGAAACAGACAGGCTGTCCACCTTTCCGGCAAGAACCGGAAAAGCGGAAAGTCTGTTTTTAACCTCAAATGCCTTTTCATATCTTTATTCCTGACGGGCTGCCATATAGTTAAATACCGGATTGGCGTACATCGTGAGCAAGCGTTCGCGTAAGAAGGCCGTGTCTGGGTTGGGTAAGGTTACTTTTTCCAGACGGCTTTTGAGGTAAGCTTCAAAACGTACTTTCTCTTCAGGAGTGTAATGTGCCGCAAACTCTTTTGTCGCCCGTAACAAGTCGGCAGCCACATAGTTCCCGGCGTATAACTTGTAATTGCGGTGAATCTCCTTGTCGATACGAGATGCCACGACCGTGAACAGTTCCGTCTTGGGCATATCGGCAGGCAATGTGTCCAGCCAATCGTTCAGCGGGCCGGCCACGCGGAAGCATATCCGCCCTTTGTACCCGAAAATTCCGGTCTGCATGTTTACCAGATCATCTTTCGGACTCTTCTTGAATCCTTCGATGTCGCGCTTCTGTTGGAATTCCTGTGCTTTCAAATAATCACAAGGGTCGTATTCGTATGAAAGCGCGGTCGGTACGAGATTCAACTGCTTCAGGCGGTCGATGATGCTTCCTTCTCCCCCCATGGCCATCATTTTGAGGATGGAATCTTGCGTACGGTCGTTTGAATCCTTGGCGCGTCCTTCCCGTTGGGCAATCCAGATGTTCTCATGTTTCGTGGCGATGGCGTAGTGCATGTAGCGGCTTAGCCGTGCGCTGGAAGCCAGCATTTGGCGTAGGCTTACAGAGCGTTGTACGATGAATGCCTTGTCCACCCTTACCAGTTTTTTAATCCAAGGGCGTATCAACAGGTTGTCGCCTATGGCAATTTCCATTGTGTTGCCGAAACCGTTGTCCAACAGACTGATGGAAAGGAAAGCCGAATCCATCACAATGTCGCGGTGGTTGGTGATGAAAGTATGCGGTACATGTTTGTCTACCGACTGGCTGTTCTCCAACACCAGTCCGTCGCTGCATCGGTCGACAATGCCGTGAAGCAAGGGATAGAAGAAGGTTTGTTGCACTTCCAGATTGGTCCGGCAACGGCGCAGACGGTTGCAAGCCTCTTCATAAGGCACTTCGGGCAATACCTGTTCGGCGGCGGCGCGGAATTCCGGGTCGGCTATCAGTTCTTCAAATATGGCCGGAAGCTCTTCCGGGTCGTATGGACGGATTTCGTCGAATTCTTCAGGCGTACGCATAAGCTGTAAGGTTTGTTATGACAGTTTGTTTTCGATGATGTCGGTCAACACGTCTTTCATGTCCATTCCGGCAGCCCGTACCTGTTGGGGAATGAAACTGGTGGCGGTCATGCCCGGTGTGGTGTTGACTTCCAACATGTTGATTCGTTCTCTCTCTTTGCCGTTTTCGTCGGTGGTGTGCGTGATGATATAGTCCACCCGGATGATTCCGTTACATCCCAATATGTCATATATCATGGAGGTGATGAGGCTTACGCGTTCGGCGGTTTCTTCTTTCAGGCGTGCCGGCGTGATTTCCCTGACCTGTCCGTTGTACTTGGCGTTGTAATCGAAAAACTCGTTGTCGCTCACCACTTCGGTGGCGGGCAGCACCACTTCTTTCTCTTGCGTCTTGTAGCACCCCTGGCTGATTTCCGTTCCTTCCATGAAGGCTTCCACCATCACTTCGTCGCTTTCGCGCATGGCTTTCAGGATGGCTTCGTGTATCTGGTCGGTGCTTTTCACTTTCGTCACACCGAAACTGGAACCGCCTGCATTGGGCTTCACGAAACAGGGCAGGCCTATTTTCTCTATGATTTCTTCATCGGTGACCAAATGCTCGAACCCTTTACGGACGATGAGGCTTTCGCTGACGCTGACACCGAATCCTTTCAGGTACTGGTTCAGGGTGAATTTATTGAACGTCATGGCCTCCACGAGCACGTCCGATGTGGAGTAAGGCAGATGGATGAGGTCGAAATATCCTTGCAGGATACCGTTCTCACCCGGAGTGCCATGTATGGTGATGTAGGCGAAATCAGGCCGGATACGCTTGCCGCCTTCCATGAAGCTGAAATCGTTGCGGTCCACGTTCGAACGGCTCCCGTCAGATGAGCCTCCCATGTCATACCTTTGATTTCAATGATATAAACTTCATATCTTTCCTTGTCGAGAAAGGAATGGATACCTTCGGCGCTCCGAAGGGAAACGTCGTGTTCGGAGGAATCCCCTCCGGCTACAATCGCGATTGTTTTTTTCATTTTTTGCTGATATTATAATAAGCTTATGTTTCTGTTTATTCCATATCCCTGTGCGCGGTGTAACTGCGCCACCGTTCCAATAGTGCCGTCATGTCCGCCGGGAGTTCCGAAGTGAAATACATCTCCTGTCCGCTGCGCGGATGTATGAATCCCAACGTCCGGGCATGGAGTGCCTGACGCGGACATACGGCAAAACAGTTTTGTATGAATTGCTTGTATTTACTGAATTGTGTGCCGCGCAGGATCTCGTTTCCGCCATAACGTTCGTCGTTGAAAAGCGGATGGCCGATATGTTTCATGTGGGCTCGGATTTGATGGGTACGTCCGGTTTCCAGCCTGCATTCCACGAGCGTGACATAATTGAAATTCTCCAGTACGCGATAGTGGGTGACGGCATGTTTCCCGATTTCGCTGTCCGGCGGGAAGACTGCCATCTGCATCCGGTCTTTCGGGTGGCGGGCGATGTTGCCTTCGATACGTCCTTCTTCCTCCTGAAAGCTTCCCCAGACCAAAGCATTGTACAGTCTTTTGGTGGTTTTGTTGAAGAACTGTTTGCCCAGATGCGTTTTGGCATCGGCATTTTTGGCCACTACGAGAAGTCCGGAGGTATCCTTGTCTATGCGGTGTACCAATCCCACGGTCGGGTCGTTCGGGTCATAGTCCGGATTGTCTTTCAGATGCCAGGCGATGGCATTGACCAGCGTGCCGGTATAATTTCCGCATCCGGGATGCACCACCAATCCCGCAGGTTTGTCCACCACCATCAGGTCTTCGTCTTCGTACACGATGTCGAGGGGAATGTCTTCCGCGATGATTTCATTGTCATATTTAGGCCGGTCCAGGAGAATGACGATTTCATCGAGCGGTTTCACCTTATAGCTGCTTTTCACCGGCCGTCCGTTTACGAGGATGAACTCCTGCTCGGCAGCCCGTTGCAGCCGGTTGCGCGACGTATTGTATAGATGTTCCATCAGGAACTTGTCTATTCTCATCGGCTTTTGTCCGCTGTCCGCTGTCAGGCGGTGGTGTTCATATACCGATACGCCTTCTTCGTCAGGTTCTTCGTCCGTGAACGGAATGCCGTTCGATGGCAGCCTGTCTTTGTTGTTACAGTCCGTATTCATTGTATCATGGAGGAACGTACGTTAAAAATCATCCGGAACCGTAACATCCCGGTCTTCGTCATAAAGCTCTTCTTCCATAACGGAAATAGAGTCGTCGCCGGAAACGTAGAGCGAATCGTCGCCAAAGCTTCCGCTTCCTACCTGTAGGGTCAGTTCGGCATCAATAGGGATACGGTCGCCCCCGAAGATGTTCTTTCCTCGGTATTTCACACCGTACACCCAATCTCTTTCGCCATCTACGTATTCACACGGGCTGAGTTTGAATCCCATGGCCGTCAACCGCGCTTCCGCCTCGCGCAGGGAGCTGTTGTCGGCGATGTCCGGCATCGGGAGGGTGGGAGTACGTGTCGTGTTGATGGTCAGGTAGATTTCCCGTCCGGGTTTCACTTGACTGTTGTTGGCCGGAGTCTGTTCCAACACCGTTCCGGAAGGCAGCGTCTTGTTGTATCCGGAATCCGTGACAACAGCCACCAGCCCTTGCCTTTCCAAAGTCTGGCGTGCGTCGTACACACGCATGCCTTTCACGTTCGGCACGGTGATTTCCACCCCGTGCATGGTGTAGCGTTCCAGTCCGATCCAGATGCCGACAGCGATGGCTACTATGATTAAGAACATCGCCAGCAGATTCACCCAAATGATTTTGCTGGTCAGTTTGCCGAAGAATTCTTTTATGGTCATTGCGAGTACCTGTGTATATTTGTGGGAACAAAGATAGTGAAAGGCGAGAGCAAAGGCAAACGAAAAACAAAGTTTTTCAAGTTTTGGCCATGTCGGGCCACGCCTGTTTTATTTAAAGATACGGATAAAAAACAAAAAAGAAGTAAGGGCTTCCTTACTTCTTTCAATTTCTTTCGGAAAAAGACGTCCGCAACTTATTTACCATGTCTTTCATCGGATACGGTAAGTTTTTTGCGACCTTTCGCACGGCGTGAAGCCAATACCTTACGACCGTTTTTCGTAGTCATTCTTTCACGGAAACCATGCTTGTTCTTTCTCTTTCTGTTGTGGGGTTGAAATGTTCTTTTCATTGTTATATTCTGTTTTTATTTGTTTCTTATCGGGTTCGGGGTGCAAAATTAGGCACTTTTTTTAAATTAAGCAAGAGATAAGTCATTTTCTACCAAAACTTTTGTGTTTTTTTTCTTTTTTCCATTAACTTTGCAGCGCAAATGAAAGTGTGCATCAATTATATACATTTAAAATAGAATACAAAGCAAGATTTTTATGATTAACGCTCAAGACATTAAAAAAGGTACTTGCATTCGTATGGATGGCAAGTTGTATTTCTGTATCGATTTCCTGCATGTGAAACCGGGTAAGGGCAATACCTTCATGCGTACGAAGTTGAAAGACGTGGTCAACGGTTATGTGCTCGAACGTCGTTTCAACATCGGCGAAGCCTTGGAAGACGTGCGTGTGGAACGTCGTCCTTACCAGTATCTTTATCAGGAGGGCGAAGATTATATTTTCATGAACCAGGAAACTTTTGAGCAGATACCTATCGCCAAAGAACTGATTAACGGTGTGGATTTCATGAAGGAAGGCGAAGTCGTAGATGTGGTTTCAGATGCTTCTACCGAGACTGTGCTTTATGCCGATGTGCCGACCAAAGTGGTGCTGAAGGTAACTTATACCGAACCGGGACTGAAAGGCGATACGGCCACCAACACCCTGAAGCCTGCCACGGTGGAGACCGGTGCGACGGTGCGTGTGCCTTTGTTCGTGAACGAGGGTGAGATGATAGAAGTCGATACTCGTGACGGTTCGTATTTGGGTCGCGTGAAGTAACGGAAGATATTTTAGTTTTTAATGACGGAAAGTGAATAATAAGGTGTTTTGCACCTTGTTGTTCACTTTTTTTTGTTACATTTGCTCGACAAAGCCAAAGCACATCCCGCTTGGGGTGTCTGGAAAATAGGATGTCCAATGAGGGCTCGTCTCTCGTAGCGTGAGTTGAAACAATGAAATATTCTCTGATTATACCGGTTTACAATCGTCCCGATGAGGTGGATGAACTGTTGGAAAGCCTTACCGGGCAGACGTTTACGGACTTTGAAACGGTCGTGGTGGAGGACGGTTCTTCCCGTCCGTGCCGCGACGTGGTTGAGAAATACGCCGGACGTCTGTCGGTGAAGTATTATGACAAGCCGAACTCCGGGCCGGGCCAGACCCGTAATTACGGGGCGGAACGTAGCAGCGGCGAGTACCTGATAGTGCTGGATTCGGACTGTGTGCTTCCGCCGGGATATTTGCAGGCCGTAGACGACGAGTTGCGGCGCGATCCTGCCGATGCGTTCGGCGGTCCCGACCGGGCACATGAATCTTTCACGGACGTGCAAAAGGCCATCAGCTATGCCATGACCTCGTTTTTCACTACGGGAGGCATCCGGGGAGGGAAGAAGAAAATGGATAAGTTCTATCCGCGCTCCTTCAACATGGGAGTCCGGGCAGAAGTCTACCGCCGGTTGGGAGGCTTTTCCAAAATGCGTTTTGGCGAGGACATCGATTTCAGCATCCGGATATTCAAGGCCGGGTGCAGTTGCCGTTTGTTTCCCGATGCCTGGGTGTGGCACAAGCGGCGCACGGACATGAAGAAGTTTTTCAAGCAAGTGCATAATTCCGGTATTGCGCGTATCAACCTGTACAAGAAATATCCCGAATCGCTGAAGTTGGTGCATCTGTTGCCCATGGTGTTTACCGTGGGGGCATGCTGCCTGCTGTTGGCCGCACTTGTAGGATGGGTAGGTTCGGTCTGGATTTTCCAAATGACCCACCGTTACGTATATGCCGTAGAGATGCCGGGACTGATGCAGCATGCGGCCGTGTTTCATGCCTTGTCGTGGATACCCTTGTTGCCCTTGTTGTTGTTTGCCCTGTTGATTTGCACGGATGCCACGGTGGCCAACCGTAGTTTGAAAATCGGCGTGCAGGCCGTGGGGGCTTCTTTTGTCCAACTGACGGGCTACGGTACGGGATTCCTCCGTGCATGGTGGCAGCGGTGCGTGCGCGGTAAGGATGAGTTTTCGGCTTTCGAGAAGAATTTCTATAAATAAGCGTATGGAGACGGCGAAACTGAATATCAAGCAATGGGCCGAAGACGATCGCCCTCGCGAGAAGATGATGCAGAAAGGGGCTTCGGCGTTGAGCAATGCCGAACTGCTGGCCATCCTTATCGGTTCGGGCACAGTGGAGGAGTCTGCCGTGGGCTTGATGAAGCGTGTCATGGCCGATTGCGACAACCGCCTGAAGACGTTGGGGCGCATGTCGCTCGAAGAACTGACCGGAAATGTGGAGGTATGGGACAAGGAGACCGGAAAGAAAAAGAGGGTGCGCCGTTACAAAGGGCTGGGCGAAGCCAAGGCCGTGGCCATCATGGCCGCTTGCGAACTGGGGCGCCGCCGTATGGAGGAAGATGCGGTGGAACTGCCTTCCATCCGTTCCAGTGTGGATTTGTACCATTATTTCCTGCCGCAGATGCAGGACCTGTTTCACGAGGAATGTTATGTGCTTCTGATGAACCAGGCCTGCCGCATTTTGGATAAGGTGTTGGTGAGCAAGGGCGGACTGACGGAGACGGCGGTCGACATCCGCCTGATTTTGCGCGAAGCCCTGTTGCGCCGTGCGCCTGTCATCGCGCTTTGCCATAACCACCCGTCGGGGCAGGTGCGCCCCAGTATGGAGGACGACCGGCTGACCAACCGGCTCCAGAAGGCTTGCCGGATGATGAATATCCGTCTGTTGGACCACATCATCGTGGCCGAAGGCGGTTTTTACAGTTATTGTGAAGAAGGTAAATTAGTATAACAAGATAAATAAAGACCGATATATGGAAGAGGAAAAGAAAATGCCGGAGAAATTGCAGGTGGAAGAGAAAGTGATCGAGATGCTCAAGACGGTGTACGACCCTGAGATACCGGTGAATGTGTACGACCTCGGATTGATATATAAGATAGACTTGGCGGACGACTATGCCCTGAGCGTGGACATGACGCTTACGGCTCCGAACTGCCCGGCTGCGGATTTCATCGTGGAGGACGTGCGTCAGAAGTTGGAGAGCATAGAGCAAGTAAAGTCGGTGGAGGTCAATCTGGTGTTTGAACCCGAGTGGGACAAGGACATGATGACCGAGGAAGCCAAAATGGAATTGGGATTCTTGTGATGAAAAGCGTATATTTTCTTTCGGATGCCCATTTGGGATGCCGCTCCATCCCGCACGACCGTACGCGGGAACGTCGGTTGGTGCGCTTTCTGGACGGTATCAAGGATAAGGCTTCGGCGGTTTACCTGTTGGGAGACATCTTTGATTTTTGGTATGAATACAAGACGGTGGTGCCCCGTGGCTACACCCGTTTTCTCGGGAAGCTCAGCGAATTGGCCGACCGGGGCGTGGAGGTGCACTTCTTTACGGGCAACCACGACATCTGGTGCGGCGATTACTTGGTGAAGGAATGCGGCGTGACGTTGCACACCGAGCCGATGACGGTGGAGATGGGCGACAAGGTGTTCATGCTGGCGCACGGCGACGGCTTGGGCGACCCCGACCGCAAGTTCCGTTTCCTGCGTGCCGTGTTCCGCAACCGCCTTTGCCAACGCATGTTTTCCTGCATCCATCCCCGTTGGGCTGTGGATTTCGGTCTGTCTTGGGCGGCGCACAGCCGCCTGAAGCATGGTGTGGAAGGCGGCGACCCTCCGTATCTGGGCGAGGACAAGGAGTATCTCGTCCGTTTTGCCAAGGAATACCTGAAAGCCCATTCCGAAATCAACTATTTCATTTTCGGCCATCGTCACATCGAGCTGGACTTGATGCTGACCCGTTCGAGCCGTGTCCTGATTCTGGGCGACTGGATTACGCAGTTCACTTACGCCGTATTCGACGGGGAAAACCTGTTTATGGAGAATTATGTAGAGGGCGACACTTGTCTGTAACCTTTGCAGCGTGTCTGTCGCTGTTTCCGCCGGACGGTTCGCGGAAATGGAAATTCTGTGAAAATACATGACGGAATCCGCTCTGTGCCGTTCGGAAAATCAATCTCCGCAGAACGGAAAATCGTTCGGCTGAGATTGATTTTTCAATCGGCTGAGAAACGTTTTCCGTTCTGCGGAGATTGATTTTTGTTTTATATCCTGTTGTGAATCAGTGAATTGCTTTGGAGATGCGGCAAGGTAAGATGTTTTGTCACCGCCATGCCTTGTTCCTTTTTCTCCACACGTTTTTTATGTCGATTTATTTCAGCCTATAAAAGAACAAGCAAGGATTGTCTTCAGCAGAAATCTTTTGGACCACGGCCTGAACCTTTCTTAAGTTATCATCTTGTGTTTCTGTGTTGATTTTCCACTGCTTGAGTTTATAAGCCTCTTCAAAGCCCACCAAAAAGCCTTGGGGACTTACGGCTCTTATATTAATCAGCGGAAGGTATGATATTTTATCTGTTTGTAGCGGATATTCATACCTGACTCCCTTGTGGGTACTTTTGTTCACTAAGAAATAAGAGAGGTTATAAAAACCTAAGAAGTAGTATTGAGGGGTTATGAACAAGTCTGTAAATCCTGTGAATACGTCCTGATTGAGTAATTCGGCGTAACGCGTTATGCCAAAATCTTCGATGGAGGTTTGTTCTTTTTCAGACAATATTTCTTGTTCTGTCATAATCGAAAGATAAGGGCGTATGTCGTTGTTTCCTTCAGTCCAATAACATATGTCCGGGCTGAAAGGAGAAACACAGAAGACGGTGTCTTTTTGCAGTGTGAAGGCATGTCGCCCTGTATATTCTTGCGTGTTTGCCGTTTTTCCTGCAAACTTGTGAAGGGGGCGACTTTCTTTTCTCTGTAAGTCGAAAGTCGAATAGATGGTGTTTAAGTCATTATAGATATGGTTTGAACAAAAAAGATGCTTGTTGTCAATGGGTTCGCAATCGTTTAGCAGGTCGAAAGTCGACGAGGGATAGGTTTGTGTGTCCAACAACTGTCCATCAGTATTAAAGGTCAGTATTCTGTTTCTGGCTCCGT
>OLRN01000931.1_pt1 | contig 17939 bp, 17 predicted proteins | sample 1673001 | NCBI WGS metagenome assembly OLRN01 (sample SAMEA3136745, study PRJEB25190) | human gut metagenome | biome: human gut; feature: human-associated habitat; material: faeces | place: Austria | collected 2013 | reverse complement strand
GAGAGCAGGAGGGCCGCGCCTCTTTTAGGACGATCGCTGCAATATATGTTGCAGCGATCTGTTAAAGTGATTGACTCGCTGCGGCATTAGGAGTCCGCATCCTCTTCTATAACCTGTTCATACAAAAGATAATACTTTTCCTCCAGTTTTGCATAGATCTTCGTGTCATCCGTTTCATTGGCAAACAGCTCAGTTCCCGGGTCTAAAGAGTTGGATGTGAAATTTTCTTCTGGAATTTCCTCGGTTTGGGGCACACGCTGCTCCACCTCTCCCCATAATATCCATCCGTCTGGCAGTTTTGTGACGGCTCTGAACCGTCCTAGGTCATGATAAAGACAATCATTCACATAAATGAGAGGGGGATATATATGCGGCGTACTGCTTGCCGCTTCCTGGGCAGAACAGCCTGTGATGGCAAGGAATAAAAGTGCGAGGCCGGCGACAAATCGCTTCATTTTTTCAAATCATCCCCAATTATAAATTGGCTCCGCCCATATATTACCAATCTATATGATATTTGTAAATAAGAATTTTTACATCGTAAAATTTATATCTGCGCCCGTTGTCCGGCACCATTTCAATCCACATTTAATCGATTCTTTATTTCCTTTCAGGGAAATTTATGATATACTGTCCCGGCATGGGGCGTTGTCCCCAAAAAACAGAAAAAGGTGGGAGACCCCTTGGAATTGAATTTTGACGCCCTGGTGGTGGGTGCGGGCTATGCCGGCGCGGTGTGTGCCCGGGAGCTGGCTGAGCGGGGCGGAAAGCGGGTCCTGGTGCTGGAGCGCCGGGACCACATCGGCGGCAACGCCTATGACCGGCTGGATGAGGCGGGCGTGCTGATCCACCAGTACGGCCCCCATATTTTCCACACCAATGACGAGGCGGTATTCCGCTATCTGTGCCGCTTCACCCGGTGGCGGGACTACCAGCACCGGGTGGTGGCCGACCTGCCGGCCCCGGACGGCGGCCGGATGCAGATGCCGGTGCCCTTCAACCTGACCTCCCTGCGGAAGGCTTTCGGACCCGAGGAGGGGAAGCGTCTGGGGGAGAAGCTGATCGCCGCCTACGGCGCAGAGAAGAAGGTCACCATCCTGGAGCTGCGCCAGAATCAGGACCCGGAGCTGGCCAAGGTGGCTGACTACGTCTATGAGCACGTGTTCGTCCACTACACCATGAAGCAGTGGGGCCAGACCCCGGATCAGATCGACCCCAACACTACTGCCCGGGTGCCTGTCTTCCTGTCGGAGGACGACCGCTATTTCCAGGACGAGTATCAGGGCATGCCCCTGAAGGGCTACACCCCCCTCTTTGAGGCCATGCTGGACCACCCCAACATTACTGTCCGGCTGGGGGAGGACGCCATCCCCCACCTGGGACTGGACGGGGACGTGCTGACGGTGGACGGCGTCCCGTTCCAGGGGCCGGTGGTCTACACCGGCGCGGCGGATGAGCTGTTCGGCCGCCGCTTCGGCCCCCTGCCCTACCGCACCCTGGACTTCCGGTTCGAGACCCTGGACCAGACCTGGTTCCAGAGCCGGGGCACAGTGAACTACACTGTGGACCAGCCCTACACCCGCATCACCGAATTCAAGCACATGACGGGCCAGGAGCTGGAGGGCAGGACCACTATCGTGAAGGAGTTCTCCCGGGCCTACACCGGCGCGCCGGAGGAGACGCCCTATTACGCCATCATCAATGGGGAGAACAACGCACTGTATGCCCGATACCGGGCGCTGGCAGAGCGGTTCCCCAACCTGCACCTGCTGGGCCGCCTGGCGGAATATAAATACTACAACATGGACGCCATCGTGGCCCGGGCGCTGGAGCTGGCCGGACAGCTGATCTGACCCTGCGGCCCGGACCGCGCCCAAAACCTGACAGACAGGAGAAAGAAGTATGGATAAGCTGATCACCTTTGCCGTCCCCTGCTACAACTCGGCGGCCTATATGGACCACTGTGTGGAGACGCTGCTCCAGGGGGGCGACGACATCGAGATCATTCTGGTGGACGACGGCTCCACCAAAGACGACACCCCCGCCATCTGCGACCGCTATGCCCAGCAGTACCCCGATATCGTCCGGGCCATCCACCAGGAGAACGGCGGCCACGGCGAGGGAGTCAATCAGGGTATCCGGAACGCCCGGGGCGTCTACTACAAGGTGGTGGACTCCGATGACTGGGTGGACGTGCCCGCTCTGAAGAAGGCCCTGGACAAGCTGCGTCAGTTCGTGCGGGACGGCAAGCTGGTGGATATGCTGGTGTGCAACTACGTCTATGAGCATGTGGAGGACAACACCCAGCGGGTGATGCACTACCGCAATGTGTTTCCCCGCAACCGGGTATTCGGCTGGGAGCAGATCGGGCGCTTCCGCCCCTCCCAGTATCTGCTGATGCATTCGGTGATCTACCGCACCCAGCTGCTGCGGGACTGCGGGCTGGAGCTGCCCAAGCACACCTTCTATGTGGACAACATCTTCGTGTATCAGCCCCTGCCCTCGGTGCGGAACATCTACTATCTGGATGTGGACCTGTACCGCTACTTCATCGGCCGGGCGGACCAGTCCGTCAACGAGACGGTGATGGTGGGCCGGGTGGACCAGCAGCTGCGGGTCACCTATCAGATGATCGACTCCCACGACCTGCGGGTCCTCACTGCAGAGCAGCCCAAGCTGGGGCGGTACATGTTCAATTATCTGGCCATGATGATGGCCATCTCCTCCATCTTCCTCACCATCGCCGACACCCCCGAGTGCCTGGGGAAGAAGACCCAGCTGTGGGAATATCTGCGGACGGTGGACACCGGGATCTATCACAAGATGAAGTACCGGGCCGTCTCCGCCTTTACCAATTTCCCGGGTTATCAGGGCCGGCGGCTGTCGGTGGGCCTCTACCGGCTGGCTCGGAAGATCTATAAGTTCAACTGAACGCCCAGTTTGACAGCGGGCCGCCCTTTTGGCGGCCCGCTGTGTATTTTGGGCCCCGCCGGCAAGTTTTCCCCCTCCATCGACACGCATGAGATTGACACCCGCCCCTGGGGCGGGGATGATAAAGGAAAGAAAGCAAGAGGGGGAGATCTGAGATGCCCACCAAACGCCTGGCCTGCCTGCTGACCTGCCTGCTCCTGGTCCTGACGCTGCCCGCCTGCGGCGGGAAGGGGGCTGCCAGCGAGCCCGAGGGCCCCAACGAGCCCGCGGTGTCGGTCCTGGTGCCCCAGCCGGAGCCTGAACCGGAGCCCGTCCTGCCCTACACCAACCCCCTCACCGGCGAGGGCTGCGAGGTGGATGTGGGCGCCCGGCGGCCCATCGCTGTCATGCTCAATAACCTGAAGAAGGCACTGCCCCAGGTGGGGGTATCCCAGGCGGATGTGATCTATGAGATCCTGGCGGAGGGGGGCATCACCCGAATGATGGCCGTGTTCCAGGATGTGGCGGGGGCGGGAGAGATCGGAACGGTCCGCTCCGCCCGGGACTACTATGCCTCCCTGGCCTATGGACACGATGCGGTCTACCTCCACGCCGGGGGCAGCCCCCAGGCATATGAGTTCATCAAGAGCCGGGGCGTCACTGCCCTGGACTGCGTCAACGGCCCCTATGAGGGCACCCTGTTCTGGCGGGACCAGGAGCGTCGGCGGAGCGCCGGCCTGGAGCACTCAGTGCTCACCTCCAGCGAGACCATCCAGGAGCTGCTGCCCACCTACCAGCGGGTGCGTCTGGACCACGAGGAGGGGTTCCAGGTGGGCTGGACCTTCCAGGAGGGTCCGGAGGCCGGAGGAGAGGCGGCGGAGATCCTCACCGTCCCCTTCTCCACCTATAAGACCGGCGTGTTTGAATACGACCCGGACAGCGGGCTGTATCTGGTGGAGGAGTACGGCGAGCCCTATGTGGACGGGAACACCGGAGAGCAGGTGGCGGTGAAAAACGTGCTGGTGCTCTATACCGATGTGTCCCAGCTCTCAGGGGACAGCGCGGGCCGGCTGAAGGTGCGCACTACCGGCAGCGGCGGCGGACTGCTGGTGCGGGACGGCCTGGCCTGGCCCATCACTTGGGAGCGGGAGGGAGAGAGCGACCGGCTCTCCTTCTATCGGGAGGACGGCCAGCCAGCGGCTCTGGGCGTGGGCCACAGCTACATCAACATCGTCAAGACCGGCACGGAGGTGACTTGGGCGGCAAAAAGCCCGGAGGAGGCCGGATGAGCAAAGATTTTACTTGAAAAAATGCGGATGGGAATGCTATACTGAGAGATAGATACAGGTCACCGCCCGGAGCGGACGGGGACCCATACAGGCAGAAGGGGGAGCCCCCTGAGCATATGCCGGGAGAGGATGTGGGAACGCATGGAAGGCCGAAGTCGCCATCGGGATCGGGACGACCGCTGTCACGAACGGGGGGCGGCGCAGAACAGGGGCCTGCTGCGGTCCCGCCGCGCCGCCGGTATCTGAACAGATCGGGGGATGGGAAGCCCCCGCCCCTTTCGTGTGCGGCCACAGGGTCGAAGTGCATCTGAAAGACGGCAGGAGCCGAAAGCGGGGCTCCGCCCAGCCTGCCGTTTTCCAGATGTCCGTCGCCCTTGTGGCCTTTTTGCGTCCCGAATTGTTCCAAGCGATGAACAAAAGGGGGAAATAACGCATGCACGAAAACTATGACCTGGACCTGCTGCTGGAGCTGGTGGAACAGCGGAAGTTCCGCAGCATGAAGGAGCTGCTGTCCCAGATGAACGAGGTGGACATCGCCGAGTTCCTGGACGAGCTGGACGTGGAGCAGGAGATCCTGGTCTTCCGCCTGCTGCCCAAGGACACGGCGGCGGAGGTGTTCACCTACCTGGAGAACACCGAGGACCAGGAGAAGCTGATCGGGGCCCTCAGCGACAGGGAGCTGCGGGAGGTGCTGGACGAGCTGTACCTGGATGACACGGTGGACATCATCGAGGACATGCCTGCCAACGTGGTCTCCAGGATCCTGCGCAACACCGACGCCTCCACCCGCAGCCAGATCAACCAACTGCTGAACTATCCCAAGGACTCCGCCGGCTCCATCATGACCACGGAGTTCGTCTTTCTCCACCCAGACGCCACGGTGGAGGAGTCCTTTGCCCGCATCCGCAGCGTGGGCATCGACAAGGAGACCATCTACACCTGCTATGTCACCCAGAACCGGGTGCTGCTGGGGGTGGTCACGGTGCGGCGGATGCTGCTGTCCTCCTATGAGACCCGCATCCGGGACATCATGGAGACTAACGTCCTCTCGGTCAACACCCATGAGGACAAGGAGGACGTGGCCCAGCTGCTGAACAAGTACGACCTGTCCGCCATCCCGGTGGTGGACGGCGACAACCGGCTGGTGGGTATCGTCACCTTTGACGACGCCATGGACGTCATTGAGGAGGAGACCACCGAGGACTTCGAGAAGATGGCGGCCATCCTGCCCTCAGATAAGCCCTACCTGAAGACCGGCGTGCTGGAGACCTGGCGCTCCCGCATCCCCTGGCTGATGCTGCTGATGCTCTCCGCCACCTTCACCGGCATCATCATCACTAGCTTTGAGAGCGCCCTGGCGGCCTGTGTGGTGCTCACCTCCTTCATCCCCATGCTCTCGGGCACCGGCGGGAACTCCGGCTCCCAGTCGTCGGTGGCGGTGATCCGCGCCCTGTCCCTGGATGAGATCGACTTCTCCGACCTGGTGGCCGTGGTGTGGAAAGAGATCCGTGTGGCGGTGCTGTGCGGCGTGTGCCTGGCTGCCGCCAACTTCGTCAAGATGATGGTGGTAGACCGGTGGCTGATGCACAACCCGGAGGTCACCCCCCTGGTGGCCCTGGTGGTCTGCCTGACCCTGGTCTTTACCGTGCTGTGCGCCAAGGTAGTGGGCTGCACTCTGCCCATGGCGGCGGAGAAGCTGGGCATCGACCCGGCGGTGATGGCTTCCCCCTTCATCACCACCATTGTGGACGCACTCTCCCTGCTGATCTATTTCTTCTTCGCCACCTGGATCCTGCCCCTGTAAGTGCGCTCCCTGCCGGCCTTCTGACCGGCGGGGATTTTTATATCTGGGAAGGGGAACTGAGCAGCTGGGATCAAGCGGCGGCGGAGGAAATGGGGTATCATAAGGGGGAAGACACATTAATGGAAGGAGCGGTGGAAATGTATCAGTGGGAGCGGCAGATCCAGAGCATCGTGGACGAGATAGACCGGTGTATCCGGCAGCAGGACAGCGAGGCGCTGACCCTGCAGGCCCTGTCCCGCAGGCTGGGCTACTCAGAATCTTATACCACCAGAAAGTTCGGGGAGATCTCGGGCATGCGGCTTCGGGATTATCTGCGGGGCAGGAGGCTGGCCTTTGCCCTGAAGGAGGTGCGGGACAGCGAGAAAAGCCTGCTGGACATTGCGCTGGCGTATGGCTTTTCCTCCCAAGAGGCGTTCACCCGGGGCTTCCGGCGAGCCTATGGCGTGCCCCCGGGGGAGTACCGGCGCAACCCCAGGCCCGTGGTGCTGCGTACCAAGCTGCGCCCCATTGACCGGTACTTTTTCGGTACGGAGGAGATAGGCATGATCGGCTCCTGCCAGGGGGTGAAGATCTACTTTGTCACCATCCCTGCCCACAAATTCCTGTATCTGGAGGACCGGGAGAGCAACGGCTACTGGGACTTCTGGCAGAGACAGGCCGAGATCCCGGGGCAGGACTACGACACCGTCTGCGGCCTGCTGGACAGCATCAAGGGAAAGCTGGACGACAGCGGCGGGAGCGAGGCCAACTGCGGGAGCGGCCAGATCATGGCCTACCGGAACGACCCGAAAGGCCGTCTGTGCGGCTGGGGGATCCCCCGGACCGAGTGCTGGGGGGTGATGCTCCCCTCGGATTACGGGGGCGGGGTGCCGCCCCAGCTGCGGCTGATGGACGTGCCGGAGGGGGAGTACGTGGTGTTCGAGCATGGGCCCTTTGACTACGAGGGAGAGAACCGTGTCGTGGAAGAGCGGATCGAGGCCGCCATGGCCGGCTTCGACTACACCGGGGCTGGCTGCCGCCTGGATCTCACCCCCGGGCGGCTGATGTATTTTTACTATGACCCCGGGCGGTGCTTCAAATACGTCAGGCCGGTGGAGCGCCTGGAGGGCGGGGCGTCCGGACAGGGGTGAGGAGAGCGGAACAGGGACAGGGGCCGGGAGACCGGGCCCCCGTTTTTTTGCCCCCGGCAGGGGGGCCGGAACTTTTTGGGAGCGCGGACGTCTAAAGGAGCAGAGACAGCAGGCAGAAAATTTTCCGTTCCGTGCAGCAAAAGGGCGGGCTCATCCGTCTGAAGGGATAGAAAGGGGGGGAGCAGGGGATGTCTCAGATATCCAACCGGTCGGTGGATTGGGAGACGCTGGTGAAAGAAAATGAGGACCGCCTGTACCGGGCGGCGCTGGCCATCCTTGGGGACGCCCAGGAGGCGGAGGACGCGGTGCAGGACACCTTTCTAAAATTTCTGGAAAAGGCTCCGGCGGAGTTGGACAGTCCTCCCGCCTGGCTGATGCGGGTGCTGGTGAACGGGTGCCGGGACCGGCTGCGGGCCGCCTGGCGGCGGCGAAGCGTCCCCCTGTGGGAGTCCCTCCCCGCCCCAGAGCCGGAGGAGCGGCAGGAGCTGGAGGAGATCTTTTCCCTCCCGCCGGCAGACCGGGCTGTCATCCATCTGTTTTACTACGAGGGACTCTCCACCGGAGAGATCGCCCGGCTCACAGGACAGGCGGAGGGGACCGTCCGGTCCCGGCTCTCCCGGGCCCGGTCCCGGCTCAGGCGATTGCTAGAAGGAGAAACAAAATGAATCAATACAAAAAGTATATGGACCGGCAGGGGGTATCCCCGTCGCTCCACGCCCGGCTGACAGCGCTGACGGAGGGTGACGGGCCCGCCCCTGCGGGGCGGGCTCCCCACCGGTACCGGTGGGGAATACTGGCTGCCTGCTGTGTGCTGGCAGCAGGACTGGCCTGGGCCGGCGGCGTCCGGCAGCCGGATGGGGCCGCCCAGGCTTACAGCATGGACAGTGCCGGGATGCAGTCCGCCCAGAGCGGGGCCGCGCACCAGGGGAGCTCCGAGGCCATGGAGGAGGATGAAAAGCAGCTCTCGCCCCCTGTGTGGGCGGTGAACTACCCGGACATTGGGACGCTGTACCGGGGGGAGGAGGGCTTGGGGGCAGCCTTGACAGACCAGGCCCCGGCAGCGGAGACACGGAGCCGGGCGCTGACTCCAGAGGAGCTGACCGCCCTCTTTCGGGAGGATCTGCTTCGGGAGCTGGGCTGGGACTGCGGCCAGCTGGGGGGAGAGGCCCTGTATGACGCTTCGGGGGCCCTGCTCCGGGTCACAGTACGGGGGGGCGGAGTCGGGGAGGAGGCGCAGACCTCTTTTGCCCTCACCCTGGCTCCGGGAGACCTGCCCTCCCCAGGGGAGGCCGTCCCCGGCGGGACAGTGACGGAGGTGAACGGGACAGAGGTCACTGCCTGGCGACTGACAGGGGACCTGGACGGAGACGGCAGGGCAGAGGGGCTGTGTCACAGCCAGTTTCTGACCGGAGACATGTGGGTCGTCCTGGAGACTGAGAGCCGGGCGTCTGCCGGGGCGGAGGAGCCCTGGGAGGGGGCCGCGCGATGGAGTGACAGCTTCCTCTCCGCCGTTCTGCAGGGGGAAGGAGACGCCCTGACGCTGGACCATCTGCTGGAGGCGGAGCCGTAAGAAAGGAGCGGAGAGAGATGAAAAAATGGATCGTTCCGGCGGCGCTGGTGTTGATGCTGGCGCTGGCTGCCTGCGCTCCGGCCTGCGTTTCAGAGCGGGCCCCGGCGGGGGGAGAGAGCAGCGGAGCGGGGGAGACCACCGGGACCCAGGTCCTCTCCGATGGGGAGAAGGCCCTGGAAGAGCTGGCGGAGCCGCCGGCGCTCACCGTATCCTGCGGCTGGGACCAGATCACCCTGTCCTGGTCGGGGAACGCCAGCTGGAGCAAAGCGGGACCGGATGGGGAGGGGGAGACCTGGATCGCCTGCGGCCTCCACCCCCTGGACAGTCAGGAATACCCGGTCCTCTATACCGGCATCCCCGCGGGGGCGGAACAGACAGAGGGGGGAGGGGTGGCCTCCCTCGCCCCGGCGCTGACGCTGGCCTTCGAGGTCCAGCCCACACAGGTGACCCTCCGCCGCTGGCCCGCTGAATATGTGGGGCGGACCCAGGAGGGGGAGGACCAGGCGGAGGCCCTGGAGGCGGAGAACGGGACCGTTCTGCTCCCGGGGGACGGGGACTGCGTGTATGAGATCTGCGCCCAGTGGGGTGATGTGGGCTCAGCCAGCTATGTGTTCCGCACCCGACCACAGACCCGGCCGGAGCCCCTGACTGGCCTGGCGGAGCTGTACTGCCGGGCCTTGAGGGACCTGTGGGAGACTGATCCGGGCCTGAACAGCGGCGCGGAGCTGCTGGCCTTTGACTGGACCGGCTGCACCGGCCTGACGGAGCGGGAGCAGGAGGGGGTCATGGAGACCTTAGGTGCCGAACTTGGGCTGGACACCCGCCGGGGCACCCTGGAGGAGCTGGCGGAGGAGGGTCTGATCCGGGCGGACCCGGACAGCGGCTTTGAGGAGTTCCCCGCCGGGCTGCTGCTCACCGTGGAGGACAGCATCGAGGCGGACGGGAGACACACCTTTTCGCTCCAGAAATACCGCTCCAGCCTGGGGGCCTACTGTTTCTATGACTGCACCGCCCGGCAGGAGGGGGACGGCTGGAGCTATGTCGTGGGGGCGGAGATGATCTCCTGAAGGGAGGAACCAATTTTTAAAATTTTTAAAAGAGAAAAAGTCCCTCTTGCCGAATCGAGGCGAACTGGTTATACTGGACAGGTATATTGCCGAAACAGGAAAGAGGGGAACAGCTCTGGCACGCATACAGACACAGCGGGGAGGAAAGCGCCGAAAGCGCAGCCCGCTTTTTCGGATCGGAATGGTGCTCTACGGAATACTGGTGGCTTTATCCGCCGTGATCGTGGGGGTGTACGCGGTGTGGAACCTGACGGTCCGGCCGCCTGAGATCCCCCAGGAGCCCGACCCGGCCCCCCCCGCCGGCAGCGGGAGCCAGGCGGCGGAGCCGGTGGAACAGGAGCAGCCCGCAGGACGGCAGCGGCGGGAGGATGTGTACAATTTCGTCCTTCTGGGCCGGGACAGGGAGAGCGCCAACACCGACACCATCATCGTGGTCAGCTACGATGTGGCCAACCAGAAGGTGGGGATGATCTCCATACCCCGGGATACGGCGGTAAACCGGGACTGGAGAAAGGACCCCAAGATCAACGGAGCCTACGCGGGGGCGGGGGTGGACGTGCTGAAGGAGGAGATCGAGCAGACCTTCGGCATCCCCATCGACTACTACATCTATGTGGACCTGAAGGGATTCGTGGCCCTGGTGGACGAGCTGGAGGGGGTGGACGTCTATATCCCGGAGGAGATGAACTATGACGACCCCTATCAGGACCTGCACATCCACTACACCAAGGGCCAGCACCACCTGAACGGTCAGCAGGCCATGGAGGTGGTCCGCTTCCGCCACAACAACGACGGGAGCGGTTACACCGACGTGGGTCGGGCGGAGATGCAGCGCCAGGTGCTGGTGGCCCTGGCCAAGAAAGTGGTCTCCTGGAACTCCCTGACCAAGGTGCAGGAGTTCGTGGAGATCTTCCAGGAGTATGTCAAGACAGACCTGTCCACCACCGACATGCTCTACTTCGCCAGCCAGGCAGTGGGAGTGGACCTGGATACCGGCATCACCCAGGGCACTCTGGAGGGCCGGGGCGAGGGCGTGGTCCGGGGATACAAATACTGCTTTGTCTTCCAGGCGGAGGACATCCTGCCCACCCTGAACGAGCTGGTCAACCCCTACGACCAGCCGCTGACCGAGGAGGATCTGGATCTGCCCCAGGCGGAGTACTACTGGAACGGCACTGTCATCAACTGAAACGAGAACACCGCGCCCTCCGGCCCAGAGCCGAGGAGGCGCGGTGTTTTCTATTGCGGCGGTCCGCTAGGCAGGGAGCTCTTCTGACTCCAGGGCGGGAGCGGTGCATCGGAGGATGTTGAGGTCATACAGCCGGATCAGAGCAGCCGCCAGCACCAGCAGGGAGGCACGGGCATTGCGCCCGGCCGAGGCACAGGCTGCCGCCCCCTGGGATCGAGCGGTGCAGAGAGTCTCCAGGGACAGCAGAAAAAAGTAGCTCAGGGAGCCAACCACCAGGGCGGAGACGGCCAGCCGGGCCGGAATCAGGTCCGGCTCCGGGATGTCCTCTCCAGAGAGGAGGGAGAGAAGGGCTCCGCGCTGCCGGGAGAGGATGGCCCATGAGAGGGCGGTGGCCCCGGTGAGGAGAGCCAGGAACAGCAGAGAGGTGTCCAGGGTGTTCAGCTGGCCCCGCAGGGTGTCCCATCCCGTCTGCTCCAAGCCCGGCACCCCCGTTTCCACCATGTTTTACAGCCCTCTATCCTATGCCGCCCATGGGGAGCGGGTGAAAAAACGCCTCCCTGGCTGAAGGACCGGGGAGGCGCAGTCAATTCAGGCGGGAGAGCCGGTCCAGTACATCCTGGAACCAGCCGGGGAGGGGACACTCCAGCTCCACAAGCTGTCCAGTGGAGGGATGGGTGAACCGCAGCCGCCGGGCGTGCAGGCACTGGCCGGCCAGGCCGGGCACCGGCTTTTTGCTGCCGTAGACCACATCGCCCAGCAGAGGGTGGCCGATGGAGGCCAGGTGGACCCGGATCTGGTGGGTCCGTCCCGTCTCCAGGCGGCACTCCACATGGGTGAAGCCCGGGTAGCGCGCCAGCACCCGCCAGTGGGTCACCGCCTCCCGGCCGTTCTGCCGGTCGACGGCCATCCTCTTCCGGTCCACAGGGTGTCGGCCGATGGGGGCGTCCACGGTGCCGCGATCCTCCCGCAGCCCGCCCACCGCCACCGCCTCATAGACCCGGGACAGGCTGTGGTCCTGGAGCTGGGCGGCCAGGGACAGGTGGGCACGGTCGTTCTTCGCGGCGATGATCAGGCCGCTGGTGTCCCGGTCGATGCGGTGGACGATGCCGGGGCGCAGGGTGCCGTTGATCCCAGAGAGGGTATTTCCACAGTGATATAGCAGGGCATTGACCAGCGTGCCGTCCGAATGGCCGGGGGCGGGGTGTACCACCATCCCCACCGGCTTGTTGACCACGATCACGTCCCCATCCTCGTACACGATGTCCAGGGGGATATCCTGGGGGACCAGGTCTACCGGCTGGGGGGCGGGGATGTCCACCTCCAGCACGTCTCCGGGGGCGGTGCGGTAGTTTTTCCGCACCGGCCTGCCTGCCAGCCGAACCGCGCCGGCCTCCAGCAGCCGCTGGGCGGCGGAACGGGTCAGGTCAGGCACCACCCGGGCCAGGAAGGCGTCCGCCCGCTCGCCGGGACGGTCAGCGGTCCGCGTCAGCGTGCTCATGGAGGGTCCCCTTTCCTTCCAGCTTCTCATAGAAAAAGACATAATAGACGCAGGCGGCGATCCCGCCCACCACCACGCAGATATCGGCCACATTGAAGATGGCGAAGTCCATAAAAAGGACGTTGAACATGTCCACTACATAGCCCTGGAGCGCCCGGTCGATCAGATTGCCCACCGCGCCTGACAGGACCAGGGTGAGGGCGCAGCGGCCGAAGGGGTGGGCAAAGAACTTCTTCCACACCGCCACGCCCAGCACCACGGACATGACGGCGGAGATCAGGGTGAGCAGCCAGGTGTGCTCCTCCAGCATGGAGAAAGCGGCGCCGGTATTTTGAAAGTAAGTCAGCTCCACCAGGTGGGGGAGGAAGGGGACATGGCCCCCCAGGGGGATGTTGTGGCTGACCAGATATTTCACCAGCTGGTCCAAGGCGACAAGGGCGGCGGCGAGCACAGCGTAGGGCATGGTGGTCCTCCTTTGGACAGCTCCCGAAAAGCGGGAGTTTTTGTTTTATTTTAGCACCTCGCGGCCGGGAGCACAACAGCGAAATGGGGAAAATCGGCTGGAAAGGGCCGCAGGGGCGGCGCTTCGCTTGCTTCTTGGGGCAGACTATGATAAAATGATACAAATTCCCGCACAGGAGCGGGCTTTTGGGGGGAGGGCAGACCTCCCCAGCTGATTTGAGGCCGCGCCGGGGAAAGGGCGTGTCTGGTCCGCGGAGCACCGTGGGCGGTGAGAGGGGGCCTTGGATCGGACCAGACATGCGGAAAAGGATGAACAGAGATATGGAAATCAACGGCGAGATCGTCAACGACAAGGTCCGGTACGCGGACCTGAACCTGTCCCCGGAGCTGATGCGGGCCATCGACAAAAAGGGCTATGTCCAGGCAACCCCGGTCCAGGCGGGGGCCATCCCCTACTTCATGGAGTGGAAGGACGTGATCGCGAAGGCCCCCACCGGAACGGGCAAGACCTTTGCCTTCGGCATCCCTATGGTCGAGCACGCCGATCCCCAGGGGACCCAGGTCACCGGCCTGGTGCTGGCCCCCACCCGGGAGCTGGCCATCCAGATCCGGGACGAGCTGCGGGACCTGTGCGCGTTCAAGGAGGGGGTGCGCACCGTGTGTCTCTACGGCGGGCAGCCCATCGACAAACAGATCCTCCAGCTGAAAAAGGCCCCCCAGATCGTGGTGGCCACCCCAGGGCGCCTGATGGACCATGTGAAGCGGCGCACCGTCCGGCTGGATAAGGTGGAGACGGTGGTGCTGGACGAGGCCGACCGCATGCTGGACATGGGCTTTGTCCGGGATGTGACCCGCATCCTGGACCTGATGCCCAAACGGAAGAACCTGGGCATGTTCTCCGCCACCATTTCCCGGGAAGTGATGGATATCTCCTGGGTGTACCAGCGGGACCCGGTAGAGATCACGGTGCGCGCCGACCAGGAGAACAAGCCGGACATCCTCCAGTACCGCCTGGAGGTGGAACGGAACCGGAAGGTGGACACCATGGTACGCCTGATGGAGCTGGGGGGGTATGACCGGGTCATCGCCTTCTGCAATACCAAGAACATGACCGACCGCCTCACCGGTCTGCTGAAGATGCGGGACATCTCCTGCGAGGGCATCCACGGGGACATCCAGCAGCGAGTGCGGGAGAAGACCCTCCAGCGCTTCCGAAACGGGGAGCTGCGGGTGCTGGTGGCCACCGATGTGGCCGCCCGGGGACTGGATATCGACGATGTGGACGCGGTGTTCAACTACGACGTGCCCGACGAGAACGAGTATTATATCCACCGCATCGGCCGGACGGGCCGGGCCCGCCGCCGCGGGGCGGCCTATACCCTGGTGTCCACCATCACTGAGAGCATCCGGCTGGATGACATCCGCAAGAACACCGGCAACGAGATCCGGGCCGTCCGCTTCAACGAGGCGGGGGAGCTGGAGGAAGTGGGAGGGAACGGGTGAGAAAGTGGCTGCGGCCGGACTGGCGGGCGCGTCTGCTGGATCTGTTCGCCTGTTTTCTGATCCCGCTCTACACCCTGCTCTTTACCCATGACACCCGCTGGTTCACTACGAATTTTTCCGTGATCGCCGCCGCCCGGGACCAGCGGCACGGCTTTTTCCTGTGGGGGATGCTGGTGGGGGTCTATCTGCTGTGCGTCCTGCTGCCGGTGATGGCCGCGCTGCCCAGGCCGCTGTGGCCCCGGCTCTGCCTGTTGGGAGGCTTCCTGCTGCTGCTGTCGGCAGTGGTGCTGCCCTATACCCCGGATGAGCTGCCGAAGATCGCGGATCTGCATGTGATATGCGCCTTTACGGCCAGCTGCCTGCTGGTGCTGTCCCTGTTTCTGCTCCTGCTCCAGAAAGCGCGGCAGGACCGGCAGCGCTATTGGGACTGTATGAAGTGGCTGGGAGTGACGGTGCTGCTCTCCCTGGTGCTGTTCGCGATGGTGGGGATCATCAGCAGCGCGCTGGAGATCTTTTTCGTCCTCTCCACTACCCTGCTGGCCCGGCGGCTGTGGTATCTGGAGCGGGGCGGTGGAAAAAATTTAAGCATTTTTAATCCGTTCCCTATGATTTTTTCAGGTTCTGTGTAGTATCCTATCCACAGAAAGAACGTTTCGGCGATCTCATGGAAATGGAGTGAAGCATGTCATGGAGAAAAAGAAGCTGTATAAGACAGAGGGGCCCTATAAGATGGTGTGCGGCGTGTGCGGCGGCATCGCGGAGTACTTTGACATCGACCCCACTCTGGTGCGGGTAGGCTGGGTGATCGCCACCTTTGTCACCTTCTCCACTGCCTTCTGGGTCTATCTGGCCTGTGCCGTCATCATGCCTCGTAAAAGCGACGTGTACCCCGGATACTGAGGAGCACAGGGCCGCCTGCCCCTCACTGAGAGAGGGCAGGCGGTATGTCTGTCTGAAAAAGAGGAGGATACGGCATGACGCAGATACGTCTTGGGACCCCAGGCGATGCCGCCCGGGAGCGTGAGCTCTGGCAGTTGGCCTTCGGGGATGACGGGGCCTATGTGGACAATTTTTACCAGACCTATTACAAGCCGGAGCGGATGCTCCTGCTGGAGGAGGACGGCGTGGTCCAGTCCATGACCGCCTGGTTCGATACTCAGCTGGTCCTCCCCGGGGAGGGCCGCTTCCGGGCGGCGTACCTCTATGCCGTGGCCACCGACCCGGCGGCCCGGGGCCGGGGGCTGGCGGGCCGGCTGCTGGCGGGGGCGGACGAATACTTCCGCGGTCTGGCCATCCCTGCGGTGACCACCGTCCCGGCGGAGCCCTCCCTCCACAACTTCTTCGGGGCCAACGGCTTCCGAGAGTGCTTTACCCTGCTCCAGGAGGACCTGGACCCAGGTGAGCTCCCTGCCCCCGCCTGGGACAACCCCCTGCGCCCCGTCTCTCCGGCGGAATACGGGGCCGTGCGGGAGAAGATCCTGGCAGACTGCCCCCACATCGCCTATCCGGAGGAGGCGCTGGCCTATCAGGCCGGATGCTGCGCCCTGTCCGGCGGAGGCCTGTTTGCGGGGGAGACGGAGGACGGCCCTGTCTGCGCCTGCGCCGAAGGGGACGGGGCGGGTCTGGTGGTGTATAAGGAGCTGCTGGGCACGAAGCTGCGGACCGTTCTGCCCCATCTGCCCCGGATGGTCCCGGGGGAGCGCTTTCTGGTGCGGGGCCCTTTGGCCCAGCGTCCGGCAGCGTCCGGCGGCTGGCAGTTTGGGATGCTCAAGTGGCTCTCCCCGGATCGGGAGGAGGCCTGGGACTGGTCCCGCACCGCCTATCTTGGACTGGCATTTGACTAAAATCCTGCATTTTCTCCGCTGCCGCGGCCATCTTATGAGGCCGCGGCCTTTTTTGGGGAAATCGATCGATTTTTTAAATGGGATGTTTTGTTTTTCTCATACCACAGTTTTTTTGTTGTGGTAACATCCACAAAAAACGTGCTTGCGCTCTGCTGGAATTGTGTTATGCTATACATGAAGAGGGCAAAACGGAGCCCCTTCCCTGAAATGAAGGGAATCCGTCAGATTTTGACCAAACACACACATATATCAATTAGGAGGAATGAGTGCAATGAGCAAGTATATCGACCGAGTTCTGGAAGAGTGCCGTCAGAAGAATGCCGGCGAGCCTGAGTTCCTGCAGACCGTGGAGGAGGTCCTGACCTCCCTGGCCCCCGTGATCGACGCCCACCCCGAGTATGAGAAGGCATCCCTTCTGGAGCGGATGATCGAGCCCGAGCGGACCATCGAGTTCCGCGTCACCTGGCTGGATGACCAGGGCCACTATCAGGTCAACCGCGGCTACCGCGTCCAGTTCAACGGCGCCCTGGGCCCCTACAAGGGCGGCCTGCGGTTCCATCCCTCCGTCAACCTGTCCATCATCAAGTTCCTGGGCTTTGAGCAGGTGTACAAGGATGCCCTGACCGGCCTGCCCATCGGCGGCGCCAAGGGCGGCTCTGACTTTGATCCCCGCGGCAAGAGCGACGCCGAGGTCATGCGTTTCTGCCAGGCCTACATGACCGAGCTGTACCGCCACATCGGCCAGGACATCGACTGCCCCGCCGGCGACCTGGGCTGCGGCGGCCGTGAGATCGGCTATATGTATGGCCAGTACCGCCGTCTGGTGGGCGCCTCCGAGTTCGGCGCTCTGTCCGGCAAGGCCGTGACCACCGGCGGCTCCATCATGCGTGCGGAGGCCACCGGCTTTGGTGCCGTGTACTATCTGGTGGAGGTCCTCAAGCACGAGGGCGAGTCTATCGAGGGCAAGCGGCTGGCCATCTCCGGCTTCGGCAACGTAGGCTGGGGCGTGGTGAAGAAGACTGCCGAGCTGGGCGGCAAGGTGGTCGCGATCGCTGGCCCCGACGGCTACATCTACGATCCCGATGGCGCTGTCACCGACGAAAAGATCAACTATCTGCTGGAGATGCGCGCCTCTGGCCGCGACAAGGTCCAGGATTACGCCGACAAGTTCGGCTGTGAGTTCCATGCCGGGGAGAAGCCCTGGGGCCTGGGCGCCGACAAGGTGGACATCATGATGCCCTGCGCCACCCAGAACGATGTCAACATGGACTCCGCCAAGAAGATCGCCGCCAGCGGCATCAAGTACTACATCGAAGTTGCCAACATGCCCACCACCAACGACGCTCTGGAGTTCCTGAAGGAGCAGAAGCACATGGTGATTGCCCCCTCCAAGGCCGTCAACGCCTGCGGCGTGGCCGTGTCCGCCCTGGAGATGGCCCAGAACGCCGAGCGGCTGTACTGGACCGCCGAGGAAGTGGACGCCAAGATGCATCAGATCATGGCGAACATCTATCACTCCTCTGTGGCGGCCGCCGAGCGCTACGGCCTGGGCTATGACCTGGTGGCCGGCGCCAATATCGTGGGCTTCCAGCGCGTGGCCGACGCCATGATGGCTCAGGGCATCTTCTGATCCCGATTTCCTCATCCTGATCCCCCTTCCAACTGTGCAGGGC
>OLRN01000926.1_pt1 | contig 17962 bp, 15 predicted proteins | sample 1673001 | NCBI WGS metagenome assembly OLRN01 (sample SAMEA3136745, study PRJEB25190) | human gut metagenome | biome: human gut; feature: human-associated habitat; material: faeces | place: Austria | collected 2013 | reverse complement strand
CAGCCGTGGTCGATGACCACCGTGTTGCCGGTGAGCTGCAGCTTGCCCGCGTAGGCCACCCGGCCCGCGGCGGGGCTCACCGCCAGGGCGTTCTCCGGGGTGAGCAGCGTCAGGTTGGCCGCCCGCCCGGCAGATCTTTCGCCGTCGTAGAGATATGCGCCGTAGCTTTGGAAAATGCTGGCCCCCTGGGCAGGGTACTGGAATGCGCCGGTCCAGAGCGCCTCGTTGGAGCCCTGGTCATAGAGGCTCCAGATCACCCGGCGGAACTCCTCGTTGGCCTCGGCGGTGGCCGCCTCGCCGGAGGAGGTCTGGGTGGAGGGATACTCGGTGCTGCGCACCGTGAGGGTGGCGGAGAGGGTCACATCGCCCAGCGTCACGGTGATGGGCCACTCGCCGCCCTCGGCGTTGTAGGTCACCGGCAGATAGCCGACCCAGCCGTTTTTGGTGGGGCGGAACCACACCGGCCCCAGCTCGCACTGGGCGGTGGGGGGCGTGCCGCCCGCGCCCAGCGCCCCGGACACATAGATGGCCGCCACATCTCCCTGGGCCGCCTGGTCGGAGGCCAGGGTGAGGGTGGGCTGCACGTCCACCCAGAAGTGGCACTGATACTGGTAATAGCCCACCGGCTTGGAGGGCTTCTGGCTGGACGCCTGCCGCCCCGCCCGGATGGTGAGGTAGTATTCGCCGTTCTGGGGGAAGGTGAAGTTCTTCCACTCGCTGGCGGTGCCGTCGAACACCGTCACGCCGCCGGCGGTCTTGAGCGTCAGGGTGGTGCCGTCGGCGGTCATGTCAGCCGACAGTTCCAGCGCCGCCGAAGGGGTGGTCACGGGCTCCAGCTCCAGGTTGGCAAGGCTGGGGCTCAAGGAAAACTCCCGCCACAAAACGCCCCCCAGCACCGGCAGCTCCCAGTGGTAGCCGGCGGCCTCGGCAAGGCTCTGCCCCGCAAAGGTCACCCCGGCGGCGGGCAGGCGGTCTTCATCGGTGGAATAGTAGAAAAAGCCCAGGGCCCCGCCCAGCACCAGGGCGGTGAACACAAGGACCATCAAAAGCCAGAGCAGCGCGCGCTTCATGCCCTGCGCCTCCTTTCGCGGCGGGCCCGAAAAATGGCCCGCGGGCTGGTCCGCCCCCGTTTTGGGGCATGTATAACCGCATTATACCACAAAGGGGCGAAAAGGGCAAAATCCTCGGGGCAAAACAAAAAAGCCGTGAACGGGGGTCCCGTTCACGGCGGTGGGCTTTATTCGGCGTCGGGCTCGGCGGCGGGAGCGGCGGCCTCCTCGGCGGGCGCTTCCTCCTCGTCCAGGTCCTCGCTGAACAGCAGCTGCTCGTACTCGTCCAGCTCCTTCTCCCGGCGGCGCACATACAGCCAGGCGGCGGTCAGAGCGCCCACGGCGGCGGCCAGCATCAGCACCAGCGCGACAAAGGTGGATTGTTTCATGAAGATACCTCCTTTATTTTGGCTGCCCCGTCGGGGGCACAGAATGCAATGTGATTTACCCTTATTATAGCCCGCGAAAGGCCAGATTACAACCAGAAATTGCGCGTCAGCGCCCGCCGGTGAGCAGCGGCCGATAGGCCTTGAAGGCCCCCGGCAGGGCATAGCGCCCGGCGGCCTCCTCCGGCGAAGCCCAGAGGCACCCGGCGGGGGCGTCGCCCGCCGCTTCCAGCTGCCAGCCGGCCATCCGCCACTCCACGTGGCTGAAGATGTGCTTGGCGGGTTTGAGGGGCCGGGGCGGGGCGGCGCTGACCGAAAGGCCCAGGGCCGCGAGCCTTGCCAGCGCCTCGTCCAGCGTCAGCTTTTCCTCAAAGAGAAAGGGCTGCCAAAGGCCGGCCAGCAGCCCCGTTTCCGGCCGCTTCTGCAAAAGGTGCTCCCCCCGGGCGTTTCGTGCCACCAGCACCGTCACAGGCTGCACCCGGCGGGCCTTGGGGGGCGTTTTCACCGGCAGTTCCAGCTGGGTGCCCGCCGCCTTTGCAAGGCAGCGGTCCGCCAGCGGGCACCCGCCGCACAGGGGCGCGCCCCCCGGCAGGCAGACCAGCGCCCCCAGCTCCATCAGCGCCTCGTTGAAGGGGCCGGGCGCATCGGCGGGCTGCTGGTCCATCACCCGGCGGGTGAACAGCCGCTTTGCGGCCGGGTCCGCGATGTTGCTGCCGTCGTTGTAAAGCCGGGCGAACACCCGCAGCACGTTGCCGTCCACCGCGGGGGCGGGCAGGCCGAAGGCGATGGAGGCGATGGCCCCGGCGGTGTATTCCCCAACGCCCGGCAGCTTCTGCAGTTCCTCAAAGCTTGCGGGCAGCTGCCCGCCGTACTCGCTGCACACCAGCTGTGCCGCCTTTTTCAGGTTGCGCGCCCGGGAATAGTAGCCCAGCCCCTCCCACAGCTTGAACAGCTCCTCGTCGGGGCAGGCGGCCAGGGCCGGCACGTCCGGCAGGGCCTCCATGAAGCGGCGGTAGTGCTCCAGCGCCGCCGCCACCCGCGTCTGCTGCAGCATGATCTCGCTGACCCAGATGTGGTAGGGGGTGGGGTCCTGGCGGAAGGGCAGCGCCCGGGCGTTTTGCCGAAACCACGCCAGCAGCGCCGGCGCGATGGGCCCGGGCCCGCTCACAGCGCCTCCTCAGCGGCGGTGAGGCTGCGCAGGGCCCGGCAGAAGTCCTCTTTCACCTCGGCGGGGGCCACGATGCGCACCTTGCCGGAAAACCCGCACACCCAGCCGTAGAAGGTGGGGCTCACGGCCACGTCGGCGTAAAGATGGAAGGTGGCGCCGTCCGGCTGAGGCACCACCGTCACGTCGGTGCCGAACCGGTCCAGCATGGGGCCGATGACGCCGTTGTCGCAGGCAAGCTGCACCCGCTTCACCGGCCCGGCGTACATCTGGAACATGGGCTTTGCGTAGTCCTGCATCTTTTTGGGGTCGTAGTCCTCCGCGCCCTGGCGGGGCGCGTCCAGCAGGGTGATGGAGGCCATCTTGTCCACCCGGTAGTGCCGCAGGCCCTGGCCCTTGGCCCAGGCCACCAGATAGTAGTTCTCGTCCTCCCACAAAAGGGCCCAGGGGCTCACCTCGTAGGCACTGCCGCCCCGGCGGGCCACCTTGCGCTTGTTGAGGTCCCACTCCTGGTAGACAAAGCGCACCTGCCTGTCCTCGGCGATGGCCCGGTGCAGCGCGTCCACGTTGTAGTAGATGCTCTCGTTCATGGTCTTGATGCGGCTGGAGGCGAACACCTGCCGCTTCAGGTCCGCCGCCTGCCAGTCGCTGGCGAACTGGGCCAGGGTGCGGATGAGCTGGTCGCTCTTTTTGCGGGTGATGAACCGGCTGGCCTGCACCGCGTCCGCCAACAGCTTCAGTTCCGGCAGCTGGAACTGGCGGCTGGCCAGATAGTAGCCGCCGGACCGGCCCCGCTGCTGCACGATGTCGTAGCCCAGTTCCTGCAACGTCTGGATGTCGGAATAAACGCTTTTGCGCTCGGCCTGCACGCCCTGGGCCTCCAGCAGCTCCAGGATGCGGGGCACGCTGATGAGGTGCTCCTCGTCGGTGTATCGCTCAAGGATGCGCAGCAGAAGGAGGATCTTCCCCTTCTGCCCTTCCACGCGGGGCATGGTTCACCCCTCCTTCTCTTTTTTATCAAAGGCGGTGCGGGCCGCCGAGGAGGCCCGGAACATCGCCTCCAGTTCCTCCCGCTGCCCCGCTTGCAGATAGCCTTTCAGCTGCTGCAGCCGGGCGGTGAAGGCGTCTATCTCCTCCACAAGGCAGTCCCGGTTCCACAGGAAAAGCTCCGCCCACATGGGGGCGTTCAGATAGGCGATGCGGGTCAGGTCCCGGAAAGAGTCGCCGGTGTAGTCGGCAAAGCGCTCGGCGTTTGGCGCGCACATCAGACTCACCGCGATGGCGTGGGTCAGCTGGCTCACATAGCCGATCATCCGGTCGTGCTCTTCCGGGCTGATGACGTGGATGTGGGCAAAGCCCAGCGCCTTTGCCAGACTGCGGGCAAACTCCACCCCCGCTTCGGTGTTCTTTTCGGTGGGGGTGATGAGGAAGTTCGCCGGGGCAAAATCCACCAGATGGGCGTTCTCCACCCCGCTGCGCTCCTTGCCCGCCATGGGGTGGCTGGCGATGAACTCCACGCCCTCCGGCAGCAGCGCCTGCACCTTTTCCACCAGCCCCGCCTTCACGCCGGACACATCGGTGCAAAGGCAGCCTGCGGGCAAAAGTGCGCCATATTTTTCTACCCACTGTATAAATGCGGTGGGATATAACGAAAAAATCACATAGTCGGCCCGGGCCAGAAGGGCTTCAAAGCCCTCGGTGCGGCCCTCTTCGATGTAGTTTTTCTCTTTGGCAAAGGCCAGGGCCTCTTCCTTCAGGTCGATGGCGGCCACATGCTCAAAGCCCGCCTTGCGCAGGCCCAGCGCGTAGGCCCCGCCCAAAAGGCCCAGGCCCACGATGACGAAACGGCTGTCCTTCTTCATTCCTTTTCCACCTCGATGCCAGCGCCCAGCCGCTGCAAAACGGCGAAGAATCCCGGCCAGCTTTTGGCCACCGCCTGGGCGCCGGAGATGCGGGCGGTGTAGCCCGCGCCCAGCGCCGCGACGGACAGTGCCATCACCACCCGGTGGTCGTTGTGGCCGTGGAGCAGGCCCGGCAGCGCCAGGGCGGAGCCCTGGATGGTGACGGTGTTCTCGTCGCTTTGCAGCTTGCCGCCGAATTTGCGCAGTTCTTCCTCCATGGCGGCGATGCGGTCGCTCTCCTTGATGCGCAGCCGCCCGGCGTTGCGGATGACCGTCTCCCCCTCGCAGAAGAGGCCCAGCACCATCAGGATGGGGCCGAGGTCCGGGCAGTCGGAAAGGTCGATGTCCACCCCGTGCAGCTCGCTCTTTTCAAAGGTGACCGCGTCGCCGGCGCGCTGAAAGCGCACCCCGCAGGCTTGCAGGATGTCCAGGATGGCCGCGTCGCCCTGGGCGGAATTCTCTTTCAGACCCTTCACCGTGACGCCGCCCACCAGCGCGCCCAGCACCGCCAGAAAGGCGGCCTGGCTGTAATCGCCCTCCACGGTGCAGCTGCGGTTGTGGTACCGCTGGCCGCCGGGGATGTAGAGGGTGTTCTCCCGCTCCTCGTCCCAGTCCACCGCCACGCCGAAATCGTGCAGCACGTCCAGGGTCAGCTGCACATAGCTGCGGCTCTCGAAGGGGGGCACGATCTCCAGGCGGCTTTCTTTGTGGAGCAGGGGCAGGGCGTACAACAGGCCGGTGATGAACTGGCTGGACACATCCCCCCGCACCCGGTATTCGCCGGGGGCAAGGCGGCCCCGGATGACAAGGCCCTTGTCGCTTTGGGAGAACAAAAGGCCCTGGGCGGCAAAGATGTCCCGGTAAACGTCCATGGGCCGCTGGAAGAGGCGGCCCCGGCCGGTGAACTCCACCTGCTGGCCGGTGAGGCTGAGCACCGGCACCAGAAAGCGCAGGGTGCTGCCGCTCTCGCCGCAGTCCACCGGGCGCAGGATGGTGGCAAAGCCGCCCCGGCCCTCGATGTCGGCGTAGGTTTCGGTGAGTTTCACCTTTGCGCCGAAGGCGCGCACCGCCGCCAGGGTGGCGGCGATGTCCTGGCTGGGGTCCAGGTTATAAACGCGGGAGAGCCCCTTCGCCAGCCCCGCCGCCAGCACCGTGCGGTGGGCGATGCTTTTGGAGGGGGGCACGGTCACAGCGCCCCCGATGGGGCCGGGATGGATGGTTGCCAGCATGGTATCAGCTTCCTTTTTTGTGTGTTGGGGGCGCTGCCGCTCACAGGTCCCGGCCCACCACGTGGGCCACGGCGCGGCATTTGTCCACGACCTGACGGAACTTTTCGGGCTTGAGGGTCTGGGCGCCGTCGCTCCAGGCGTGCTCGGGGTCGGTGTGCACCTCGATGATGAGGCCGTCCGCCCCGGCGGCCACGGCGGCGAGGCTCATGGCCTCCACATAGCGCCAGTTGCCGGTGGCGTGGCTGGGGTCGATGATGATGGGCAGGTGGGTCTTTTCCTTGATGATGGGAATGACCGACAGGTCCAGCGTGTTGCGGGTGTAGGGCTCGAAGGTGCGGATGCCCCGCTCGCAGAAGATGACGTTCTCGTTGCCGCCGGCCATGATGTACTCGGCGCTCATGATCCACTCCTCGATGGTGTTGGCAAGGCCCCGCTTGAGCAGCACCGGTTTGTGCATCTTACCGACCGCTTTCAGCAGCTGGAAGTTCTGCATGTTCCGCGCGCCGATCTGCACCAGGTCCACATACTCCTCGAACTCGTCGATCTTGTCCTCGCTCATCAATTCGCTCACGATGGGCAGGCCGGTCTCCTCCCGGGCCTTCACCAGGTCCAGGATGCCCTCGGTGCCAAGGCCCTGGAAGGCGTAGGGCGAGGTGCGGGGCTTGTAAGCGCCGCCCCGCAGCATTTTGCCGCCGGCGGCCTTCACCGCCTTGGCGATGTCCACCGCCTGCTGCTCGCACTCCACGCTGCAGGGCCCGCCGATGACCACCACGTTCTCCTTGCCGCCCACCTTCACGCCGGCCACGTCCACAATGGTGTCGGCGGCGTGGAACAGGCGGTTGGCCTTCTTGTAGGGGGCGGACACGCGGGTGACGCTCTCCACCCAGGGGTTCGCGGCCACCACCTTGTCGTTGATCTTGGTGGTGTCGCCCACAAGGCCGAACACGTTGTAGTCGGTGCCTCGGATGAGGGTGACCTCCAGGCCCTGGGCCTCGAAGCCGGAAATGATTTTTTGCAGCTCCTCCTGGGGGGTGCCTTTTTTGGTGGAAATGATCATGTGATTCTCTCTCCCTTATGTTGCGATTTCCCTTATTTGCTGTGATTTTCGGCCAGCCAGCGCACGGCGTTCAGATAGCCGGCAAGGCCCTGGCCGATGAAGTGGGCCTGGCAAGCCATGCCCGCGTAGCTCACCTTGCGGAATTCCTCCCGCTGATTGATGTCGGTGATGTGCACCTCGGCGGCGGGCAGGGCCACCGCCTTCAGCGCGTCCAGAATGGCGATGCTGGTGTGGGTGTAGGCTCCCGGGTTCAGCACGATGCCGTCGCAGTCGAGCCTTGCGGCCTGGATGGCGTCCACCAGGTCCCCCTCGTGGTTGGACTGGTAAAAGCGCACCTGAACGCCCAGTGCGTCGCACTCCTTTTGAATGAGGGCAAGGAGCCCGTCGTAGTCCACGGTGCCGTAAAGCCCCGGTTCCCGCACCCCAAGCAGGTTGAGGTTGGGGCCGTTAAGTACCAAAATACGCATGCAATGCCTCCTCTGCGGCCTTTGCCGCCCGGCGGAACACGTCGGTGTTGTTGGGGATGCGGATGTCCGCCGCCGCCTCATAGAGCGGGCGGCGCTTTTGCTCCATGGCGGCCAGGGCCGCCCGGTCGGTGGAAAGGGGTCTGCCGCCCCCGGTGCAGAGCAGTTCCAGCGGCCGGTCGATGAACACCACCGGCCCGTTCTGGCGCAAAGCGGCCACGTTTTCGCTGCGCAGCACCGCGCCGCCGCCGGTGGAGAGCACCTGCCCGCCCTCCTTGGCAAAGCGGGCGGTGATGCGCTGTTCCAAGTCCCGGAAGCCCGCCTCGCCGCTCTCGGCGAAGATGTCCGGGATGGGCTTGCCCGCCGCTTTCACAATTTCGGCGTCCAGGTCCACGAATTTTTTGCCGAAGGCTTTGGCCAGCTGCTTGCCGATGGTGGTCTTGCCGCAGCTGGGCATGCCCACAAGGCTGATGTTGGCCTTTTCGGCAAAGATGGCCTTGGCCAGCGGGGCGATGCGGTCGGTTTGGGGTTCGGTGCCGGTGAAGAGGGCCGCGGCGTACACCGCCTGGGCCACCAGCATTTCCAGGCCTCCGGCGGCCTTGGCCCCCGCCGCCCGCCCGGCCTGCACCAGCCGGGTGGAGAAGGGGTTATACACCGCGTCCAGTACCGCCTCAAGGCCGGGCATCTTCGCCACGTCCAGGGCCAGCGCGTCGTTGTTCGGATACATGCCGGCGGGGGAGGTGTTCACCACCACCTGTGCGCCGCAGGCAAGGGCCTCTTCATAGGAGATGCGCCCCTCGCCGGGGGTGCGGCTGGCGTAGAGCACCTGGGCCGCGCCCGCCGCCTTGGCCACCGCGGTGACGGTCTTGGAGGTGCCGCCGGTGCCCAAAATCAGCACCCGCCGGCCGGCGAACTCCACCCCGTGGGCCGCCGCCAGAAAGGCGAAGCCGTCGAAGTCGGTGTTGTAGCCGTGGAGCACCCCGTTCACGTTCACCACCGTGTTCACCGCGCCGATGGCTTTCGCTTTTTCATCCAGCACGGCGCAGTAGGGGATGACCAGCTGCTTGTAGGGGATGGTCACGTTGATGGCCTTGAAGGGCCGTTTTTCCAGGAATTCCCGCGCCTCGGCCTCGGTGGGCAGCTCGGTGAGCTTGTAGTCGCAGGGGTACAGCTGCTCGTGGATGAGCTTGGAATAGCTGTGCTTGAGGGTGGCGCCGATGAGTCCGTATTCCATCTTCCGCGCCCCCTTACCGCCCGGCCTGCCGCTGGCCGCCGCCGTTCTGGGTGAGCAGGTCCAGCAGGCCGAAGGCCGTGGCCGCCGTCTGCACGATGGCCGCCCGGTGCAAAATGCAGGGGTCGTGGCGGCCCTGGATCTGCAGGGTGGCCGCCTCGTTTTTGGCAAGGTCCACCGTCTGCTGCTGTTTGTAGATGCTGGGGGTGGGCCGCACGCAGCTGCGGAAAACGAGGGGCATGCCGTTCGAGATGCCGCCGTTCACCCCGCCGGAATGGTTGGAGAGGGCCGTCACCCGGCCGTCCTTCACGGTGAGGGGGTCGTTGGCCTCGCTGCCCCGAAGGTCCGCGAAGCCGAAGCCCGCCCCGAACTCCACCCCTTTCACCGCCGGGATGGAAAAGAGCAGGTGGGAGAGCACGCTCTCCACGCTGTCAAAGAAGGGCTCGCCCAGGCCTGCCGGCAGGCCCAGCACCGCCGTTTCCAAAACGCCTCCCACGCTGTCGCCCTCGGCGGCGGCGGCGCGGATGCGCGTTTGCATTTCGGCCCCGGCGGCCTCGTCCAGCACCGGAAATCCGGTATTCTGTTCCAGCGCTTCCAGCTGGGCGCGCAGGGCGCTCTCCTCAAAAGCAAGGGGCGCGTCGGCAGCGCCCGCCACCCGGGCGATGTGGGTGGCGAGGATGACGCCCTTCGCCGCCAGGATGCTCTGGCACAGCGCCCCCGCCGCGGTGAGGGCGGCGGTGACCCGGCCGGAAAAATGCCCGCCGCCCCTCGGGTCCTCAAAACCGGCGTATTTCACATGGGCGGTGTAGTCCGCGTGGCCGGGCCGGGCAAGGCCCACGGTCCTGGCGTAGTCGCCCGAGCGGGTGTTCTGGTTTTCGATGACCAGCGTCACCGGCGTGCCGGTGGTGAAGCCGCCATACACCCCGCTGAGTATCTTCACCTTGTCCGCTTCGGTGCGGGCGGTGGAAAGGCCGTCCTTTTTGGCCCGGCGCTTGTCCATCTGAAAGGCGATGTAGGCTTCGTCCACCGGGTGCCCGGCGGCAAGGCCGTCCAGCACCGCGCCGATGGCTTCGCCGTGGCTCTCGCCGAAGATGGTCAGGCGCACCGCGCCGCCGAAAGAGTTGCTCATCTCGTCACTTCCCCATCACAATGGTCTCAAGCTCGCTCACCGGCACCTTGTCCAGCCGCCAGCAGCCGAGGCCCGGCACCTTCACCAGGGTGATGGAATCGCCCCGGGCCTTTTTGTCGTGGAGCATGTAGCTCAGCACCTTTTCTTTGTTGTAGCTGGCGCGGCAGGGCAGGCCCAGCTTGCGCAGCACCGCGCGGGTGCGCTTTTGCAGCTGGCGGTCCTCGATCATGGGCAGCATGCCCAGCGCCACGCACTCGCCGTGGTAAAGCCCGGTCTTGCGCCGGCCGCCGATGCCCTTCACCGCCTCGATGCCGTGGCCCAGGGTGTGGCCGAAGTTCAGAATGGCCCGCAGGCCCTGCTCGGTCTCGTCCCGCTCCACCACGCTCTTTTTGATGAGCAGGCTGCGGCGGATGATGGTCTCAAGCTCCGCGTCCACGTCGCAGGTCTCGAACATCTGGAACAGCTCCGCGTCGCAGGTGAGGCTCATCTTCACGCTCTCGGCCATGCCGTTCACGAAGTGGCGGCGGGGCAGGGTGGCCAGGGTGTCCGGGTCCACCACCACGAGTTTTGGCTGCCAGAAGGCCCCCACGATGTTCTTGGTGCGGCCCAGGTCCACCGCCACCTTGCCGCCGATGGAGGAGTCGATCTGGGAGAGGGTGGTGGTGGGGCAGTTGATGAAGTCCACCCCGCGCATGTAGGTGGCGGCCACAAAGCCCGCCAAATCGCCCACAACGCCGCCGCCCACGGCCACTACCGCGTCGCCGCGGCCGAAGCCCGCCTCCAGCATGGCCTCCAGCAGCTTCTGATACACGGCGAGGCTCTTGCTGCCCTCGCCCTGGGGCACGGTGTAGACAAGGCCCTCTTTGCACTGGGCGCGCACCGTCTCGGCGTACTGGGCGGGCACGCCGCTGTCGGTGACGATGAACACCTTGCGGTTCAGGTTGATGAGGGCGGAGAGGTTTTTCAGCGCCCCGCGCTTCAAAATGATGTCGTAGCTTCGCGCGCCCAGGCGCATGGTCAGTTTCATCTGCTTACTCCCTTTCCTCTTTTGCGCTGCGGGAATAGACCCCCAGCACCCGCACCGTGTCGCACACGCCGCCCAGCTCTTTCAGCAAAGCGCGGGCGCCGTCGCTGTCGGTGCGGCCCACCAGTTCATCGATGGTGCGCACGCCCAGCTTTGCCATGTACTCGCGCAGCTCCTCGGCCACAAAGGTGAGGTAGTTGATGATGTATTCCGGCTTGCCCTTGAAGTTCTTGCGCAGCTCCGGGTTCTGGGTGCAGATACCCATGGGGCAGGTATCCAGATTGCACACACGCATCATCACGCAGCCCTCGGCCATCAGCAGGGTAGTGCCGAAGCCGAACTCCTCTGCGCCCAGCATACAGCTGATGGCAACATCGCGGCCGGAGAGCAGCTTGGAGTCGCTCTCGATGCGCACGCGGGTGCGCAGGCCGTTCAGGATCAGGGTCTGATGGGTCTCGGCGATGCCCAGCTCCCACGGCAGGCCAGCGTGCTTGATGGAAGTACGCGGTGCTGCACCGGTGCCGCCGTCGTAGCCGGACACCAGAATGACCTGTGCGCCGCCCTTGGCAACACCGGCCGCAATGGTGCCAACGCCGGCCTCACTGACCAGCTTGACATTGATGTTGGCGCTGCGGTTGGCGTTCTTCAGGTCGTAGATCAGCTCTGCAAGGTCCTCGATGGAGTAGATATCGTGGTGCGGCGGGGGAGAGATCAGGCCCACACCGGTGGTGCTGTGGCGGGTCTTTGCAATCCACGGATATACTTTGGCACCGGGCAGGTTGCCGCCCTCACCGGGCTTTGCACCCTGTGCCAGCTTGATCTGGATCTCTTCCGCAGAAACGAGGTATTTGCTCGTTACACCAAAGCGTGCGGAAGCCACCTGCTTGATCTTGGAATTGCTCTCGCTGTGGTAGCGCTCTTCGGGTTCGCCGCCCTCGCCGGTGTTGCTGCGGCCGCCCAGACGGTTCAGGGCGATGGCAATGGTCTCATGGGCTTCGCTGCTCAGGGCACCGTAGCTCATGGCTGCACCCTTGAACCGCTTGACGATGGAGCTTACCGGCTCCACCTCTTCCAGCGGGATGCCGCCGTCAGGAGCATAGTTGAAGTCCAGCAGGCTGCGCAGATGCACGCCGTCAGCACCCATATTGTCCACGGTACTGGTGAACTGCTTGAAAGCCGAGTAGTCGTTCGTCCAGCAGGCTTTCTGGAACAGGTGGATGGTCTGGGGGTTGAACAGGTGCTCTTCCTTGCCGCTGCGGAACTTGTGGGCACCGCCGTCGGCCAGCTCCATGTTGATGTCCAGACCCAGCGGGTCGAAGGCTGCGTTGTGCTGGGCTTCCACATCGGCCTGAATGTCCGAAAGGGTAATGCCGCCCACACGGCTCACCGTGCCGGTGAAGTATTTGTCGATGACATCCTTGGAGATGCCCACAGCCTCAAAGATCTGGCTGCTCTGGTAGCTCTGGATGGTGGAAATGCCCATCTTGGAGGCGATCTTCACGATGCCGTTGAGGATGGCGTTGTTGTAGTCCTCCACGGCGGCATAGTAATCCTTGTCCAGCAGGCCCTCGTCGATGAGCTGGCCGATGGTCTCGTGGGCCAGATAGGGGTTGACGGCGCAGGCACCGTAGCCCAGCAGGGTGGCAAAGTGATGCACCTCGCGGGGCTCGGCGCTCTCCAGAATGAGGGCCAGCGCGGTGCTCTTCTTGGTGCGGATGAGGTACTGGGACACCGCCGACACGGCCAGCAGGCTGGGGATGGTGACATGGTACTCGTCCACGTCGCGGTCGGACAGGATGATGATGTTGGCACCGTCCTTATAGGCGCGGTCCACTTCCAGGAACACCCGGTCGATGGCCTTTTCCAGACTGGTGTTCTTGTAGTAGTTGATGGACACCGTAGCCACCTTGAAGCCCGGCACGTTCATGTACTTGATCTTCAACAGGTCGGTGTTGGTCAGGATGGGGTTGTGCACCTTGAGCACCTTGCAGTTCTCCGGCTTATCCTCCAGCAGATTGCCGTGGGCACCGATGTAAACGCTGGTGGAGGTGACCACCTTTTCCCGGATGGCGTCAATGGGCGGGTTCGTCACCTGTGCGAAACGCTGCTTGAAGTAGTTGAACAGCGGGGGATGCTGGCTGCTGAGCACAGCCAGCGGGGTGTCGGTACCCATGGCACCGGAAGGCTCTGCGCCCGCCCGCGCCATGGCAAGGATCATGGTGTTCACGTCCTCGTACTTGTAGCCGAACACCTTCTGCAGCCGGGTCAGCTGCTCGCCGGTGTAGCTTTCTACCTTCACGTTGGGGATCTTTAGCCCGCTCAGCTGCACCAGATTGCGGTCGATCCACTCGCCGTAGGGCTCGCGACTGGCGTAAAGCTCCTTCAGCTTTTCATCGTCCACCACTTCGCCCTTGACGGTATCCACCAGCAGCATCTTGCCGGGACGCAGGCGCTCCTTGACCAGAATGTTCTCCGGGTTGCATTCCAGCACACCCACCTCAGAGGACAGGATCATGCGTCCGTCCTTGGTGATGTAGTAGCGGCTGGGGCGCAGGCCGTTGCGGTCCAGCACCGCGCCCATGACGTCGCCGTCCGAGAAGAGGATGGCGGCGGGGCCGTCCCACGGCTCCAGCATGGTGGCGTAATACTGGTAGAAGTCCCGCTTTTTGGGGCTGATGTTCTTGTTGTTCTCCCACGGCTCCGGGATGGTGATCATCACGGCCAGGGGCAGGTCCATGCCGTTCATCACCATAAATTCCAGCGCGTTGTCCAGCATGGCGGAGTCCGAGCCGGAGGTGTTGATGATGGGCAGGATCTTGTTCATGTCGTCCTGCAGGATGGGGCTGGAGATGCTCTCCTCGCGGGCCAGCATGGCGTCCGTGTTGCCCTTGATGGTGTTGATCTCGCCGTTGTGCAGGATGAACCGGTTGGGGTGTGCACGCATCCAGCTGGGGTTGGTGTTGGTGGAGAAGCGGCTGTGCACCATGCCGATGGCGGACTCGTAGTCGGGGTCCTGCAGGTCGGCGTAGAACCGGCGCAGGTCGTGCACCAGGAACATGCCCTTGTAGACGATGGTGCGGCTGGACAGGCTGGGCACATAGGTGCCGTTGCTGGCCTGCTCGAACACGCGGCGCACCACATACAGTTTGCGGTCAAAGTCGATGCCCTTGCTCACCTTGGCAGGCTTTTTGATGAAGCACTGCCAGATGGAGGGCATGCAGTCGCGGGCTTTCTGGCCCACGGCGTCCGGGTCCACGGGCACCTTGCGCCAGGCCAGGAACTCCAGCCCCTCCTTGCGGGTGACCACCTCGAACAGCTTCATGGCCTGGGCGCGCATGTGCTCGTTCTGGGGGAAGAAGAACATGCCCACGCCGTATTCCCGCTCGTTGCCAAGGCGGATGTTGAGTTCATCGGCCACCTTGGAGAAAAATTTATGGCTGATCTGCAGCAGAATGCCCACGCCGTCACCGGTCTTGCCCTCGGCGTCCTTACCGGCGCGGTGCTCCAGCCGCTCCACGATGCGCAAAGCGTCGTCCACGGTCTGGTGGCTCTTGCGGCCCTTGATGTCCACCACAGCGCCGATGCCGCAGGCATCGTGCTCAAACTGTGGATCGTACAGGCCAAGGGTGTGCGTTTGCTCTGTAAAGTTTTGCATAGTCTTTCCCATCCTTTTGACACTCCAGATTGTGCTCTGCCGGGCGCGGCACCCTCCGCACCCCGGAAAACGAAAAAAGCGCCCCGCAAGGGCAGACGATGCCCCTGCGGAACGCCTTTGTTCCGATAGCTTTATTATACCCTGCACTGAAAAATGTTCAAGTGACAGCTGCACCAAATATAACAGCCGCTTTGCACCGCTTCTTGTGCGAAACGCCGCGAACCCCCGCAGCTGTGCGCGGCACACAACCAAAACCGCCGCACCCGGCGGCCTTTTGCAAGGCACAGGATGCGGCGGTTCTTATGCGTCAGTGCGGAGATTCCTGCGGTTCAGGGGCGCTCAGTGCTTGGGGGAAACCTGTTTGCGGGTGAAGAACCATCCGCAGGCCAGCAGCAGGGAGCCCAGGCTTGCCAGCACACCGGCCATCCAGCCGGTGGTGCCGGTCTGGGGCAGGGTGGGCACTGCCGGGGCAGCGGGCTGTGCGGCGGCGGGAGCTTCCGTGTGGGGAGCCTGAGCCGGGGCGTCGGATGCGGCGGCAGCTTCGGTGCCGTTGGTGTCGTCAGAATCAGCCGGGGCGTCGGATGCGGCGGCAGCTTCGGTGCCGTTGGTGTCGTCAGAGTCAGCCGGGGCTTCCGGGGCGGAGGCGTCTGCGTCGGGGTCCGGTGCCAGAGAGATCTCTTCCACCGGCAGTACCTCGGCCACTTCCAGCTCCAGGCCATCCTCCTCCCAGGCAAACCCGATCTCTTCCGGGGTGGTGTAGCTGATCTGGATGGGCGGCTTCTCCGGCAGGATGGGCACCTCCACGGTCACAGTCACTTCTTTGGTCACTTCTTCGGTCAGGGCCTGCCCGGCGGGCTCAGCGGCATCCGGCGCGGCTTCCTCAGCGGGAGCAGCGGGGGTGTCGGTCTGCGATGCGGCAGCAGTGTCCGGGGCGGGGACCTCCGGCTGGGGTTCCAGCGCGGCGACCGACGGGGCGAGACAAAGCAGGGCACCCAGTGCCAGCGAGAACGCAAACATTCTGCACTTCATAGCCTTGTCCCCCTTTCATAAGAATTCATACTATTATAATATGCATGGCGGGGATGGAATGCAAGTCCCACCGCCATTTTTTGGTGGAGTGAATAAAAACCGGAAAAATTCCTTGGGCAGAATCGCTAATTTTGAGCTGCGGGTTTGTTGTAAAATAACCAAACGAAACCTCACCCGCCCAGAATGGCCCGCAGGTCGGCTTCCGGGGTGGCAATGGGCTTGAGGCCGTACCGTTCCTGCAGGGTGCGCACCACCCCCGGCGAGAGGAACGGGGGCAGGGTAGGCCCCAGCCGGATGTTCCGGATGCCCAGCGCCAGCAGCGCGATGAGGATGCACACGGCCTTCTGCTCAAACCAGCACAGCACCAGCGAGAGGGGCAGGTCGTTGACGCCGCAGCCAAAGGCGTCGGCCAGCGCCAATGCGATGCGGATGGCGCTGTAGGCGTCGTTGCACTGGCCCACGTCTAGGATGCGGGGCAGGCCGGTGCCCGGCACGGTGCCAAGGGGCAGGTCGTTCAGGCGGAACTTGCCGCAGGCCAGGGTCAGCAGGATGGTGTCGGGCGGGGTAAGGCGGGCAAACTCGGTGTAGTAGCGGCGGCTGGGCCGGGTGCCGTCGCAGCCGCCCACCAGAAAGAAGTGCCGCAGCTTACCGTCCCGCACCGCCTGCACGATCTCGTCCGCGTGCTGCAGCACGGCGGTGCGGGCAAAACCGGTGGTCACCGTGGAGCCGCCGTTCAGGCCGGGCAGCAGGGTGTCCTGCGCGTAGCCGCCCAGCTCCAGCGCCTTTTCGATCACCGGGGAAAAGTCGCGCCCTTCGTCGATGTGGGGCACGCCGGGGTAAGCCACCACCGAGGTGGTGAACACCCGGTCGGCGTAGCTGGCGCGCAGGGGCATGATGCAGTTGGTGGTGAACAGGATGGGCGCGGGGATGTCCTCGAACTCCCGCTGCTGGTTCTGCCATGCGGTGCCAAAGTTGCCCTTGAGGTGGGGGTAGCGGCGCTTCAGCTCCGGGTAGCCGTGGGCGGGCAGCATCTCCGAGTGGGTGTAGACGTTGACGCCCCGGCCTGCGGTCTGTTCCAGCAGCTGCTGTGCGTCGTAGAGGTCGTGGCCGGAAATCACGATGAACGGCCCCTTTTCAATGGTCAGGGGCACCTGCACCGGTTCCGGATCGCCAAACGCGCCGGTGTTGGCCGCGTCCAGCAGCTCCATGCAGCGGTAGCTGGCTTCTCCTGTGGCCTGCACCAGCTGCCACAGGGCGTCGGTGGTCTGGCCGGGGTCGCCCACGGCCTGCAGGGCGGTACAGAAGAACCGGTCCAGCTCCGGGTCGATGCGGCCCAGCACCCGGGCGTGGTAGTTGTAGGCGGCCATGCCCCGCAGGCTGAACAGCACAAAGCATTTCAGGCTGCGCCGGTCGGCGTCCGGTTCCCGCCAGAGGGCCTGCATGTCGTAGTCCGGGCCGGTGCCGGGGCTGGCGTCGTGCACCCGGCGGGTCAGCGCGTCCACGGCGGCGGGGTCAAAGTTCACGTTGGTAATGGTGGTGAACAGCCCCTGCATCAGCAGCCGGGCCTGTTCCGGGGCCGGGCCGCGCCCCGCCGCGATGAGCTGCCCGGCAAACGCGATGAGCGCCCCGGTGAGCCGGTCCTGTGCGGCGGCTGTCTCGGCCGACTTGCCGCACACCCCCGCTGCGCCGGTGCAGGCGGTGCAGCCCGCCGCCTGCTCACACTGAAAACAAAACATCTGCTCGTCCATACAAAGCTCCCTTTCTGCCATGAGATACTGTCAGTGTGGGCAGAGCGGGGCGGGGTTATACCCAAAAAGAGCCGCACCCCTGCGGGCGCGGCTCTGGTCGTGTGGGTCAGTAATCCAGCGGGAGATAGAGACAGATGCATTTATCCTCCCCGTGAGAAGGGCTGAACGTGATGTCGGCGTCCAGGTCCTCGAAGTCGTGGTGGCGGTACAGGCGTTCGCCTGCCTCGGAGGAGGCCAGTGTGACGAACGACACGCCCACCTGCTGGCTGCGGATGGCTTCAATGCGGCTCAGGCATTCCTCCAACAGGACATCGCCCCAGTACAGGTGGATGCCGTTGGGAGTGGTTGCCTGCAGCTGATGCTGGAATTTTTCGTCAATGGCAAAATAACCGATGTGGATGGTGCCGCCGATCTTGTAGCGGACATCCCCCTCGATCTCGTCCAGCGAGCCGCAGCTGAGATTGTAGTAACCGACGATGCTCTCGGCATTTTCGGTGAGAAACACAAAGGTCTTGCCGACCCCGGCATCCAGCGCATCCGGACTGCGCAGAAACTGGTTCAGGTAGGAGTTCCCGCAGTCGAACTTGGCTGCAAGTTTCTGAAGCGCAGGGGTATAGGGTCGGACGTTCAGCATTTTCGGTTGACCTCGTGCACATGGTCGACGATCTCTCCGTCGGCCTTTTCTTCCACGGAGAACGTGTGTGTACGGCAGTAGTCCCGGATCTCCAGCGCTTCGCGGGAGGGCGTGCGCTTCTTCTGGATCTTTTTCCGGCTGCAGAACGTGCCATTGTAGGGAACCGTATAATTCACAAGACACACCTCCTGTCAGCATCAGTATAAACGATGGAACGTGGTTTGTCAAATACCAAAAAAGAGCCGCACCCCTGCGGGCGCG
>OLRN01000921.1_pt1 | contig 18057 bp, 17 predicted proteins | sample 1673001 | NCBI WGS metagenome assembly OLRN01 (sample SAMEA3136745, study PRJEB25190) | human gut metagenome | biome: human gut; feature: human-associated habitat; material: faeces | place: Austria | collected 2013 | reverse complement strand
ATTTCCTGAATCACAAGTTGGATGAACTCGGCCACCTTGCGCACAAGCATGCGGTCAACTTCGATATAGGAATCCCCGTTCTCGTTCATTTTCAGGCACAGCCCCGTGCCCAATGCCCCTGTCGAGAATCCCGGCGACTGTATGCCCTGTGCAGTTACCAGTCCACGTACCAACACGCTCAGCAGCTCCGCGGCACCGTCCTCGCCAATCTTCGCGCCCCGCTTCCCTGCGGAATACTTTCCAACCTCCAATGCGCCCCTCAGCAACAAAGAGGCCAACTCTGCCGAGCCGTCATCCGAGATTTGGCCGCCGGACTCTCCGGACGAGAAATTGCCGATTATCAGACCTTGAAGGAAAGTAATGATGCCTGAAGCTGTATCATCGTTTAACTTTGAAAGGAATTTTCTAACCAGTTCGTTATTGTTCTTTTCTATTCCTTCTTTTATCTCCTTGTTAGTCCTCAAAGAAGAATAAGCATTTGTATCCGATGGCTCTGTTTCATCATCTTTCTTTATCAGGTACACGCCAGTACCGGAAGAAGTGGAACCCACTTTCCCGGCAAGGTAGCTGCCACCATTCAGCTTGATGGAATCTATCTTGTCTTCAAGTGCGCCAAGACGGGAATAGGAAGCACTTTCACCGATGGTATATACCGGGGAATCCCATGGGATGTCAAGTGTCAATTCATAGCCAAGCACGCGCATGGTACGGGGGCTTGGGAAGAATGAAGGATTGTTTACACTCACTTTTTGGCCGGCACCGAAAGGACAAGGCGTACCCTGTGCCTCATTACGTGCCTTAGACCAGTCAGACATAAGTTTGGCCGACACGGTGCCGATGTTGTTCCTGATTTTCTCGGCATACTTCTCTGCTTCAGCTTTCAGTTCCTCTTCCGCTTCTGGGACAAGGTTCTCAAAAACATATTCCGTGTCGTATCCGGCCATGACAAATTCATTCCCGGCCTCTGGTTTCATTACCGTATCCGGCAAACGGCCCCCGTAGTCCTCGTTGGCCACTATTTCAAAGCATGTGGACGTATTGTCATTCTTTTCCGGAAGGAACGTAAGGCCGAATGTAAGTCCGGCAAGCTTTCCGGTTTGGAAGGTGATCGTAAGTTTCTCTGAAATCACATAGGAATTGTCGAACCCAACAAGCCCGGTGGTCTTGATGGTATACACCGGTACTTTCATTCCTGTGGGTTTCTTTTCCTCGCCTTCCGTGACATCAATCATTTCTTCTTCGACCGAAGATATGGAAAGCACCTTGCGTGGATAGACGTAATCGAAAGTCACGATGCCCTCTATCACTTCGTCTGGTGACATGTCGGGGTATACGTCTATATACGGTGTGCCTTCAGGAAGCATCAGCCTGCGTTGTACAACCCCGTTTACCGTAAGGCCGTCAACGTCGGAATCGAAATAGCCGAGGGGGACATTCCCTTTTACAAGTCCGTCAATCGTGAATTTGGCACCTATATATAGTTTGTCGTTTGACGTGATTTCATATAATAAAGTGGCATGCTCGTTTGTATAGGGCATGGCGTTGCGGTTGATGGTCACTCCTATTTTGTGGTTCTCACCATCTTCATCAACATAATGCACGTCTGTTTCCACATACCCATACACCGAACTCAATATGCAGTCCCCGACAAGAGTATATGGAATATACGTAACTAATGGGGAAGTACAAGAATATGTAATTCGTAAATACAGTTTGCGTATCAATCCGTAGGGACTTTCAAAACTTTCCTTGGACAGTTTCAGCGTCTTGTTTGAATTGTCAACGGTATAGCTTGATTCTGACAAAACTGTGCTTGCGTCATTTTCGGATGCCACGATTTCCACTTTTACCTCCAATACGGCATTGGGGAATGACGAAAAGTCATAACTGAACACCATTGAAGACAAATCAATGACATAACGGGATTTGTACAGTTGCATGACATTTATGGTAAGATTGTCATACAACTCATATTCTTTAATGTCCGGAGTGGCCAAGCTTGCAGACACCGTGCCTACACCGTCCATCTGTTTTTCATAAGAATGGTGTTTTATGAGGTCTTTCCTGAAAAAAGACGGGTTTACAGGTTTATTGCTATCTTTGAAATCACTTTTATTTCCAGAATGGTCAAGTGTGTCTATGGTGAACTCCAGTTTCTTCCGGTACCGGGATGATATGTTCTGCGTGGAGCCGAATGCGTATATGCGCGTGAAATATTCACCGCTGCTCTTGGACAGGCTCATGGTTTCTGCCTCTTCGCCAAGGATTATTTCCACAGCTTCCCCATTCTCACAACGTCCGAAACGGATTTTCTTGCCCTCAATCCACCATTCGCAGTTTGCGGCTTCCGCAAGGGCGGTAAGCGCATCTATGAGGTTGGTGTTGGAATAGTGCATGACCAAGGCGTCCACGTTCACGTCATTGTCTATCTCATATTCATAGTCCTCACCGTTAAATTGGAATCCCCATGCTTTCAGGTTGCGCAGGAAGATGTCAAGATGGTATGAAAGTTGCGCCGTCAAATCCCATGCCGCCTCATTGCCTCCCGTTTCAGGGGTGTACTTGAAAACCTTGTTCTTCCACTTCATGTAAGAGGCTTCCATCTTCAACTCATAGTCATAACCGCCCGTGGAATTGTTGAAAGATGGCTTCTGGTCTTCTATGATTTCAAAGCGTCCAAATTCACACTCTACATAACATCCGAGTTTGAACTGAACAGGATTAAGCAAGGAAAATTTGAGTGTGATGTAGTCATCTTTCATCAACTCAAATTTTCTCTTGCTTCCTGCACCTATCGGTGTGGACAAAACTAATATCTCGTTGTTATCCTTTATTTCTATCATATTCCCAAAAGTAAGGAATATTGCTCATGCTACATTATATTGGACAACCGATTTTGCAACAATCGGGCTATTGTCACAAATCTCATCGATTTGCCGGGTTTGGTTCCTCAAATTTGGCTGAAAAAGTTCCGAAACACCTGTTAATGCTTAATCCGTAAGATATATTTTTACCCAAGTAGACCAAGTTATAAACTTCACTTCCCAATGCCGGGACTTTAATAGCAACGTTTCCTTTAACCAATTCTGTCAGGAAAGCTTTTTTTTTCGTTTTATAATCACTTTCTGTGATACCCGTAATAGTAAACGCCAATGTCAACTCACGTGAGTCAAGTTTAGCATTATCAGTTATTACACGCTTGCCATGCTCCAATCGGCTTTCATTCTCAATGTAGTCTTTCATTGGTACAGGTGTATCTATTGAATCAAGAAATCCTTCCCCCATACATACACCCCATGTAGTCCAGGCGTCTTTTTCGTTGATTAGTAATTCACCTTTCATAATCTTGATGTGTTTCGTTTTACTTCTTCCATATCCTTTTGCATCTGTTTGATTGGTTTTACTATTTCACCTGTATTCTCTCTGATTTGTTGGAGTTCCAAATAAGAATTGGCTAATATAGTCCTTGTTTCATCTGCCACATTATATATGCCTTGCGCATTAGCTGTCAAAGCCGCTATTGAGCCTTTAAGTTCGGTTATGGCAATGGCCTGCTGTTGGTTGGCATTCTCAATACGGTATCCCGTTTCTTGAATGGCCGTGAGCCTTCCGTTGGTCTCATCCACGCTTTCTTGGGATGCCTGTACCTTGACCGCGCTACTGGCTTGTTGCGCAGAAGTACCACCTGACGGTTCCCAACCGAAATCATTCATGAGCTGTTCCCGGTCGGCAAGCATTTGTTCTGTAAGTTCTTTCTGTTCTTGACGTAGCCTTTCTGCTTCCTCCGGAGTAAGTCTTCCACCACTTTCTGAATCTGCCGCCCATTGGTCGTATAAACTTTCTATTTCGTCCTTATACTTGTTGGCTATAAGCGAAGAAAATATGGCATTCTGCAAATATTTCTCGAAGTTGTCGGCAAATTCTTCGTTTGTTGAATCCAAATCGGACAGCAAATCCACATATCCGCTCTTGAACTCATCAAGGCCGATTCCGGTCAATGCTTCTTTTTCCTTTTGAGCTATTTCTTCAAGTTGGTTGCCATAATCCGCTATGTTCTGGATGTAGTCGATGAACTCGCCGTTCACCTCCCCCAATACGGACACAAGCCTCTCGTCCGTCAACAGCTTTTCCATCTGTTCGGAAGACAAGTCCCATAATTGGTATTCAGCCGTTATCTTCTCGCCTACAAGGCCGGATATGCGTTCGTAGTCTTCTGCCGTAAGTCGGTCATTTATACGGTATCCAAGAGAATGGGAACCGACACCACTTCCGCTTGAAGCCAACTGTTTGATGAGTTGCCGGTGACGCTCTATCTGTACATTGACAAGTTTGGCGGCTTCGTCTGCGGCTTTCTGTGCCTCAATACCGTAATCAATGTCAATATACTCCATCTTCTTGTCTATGAGTTGGTCCCAAATGTCTATCAGGGTTTCATATTGGGATTTCAAGGCTTCATATTCCGAGTAGTCGGCACCGAACTTTTCTTTGAGGAAACCACCTATTCCCGATATGATTTTTATTACGGCACTTATGGCGGCCAATACGGCGGATGCCTTTTCCAGTCCTGATAAAGCTACACCTATCCCTTTTATGGCACCCACTGCCTGCAATGATGAGGAAGCGATACCTCCGGCCAAAGAGATGATTTCACCGAATGTTCCCCCGACAGTATCTCCTATCTCCTCGAATACATCATTCACATCGGTAAGGACTTTATACAACTTGTCCCAATCCTTAATGGACTTTCCGGGAGATACCTCTTTTTCAATCTCTTTCTTTTCCAAGGCATTTCTTAGTGTGGCCACTTTCGCCCTCTTGACTGCCAAATCAGGATTGTTCGGGTCACTGATTTCCATATTCATCATCTCCTGATATGCCTGATTAAGCAATTCACGGAGTTTTTCAAGAGATAAATCAATCACGCTGTCAGCCCAAGAGTTAAAACTTTCCTCACGGGCGGCAAACTCATTGTCAATGGCTTTTAATGTTTCCTGCTCCTGATAATCTATTTCCTTCAACTGAGTATCGGAAGAACCGGCCTTCTTATATCTATCCCTTTCCTTGGCAAACTTTTCCCTCGTGGAATTGTACTTCGTGATGTAATCCTGATATTCAGAAAGGGAATCCTTATAAAAATCTGCTATTTCCATTTTCTGCCTTTCCCTTGCTTCTTTTCCCATAATGTCGAACGCGGATGTATCAACGCTTACGGTGGAAGAATCAAATGCCTTTAGCTTATAGTTCTTGTCATTGGACGCTTTCAACTTCTCCTTGGCATCAAAAGCTTCCTTTTCCATTTGTATGACGGCATTGACGTAATCCTGACGTTGACGGCCAATCTCCTGCAACTCTTTTTTATGGTTGAGTTCCATTTGGGCTTTCTCTTTCTCAAAGCCTTCATCCATGGCATCTATCCGGGATTGGGCCACTTTATTCTCCAAATCTTCCTGTTGGCGGATGCGGTCTGTGGCATTCTTCTTTTCGAGTTCGGATAATTTATCAAACTTTTCTACATATTTGTTGCTTTCGTTCTTTATTTCTCCGTATGTATTATATTGAGACAATTCTTTTTCAGCCTCTTTCAGAGATTTAAGTGCTTCTTCAGCCTCCTTACTTCCTTTTTGGGTTGCCTCGAAAGCTGATTTTCTTATACTCACCTGTTCTTCCCAATATGAACGGCCTTGTTTATTGTCACCTTCTACCTTTGTTATTTTTTCCTGATTTTCTTGTATTTTTTTACTATATGAAGTCATTTGTTCTTCAATAATTTCCATTTTCTTTCGATGTTGTTCTGCCCTTTTTTCTCGTTCTTCATATCGTTCTTTAATTTCTAATGCTTCTTTATATCGTTTAGCAGCATCATAATCCGCAACCCAACCAGTTTTTGAACGTTCAAGATCTCTTTTATCTTCTTTTGCCTGTTCACTTTCAAGATAAGCCTTTGCGTTATTATAAAAAATGCGATTACGATTCATATAGTTCGTATCAGCATTTAATCCTTTTTCTTCACTAACAGATTTTTCGGCCAATTCTTCCATTCTTTTCTGGTATGCTCTCGCATACGACACGGCCATCAGGTCTTTTGTAAGTTGTTGATATGCCGAAGATGCCTTTCCGGCTAAAATAGCCTCTTGTGATAGATTCCCAAAATATGATGGATATTGTTGTTGTAATCTTTTTGTAATTGATATCCTGCTCTCCATAGAGGCATTTACATTCTGTGTCATTTCATAAAGTACTCGCAAATTTGTTTTCTGTTTTGCGACAGAATTCATTGCCTCTGACATGGCTTTATTCAATTCTTTCTGCTCGTCAGCAAGAATTGATATTTCTTTTCTTGCATTGAATAATTCTTTCACCCATTCCACAATATCCTTACCATACATTGAAAGCACAGTTATCCCAACCATCATGGCTGTTTGCCAACTAAACAAGGAAGAAACAAGCTGCTTCCACACCGGTACTCCTTTCTGTCCGGACTTCTTTAATTCCTCGTTGGCGATTTTGGCACGCTTTATCTCATCGGTCAGGATGGGAAGGTTGTTCGATATGGCAAGAAAGAACATATTAAGTCCCATTGTTGCTGCAGGAAGTTCACGTACTATCTGCTGTACAGACATATTAAGTCCGTTCCATCCCGAAGCATAGTTGCCTACGTTGCGCTGATGGTTGCCTATTGTAGCATCAAGCTCCTTAATCTTTGCGTCCGCCTGGTTAATGGATGCACGTAACTCTTTACCGAAAGGTGAATTTCGTTCTTCCTCTGTCAGTTCACGATAAGCAATCCTCATACGTGACAATGATTGTGAAAGCCCGTTCATTGAAGTAGCCGCAACATTATCCATTTTCACATTGTTCATCAACGTTTGACGAACCTCCGATAAGGCTGCTTTATGCGTTAACAAAGAATTATTGAGTTGTTCCAACCGTTTTTGTTGGGTTGATGAAAGTGTTAAGCTGCCTGACTGGTATTTTGTCAGTTGCTTTATTTCTCCATTTATCAAACGTATTGCATTTTGTTCTTCGATTAAGCGTTTGATGTTTTGCATACGCGTTCCCATAACTGCGTCAATTTCTGCCGCCAGTTCATCATACGCCTTAGCCTGTGCTTGCACGCTTGCCGTTTCCGCATTGTTGGTCGCAGCGTTGCCATTACCGCTGCCCGGCTGTGGATTCACGCCCGCTGCCTTTGAAAGCTGCTCCTGCGCCTTGATAATCTTTTCCGAAGCCTCGTTTATCCGTTTGGTAGAAACCATGATTTTCCCCTCTGCTTCCGACACCTTTCTTACCAAAGCATCATATTGCCCCATAAGGGATTTCAACTGCGCTTCCATCCCTTTGGCAATATCAATGTCAACTTTCACATTGATTTGCTTCAATGCTTTCTTTACATTCTCTATTTCAGTCTTTAGCTTTCTGAGTTTCTGAATGTCACTGTCTACGTTTGCGAATATACCAGCCATTATTTGAATATTTTTTTGTTTACCTGCCGTTTGGCATATAATATTGAATTGCTTAACACGTCATACCCTTTGGATTCGACAAAAGAGGCATAAGGCATACCGTCAGCCAAATAAAGACCGTCCTGTGGCTTTTCTGAATATATAAGTAGGTTTTCCGTGTTCTTCTTCGCTTCCGGATGTCCGCCATCATCACCTACTTCCATGTGGATTATTTGACCTTTAAAAACCACACAGAAGCCGGGAGCATTGCGCAAATTATAGGTATGGTTCTTGTATTCTCCATTTTTCTGCGCATACTTCACCGCATCTCTTCCTATCTCAATCAGTTTGTTGAAATAAACGTCCTCCACTTGCCGTTCCAGCTCGGCCCAACCCGATATGTCTCCTTTGAATTGCATTACTCGTCAAATTTTCTATTCTTGAACATATCCTCATCCGATACTTCACGTAATACTTCGCCGAAAGCCACATGGAGCTTGTCTTTTTGCATGATTACCAAGTTACGGTAGGGTATCTTATTCACCACTTCATCGTAAGACAAATGCAGATTTTCCATGAACGATGCGATTTGTCCCAGTAAGCAATCATTTCCTACTGTTTCGGTTTTGCTGTCAGATTTGCTACGTTCTTGGCTAAAGCCAACAGCTTGGAAAAATTTTCAGTAGAAATCAATGAATAGGCTTCTTCCAAAGCGTCACTCAGTTCTCTATCTGTCCCGTTCAATAGCTCTTCAAACAGACTTTCGTCTCCTTGTATCAACCAAGACAAAGCGTGCGCAAACGCTTCCGGATTCTCTTTTGACAAAAGCACTTCTTTAATAGTATCTCCATTGATGTCCGAAAGCCAATAACCTGCTCCGGCAAGTTTTTTCATTGTTGGCGGCATAATTATATACGCTTTCCCTGCTACTACCACTGTTTTAAAGTCCATATCAAGGATGGCACTTGTTACTATTTTTGCTGCTTTCTGTTTCATATTAAAGACCTAAAAAGGGTAAGGCAAAACATTATCACCTTACCCTTACAATTAAACATTATCCTGAAACTTCTACAAGAACAATCTGTTTATCCACAGTCTTGCCTGCATCTGAAGATTGGGTTTCTATCGTTCCAGATTGGGTGGTGTAACCAACCTTTGACACTTCATAGCGAACGGAAGCCCCAGCGTTCACCCGCTTTGACTTTACCGTTTCACCATCCAGTTTCACTGTCGCGTCGGAAGGTGTAGGGGTTACGGTAACAGTAGTTCATGCGGCATTAACCTTTTCCCCGTCAAACAAGTAATCTGATTTAACTCCTTCTGCCGGATTCGACATGGCAACAGCAGTAACGCCTAATCCGATATTCTTTTCAGCCGGTGTTCCCTTGGCAATAACGGCAGCATTGGTAAAGACAATATAATTGCCTGTTTTGGTTTGCGCCACAATACCCAAGTTAACAATGCCCGGAGTATCGGAGGCTCCCCAACCGGCATCTGTGTCAACCTTTTCTCCGCCTTGCAAGGCAACTTTATCTTCAAAAGTCCATTCACCCATTGTAAAGGCGATGGTTTTTGCTCCATTTTGGGTAACATCACGATAATATATCTCGCCGTTCAGCTCGTTGATGTAATCCGTGAAAGTCGGATCATCCTCCGTGTACTGCCACGTATCTTGGTGGGAGTTCTTAACTTCGGTCATTTCACCTATAAGGGTCTTCAAACTCGTTTTGGTTACAGCTTCATTTATTACGTCGCCGTACCATATTTTTTTTATTCCTATAAACGGTTTCATCTTATTTTACATTTAAAATTTCAAACAATAATTTTAAATTCACATAGCTACATTTCAATGCTTCATCTCTTTCAGTACCTAATGATATTTTGGATATTTGATACCAATTGTTATCATATTCATCAACAATTCCATAGGAAATCCACTGATTAGCCAATCTTTCCATTTCAGTGAGCTTTCTTTTATTTACGCATTCCAGATAATCCGGTACGCAAATATTCACATGTACGAAAGCTTTTTCCCAATAGGTATCTGGTTCAATCGGTGTAGAAGTTACGATAACAATAGCTTCCTCTTTCAGTTCGGATGTTATGGGATTCCAACTATCATAAACAGCCTTTATCCCAAACTCCCGAACCTTTTCGTAGAGTATTTTGTATATGTCACCCGTGACTATCATATCCATATATCACAACGTCCTTTCAGTTCCTCAGAATAGCATTCGGCATTTTTGATTACCTTGCCTTCTCCTACAATCTCTTTCGTGTCCTTATCCAAACACCTGACTTTCGTGTCTAATGCCAACTTCTTGCCCTCATACACCACATGGTAGGAATAAACCCACAATTTGCCATTCACCGACACTTCCTGCTGTTGGGAATTGTCATGGCAGAAGCATTCGGTAAGCTCATCCCACGATTCGCCGCCCGTGCCGGGTATCGGTCGCCCGTACTCGTCATTCTCCGGCGGTATCACCGTTCTTACCATTAATATGTGAGGCACTTCGTCTAACATCTTACCACGCTCTAATTGTTGGTTTATTGGATAACAAGTCTTTCAGACCGTATTCCTTGCATTTCAAGGAGTAATAGTCTTTGATACCCTGAATATCCCACGATTGCGATTTGGAATGTCCGTTTTCCGATACGGATTTAGAACTACCACGAAGTAGGAGTGTAGGAATAAACGTTGTCATACAGACCGAAACAGCCCTGAATTGGTTGTCACTCAGATTTTCTGCATCATCATCCCCATTTACCCCTGATGGCCTTAGAATCGAAAGGAGATTGGCATCGCTCAAAGCAACGCCAAAGTCCCTGAAGGTCTGCCTTATGTAGTCAGATACTTTCATCACGCCAACATCGTATCCAAATCAAGAATTACAATCTTATTCGGAGCCGTGTATTCCGGAATCCATTCACAACCGTATTCCATGAAGCGGCCTTCGTCCGTTCTTACATTGGAGATATACATACCTCCTTCCGAACGGGTGTAGTTTTTACCCTGAACAGGGTCTGTGATTTCATACGGAGTGTGCCAACGCATCTTTCCTTGCTTAGCCGTGGTGAACAATGAAATGCGGTTATCCTTGAATACCTGCTTCATTGTACCGTCAGCAAGTTCTACCAAATCCTCATTGATAACAATAGGTGGCAAGCCTAATCCTTGGAAAATCGTAGTAGCCATTTCACTCGACATCAAGCCGGAAGAAAGCTGTACCTCTTTCTGCGCAAAGGATTGTTTGTAGAACTCCCCAAAATCTTTTGAGCCGACAATCGACTTGATAAAAGTCTTACGAGACATCTCCATTGATACGAACATACCGAACTTGGTACGAAGTTCGACGACCTGCTCCATAAGGTATTTTACGAAGTTGCTCTTATCTCCCGTTGTTGGAGTGATACGATGTACAGGCAATTCCATATCAAGCATGGCAATACCCTGTGGATTGTCATCCACTTTCACCGTTGCCTTGCCGTCGGAACGCAGGGCACCATCAACTAAGTCCATACGCTTATGTGGAGCAAGCAATACTTGGCGATAATCATCCACAATATAGTTGATAATATCGTTTAATGCTCTTTGCTGGTCTGCCGGACGAGAGTTGTTGTACTTGGTTACAAGCTCCTGTAACATATCAAGCCTGTCATTGTCCATCTGGTAACGGTCACCCAAATAGGCGACTTCACCATAACCTGAACCGAGAGATTTTCGCTCTCTTAACGGCTTGTTAGAATTTCGGTCGATAACGGAACCGGCTGTAACACCCGTAACTGTACCGAGATAAGTTTTAAACACGCGAGACTTCGTTTCCTCGAAATCAAGGTGCTTCTTCCAGAAAATAGTATCAAGACGGAGAGCCTGCACACGGTCAATCACCGCTTTTACTATTTCAGGGTCATTCAATAATGTCTGAACTGTCAAATACATATACCTTCCTTCCTTTAATAAGTAAACATGAATCTGTCACCTAACGAAGCCTTATCCTTTTCCGAGATAGGAACAATTAGTTTAGTCGGTCTAATCTCGTAAGCCTGTCCGATAGCGGTGACGGTTGCACCTTCTTCTACTTTTGTCCATGCGTAGTTCAGTGCGGTTGCGGTAGCTTTGGGAGTTTTCCCTGCGGCTGCTGTAGCTTCAAACAAAGTGTCTCCTTTTTTAGCTGCCAAAGTTGGTGAAGCAGCTAAAGTCACTGTATCATACTCGGCATTAGAGGTTTTATCAATAGATTCGATTGTTCCTCCATTCGTACCATTACCTAAGTGCATACCTTTATAGGCAAAGGAATTTTTCTTTATCTTCAAGGAGGTTGTCCCTGCGGAAATATCCTCTACCACATCTACATTGATGACTGCTGTTGCCTGTTTTTTTACAAAATCAAGCACCAATGGTGTCATGGGTGGAATTTTATCCACTCCAGTCAAATTATCCAAAACCAGATTGAAGCCACCCGAATAACGATATACCGTCTCGTAACGGCACATCTCCGGCATATTGGCTTCGATAGGTTTTAAATCATACTTAAATCCTGCTGGCATAATCTTCTTACCTTTTTAAGTTACTGATTCTGTTTTTTAATCTCTTCCGTTCCCTTGTTAATCATAGCAGCAATTTCGTGATTCTCCTTTTCAGCACGCTGTTCTGATGTTGTGGGAACTTGCACGCCTTGAAATCCCGCATTGATAAACGTTTGCTTTGCGTCCTTCATAAATGTATCCAAGTCCGCATCGTTCGGAATGTTCAACATGGGTACAAGTGTTTCGGGAATACCATACTCCTTTGCCTTAGCAGATACTTGCGCATTACGTTGAGCCTGTACACGCTCCTGCTCGTAACCGGCAAGTTTTTCAGAAAGAGATTTGTTTGAGTCAATGATAGCTTGCGCCCAAGCCGGTACATCGTCTTTCTTTTCTTCTTTCGGTTTAGGTTGAGGATTGGGATTCTCGATTTTCTTTTTCAGTTCGTCCAATTGCTTTTGTAGACCCGATTTTTCGTTTCGTACATAATCAACATCTCCCTGAAAACCCTTAAAAAGCCCTTCGACCCCGTCGATGGCGGTTTCTATCTGACTTTCTTCAGTTACGGTTTTAGATAAGTAGTCGGCCACCCCGTCAAACGCCTTGTCACTAAACCCAAAGGTTTTATACTTCGTTTTCAGTGCTACTAAGATTTTTTCTTTCATACCGTATGAGTTTGATTAATAAATTCCTATGGTAAAATTACGAATGTGGAAAATAAAAAAGAAATTTAGGAAAGAATAATACGTGACAAACGCGTGATTGTCATGAATTAAACAAAAATAGCGATACCCTGAAAGATACCGCTATTCTCCGAACTAACATTTTGTCGATACTACACTGCTGGCCGATTCTCATTTTGAGGCTTATTCTGTGACATTTTGCTCTGCTTTTCAATCTCCATGCGTTGCTTTTCCTCCTGTTCTTCCTTGATTTGCTGGAGTTCTTCTTCCAATCTATCTGCATTCCCGGCGAACAGTACGCCATGCTTCTGCGACCACACATTACCACTAACAGCTTTAACCGCTGTGCTAACCCGGTCATCGACATTATCAAGACGGTAAGGCTCTATCTCCACATCTATATCAATCGTTTCAGAAGCTTTTTCAAGGCTGGAGTTGATAGAGCCAAGCGCAGAAACAAGAAAGTTCACGCGCCGTTGCATGAACTCGCCGATTACTTCTGCCAAGTTCTCTACGTTCAGGTGGGTGGAAAGAAACACATAATCGAATGCTACACCGGACAAGGCATTGCCGCTTCCTTTCAGGTTCTCGAAAGAAATACGCGGTGTGTTGGTCATTGAGTATATCTTTTCAATAAGCGAATCCAACTCCAATTTCACCGTGTCGCTCGCCTGATTCCACGTCAGGTATTGCGCATTCGCTCCATCTTGTAATTCCACTACACGATTTTTGAACTCTCCAGAAAGGCTTTGTACATCACCGAACAGCATTAAAATAGGGAAAAAGTGATAATCTATACAATCAGCATAGCCTGACATAAGCTTTTCAAGACGTACCCGCAGTGTCTTTATCTTCTCGCAATAGGCTTCCGGACGGTAGCAATACAAAACAGGAAGCTTCTTGAAACCATGCTTGAATGAAGGAATAGGCTTCCAACCATCGGTCAGCTCCCATTGGTGGACAGAATCCGCCGTAATGGTCATAAAACAAGTAATCTCCATATCGTCCAAGTCCTTCTTCTTGTACTCACGGGAGAATGCCACCAAGTTATTGCTTTCGTCAAAGAACGGATAGAGCTTATCACCCCTGAACGGCGACCATATCACGCTTTTCAGGCGGTATTCGGGAGCAGACTTGCCAAAAAGGTTGCCAATTTTGCGTTTCAGCTTTGCCCAAAAGCCATCATCTTTCACCACATACCAGTACTCGGCACACTCCTGTTCTGAAAGCCACGAGCGCACGATACGTTTGTTCTGATATTTGATTTTGTTCTTCTCCAAGACCTTTTTCAAAGCAGAAAACAGCCCCTGTTCGCTTTCCTCCGGTTCGCAGTTCATCTTCGGTTCTGTGCCGACAGTGAAGGCGGTCTGTATGTTCACAATGTCCTGTTCAATGGGCAGGGCGATGCGGTTTGGCTCCACATCCTTCGTTTTCTTCGGAATGGTAGTTGTCTTGCCTGTCTTTTCATCATAGACTTCTTTCTCCTTCTCTACTGTGATTTTAATCTTCGGGTATTTCTCCTTGTCTGTAATAATCTCGTGCCGGTTGGGATTCCAGTCGTTGTAGAGCTTGACGGCATCGGGCAGCTCCGTCTTGCGGCTTTTTTTCAGATACTCTATCTTTTGGTCTATGTCTGTGAGTGCTAATACTTCGTTAATCGTTCTCATATATCAATATTTTAGTGTGCGAATATCCCTGAATTATCTCGCGGTTTCTGAATCTTACCAAGTATCATACCATATACATAATAGCGGAAGGCATCACACAAATGGTCTGCTTGCCCGTCTGCCGGTTGATTGATATAATGCCCGTCCTTATCTTTGCCCCAAACGTAGTTCCTTAACTCCTTTTGAAGGTTATAAGAACGTTCTGTAATGAAGATATTGAACTCCTTTGCCTTTTCAATACCTGCAATCACAGAATCTTGTCCTTTCTCAACAGGATAGATGCGTATTCCGGCATTATGTATCTCTTGTATCAAACGAGGGTCGGCACTATCTGCTATCACTTTCATTCCTTGATATGGTCTAAGCATTTGGATAATGTCTTTTGTGAGCATTTGCGTTTTGTAGCATATCTCGTCAATGTACAAATCATTATCCGTCACTCCACATAAGACAATAGCAGTTTCATCATGCGTAAAACCGAAATCCAGTCCAAGAGCAATCTTTTTACACCATTGCGGAATAGACTTGACAACACCCCACTTTTTATAAATTGCCCCTTCCGCCACGTCAGCCCAGCGGCCGATAACCGTGTGGGCGTACTTTTCAGGATTCTCCACCTTCATCTTCTCTACCTCCTTGATGAATTGAGGGGAAAGATTGTCGATGTTGTCGAAGTAGGTAGTATGGATATGAAGTACGTTCGGATGTGTGGAAATCTGAACCGGTACGCCGTCAATTTCCACCAACTTATGCGTGTTCTCGATGTACTTCTTATATATGAAGTGATTACTGTCCGTAGGGTTCATTATAATGATAATCCGGTTCTGAATCCCCTTTTGGCGGATGGAGAGCATGATTTTGTCGTAGTCCTGTTCGTTTGTCCATTCCTCCGCCTCGTCACAGACAAAGGTTGTGATACCATGAATAGATTTCAACTTTGCCGTCTGGTTGCCGGAAGAGGTCTTTATACCTCTAAACATGATACGTCCACCGCTGAACATGTTGACTATATCTGAACGAGTAGTTTTGAAATATTTGTTTCCACCGTCTATGTCTATCTTCTCTTGCATCTCCGGTATAATAGATAGGTTAGCTGACACCATTGTATAACGACAATACAAAATATTGTGGGCGAATGTGTGGTCTCTTGACTGTTCAAATGTAAGCCGCTCAATAAAAGTAGCCGCATTGAACGATTTTCCACTACCTCTACCTCCAGTTATGAGAATGATAAAGTGTTCCGTGTCTTCATAAAGCGGAATATAAACGTTTTGTGGCTCTATTTGAGGGACAGATTCAATCATCACTATTCTTTTTTATCCATTTGTCAATGCTGATACTTCCATGTTCTATCGTCTGTTCGCAGTCTGGAGAAGACACAGCACGTCCAAACAGACGGTCTTCCATGTCGTTCAATACATCGGTCACTCCTTTTGCCGCGTTCCTTTTCAATCCTCTTGCAAGGATAAGCACCCACATAGGAGTGTCTTTCTTGTCTATGATTTCATCTATCTCAGACGGCGTGCACTGAAGAAGGTACAACTTGACCTCGTTCCATTCCTCACGTGACACGTTGTAGGCTTTCTTGGCGATGGTGTACAGTTTGGGCTTCCTGCCACGGTTGGGAGGCTGGTTGGTGCTGGTGAACTTGTTTCCGTATTTACCTATATCTTTGTTCATTCAACTTGTTTATAACTTGTTTTCTCGACAATAATCACTATCTTTGCAATGGCGTAGGTTCGGGAGCGGATGTGGGCAACCACCCGGGGAACGCATCTTGTTTGGGATGTACTGAAGTTCGCACAGCATAGCCAACCCACATGCTCTATGCAAAGGCAAGGACATTAAAATGCTCTTGCCTTTTTTATGTATTGTGCTTATGGCGGTGTATTTTCCCATCTTCTGTTACAATAATAATTTGTTTAAATCGCTTGTTATTCTTTGTTTCAAACTTCTTAATCCCATCCTCAATGCTTTTGCGTGTATGACCACTTCCTTTTTTCATATAAGCAACCAAGACATCAGCATTCTTTTCAGCGGCATGTCCTAATGCTTTTTTGAAGTTCTGGGCATTGTTCCCTTGTGGTGTACGCTGCTCAAATGAAGCCTTAAACAAATATCCATCTGGAGTTTTCATTTCTCCGCTTTCATTTTTCAGCGTCACTTTATACCCTTTGTCTGCAAGGATTCGGGCGGCTTCCAGTTCTTCGGGTTTGTGGCGTGCTGTGCTTTTCTCGATAGCTACGTAGCCACCACCTTTGCCCATCTCCACGCTGGAATACTTGCCGCTGGCACGCATGGTTTCAACTTCCGCCTGTCTTTTGCGGTAAGTGGAGCTGCCTTGTCGATATGTACGCACACCACCCGAAGTCTTTGCCATTATCTTTTCCTTCTACGTTTTAATTCTTCCGTTATTGCTTGCAAGTTCTTAGCCGCAGACGCTCGCTGCGCCACTCTTACCAACTCACTCCTTGGACCTGTCATATCATAATGGTCAATAGAAAAATATCTGCCGCCTGTACGCCGATTGGCAAAAGCGACATAATCCTGTATTGCCTGTTCCTTTTCTTTAGGGCTGTAACTACGCCCAAGTTTTTGTAATGATTGAAGTTTTTTTGTTTGATGGCCGGAAAAATTAATTGTCCTCCCATACGAATTTTCTATATTATTGAACATAGAACGGGCATCGTTTGAAAAACTTCTTGATGAACTTTTACCTCTCACTCCTCCACTTGTTTTAGCCATTTCTGCCTCCTTTCTTGATTTGTTTGACCCTGTTAGCCATAAACTGCTCTACATAAAGCACATTACTCCGCGTACACAGTTCTTTTATCTTCTCACCGCCACCGTAAACTATCATATTCGGGTTATCCTTGCCGGATATTTCACGGGCGATTTGTATTTCCATCTTCAAGTATTCCTGTCTGTCGGAATAACCACGTGTAGCGAAAGCATTGTAACCATCGGGAATGCCCAAAAGGTTATACTTATAGAACTTTTGTGCCACGTTCAGGTCGGCGTACACCTTTGCGCCGCATTCTTGCCAAAAACGGGCAATCCAACGTTTCATGTAGATTTGCTGTAAGCCGTAAGCTATTGGTGTAGTATCGAACAAAGACAGGTTAGGTTCTACCAATTCGGTACATCCGCTATCCAATACCGATACGGGATTATTCCAAATGTTAGTGAAACGGTAATCCTCTACATAGAAATGATAGGTAGATATGCCCTTTTTTGCCCTTGTGTCCACTCCCCATCCGGCGAAAGGCAGCAGCAAGCCGCTTGTCGGCTGGCGGTCAAGGAGCAAGTTCGGTATGTCAAACTCATTGTTACTGTCATATATGCGGTCGCCTAACATGGCAGCAAAGAAGTCCGGCTGCTCCTTTGCTTCTTCTTCGGATGTTTCTTTTGGAGATTTAGTCTTTGGTTTTTCCTCTGGTTCTTGCCACACGTCAAAGCCCCATTCATCCAACTCTATGCTATCCCATTCATTAGCCAAAGCATCCCAATCATTTTCACCGAAAGGATTGTTGTCTTGAATAAGCATCTGACGGAGTTTTTCTACTGGCATGTTCTCAGGTAATATGCAACAAGGAACTTCCTTCCACCCTAAATGTTTATAGGCTTGCAAGCGCATATTACCGCCAATCACAACATAATTGCCTTGATACAGATAGACAAGAATATCCCTCGCCTCTGTCATTTCAGGAAGCGACTGGATAGAACGGCATAACT
>OLRN01000911.1_pt1 | contig 18327 bp, 17 predicted proteins | sample 1673001 | NCBI WGS metagenome assembly OLRN01 (sample SAMEA3136745, study PRJEB25190) | human gut metagenome | biome: human gut; feature: human-associated habitat; material: faeces | place: Austria | collected 2013 | reverse complement strand
TGCACCAGGCGATAGGTGTTGTTTGTCGGGTTTCCGGCTATGCCGATACTGCGGCGCATGTCGTATGCTATGCTGAGTTTACGTTTCCAGAAGTCCGCATTGATTTCTTCTTCTTGACGGAAGGTCAGTACGCGTACGGCGATACTGCCAATCTGAAAATGCCCTTTGGCTATGAATTCCTTTTTGGACGTGTAGATTTCAACAACTTCCCCTTCTTCGGGCTCTCCGTCGAAATGTGCGATGGCGCCGGAAAACACCCACGGGTGAAAACGCTTTAATGACTCCTCTTTATTGGGTTTAAGGTATACTTTGTACATATATATAATGTGATTAATGTGGTAATGTGATAATGTGCATCACATTACCACATTATTATTGGCTTCTATCTCAAAATCCCCTGTCCGTTTCAGTTCTTGCAGCTTGTTGTAGATGTTGAGGCATGCCCAGGCATCGGTGGCAGCATACAGTTTCTGCGGTTCGGTCAAGGTTTCGGCTTCCCAGTTGGAAAGGCGCTGGCTTTTCGAAATCTTTTCCCCGAAGAGGATGGCGTATATCTTCTGCAGGCTTTTGTCCTGGATGCCGAAAGCGCGGACATATTCCTGCAATTCGATGCAGGCATGCTGTTCGAAGGGCGCACGCTTGTGCAGCATCATGAAGTCATCCCGCAAGGAAAGGCCTACTTTCGTTACACTTGGGTTTTCCAGCAATGTGATAACCGGCAGAGTCAGTCCCGTCAGGTTGAGGCGGAACAGAAAGCAATGTTCCTCTGAGGAAATCTGTAGCAGGGCCACCTTGTGTATCTGTCCTTTTGTGAACGATGGACGGGTTTCGCTGTCTATGCCCAGCAACGGGCAGGACTTCAGATAGGCGACTGCCTTCTCCGCTTCCCATGGTGTCTGTACGACATGTATCTGTCCCGGAAAAGCGGCTTTGGGCAGGTCTTTCAAGATTTCTTTATCTATTGTTCTTTTGATAACCATAATTTAAAATTCAAAGTCAGCGGTTTCTTCCTCTTCATCCTCGCCTTGCGCATACTTCACCTCGTGTAGGGCACGCAGGGTGTTGACAAGCTTCTGTCCCCAATGGAGGCGGAAGTTTTCCTGGCAGATGGCAAGCGAATCGTTCATCGTCTCGTTGAAACCCAGTTGGAATACGAAGATAAAGTCCTTGATGTCCTGGTATATGTCGGCCAAGTCTTCGGAAATGTTCCTGGTGATGGGCTGGTCGCTATACTTCATGTCGGATACGAATACGTCCAGGTAGTCGTCTTTCTCGGCCAGGATATTGGCGAGGTTCATGCGGAGTACCTCATAGGTCTCTTCGGTGACGAATGTTTCCGGCGCCTCGTCTCCTATGGTTTCGCACTCGGGCAGCATGGAGGCCTTCAGGTAGAGCAGCGGAAGTATTTTTAAGGAGGTATCGACGAACGCGGAACGTTTCACCCCTTCCGCTTGTTCCAGAAACTTGCAAAACTCGGCGGCTACGGTCACAAACTCTACGGCATTCCGGTCGAATATCACTTGACTTTCTTTTTTCATATCTTCTTGATTTGAAACGCAAAGATAGCGCAAACCGAAAGTAGAAGCAAATTAATTGGCAGGATTATTCTTTTTTCACTACATGATATTCTGTTCCTCTTGTCTTCCGGCGGCTGCTGATGCCCAGTTTGTGGAGTGCACGTCCGAACAGAGCCACTTTATTGATGGACAGCCGGTCTTTGGTCTTGGTTTGCAAGAAGGAGAGAATCTCCATAGGGGTCATCCAGTCTCCTTCCTCTTCATTTTCGGCGGGATGGAAGTGGCAGAGGAAGAGCTGTTCCAACGGTGTGGGCTGTTCAAACTCCCGGTTGGTCTGTTTCAAGATGGCTTCGTCGGAATCGTCCAGCCAGTAGCGTTCACCTTTGGCTATGGCATCCATGGCTTGTGCGTAGAGTTGCCGGTAGTTGATGGTGACATTGGTATGGATGGGGCCGGTGACTTCGATGCAGATGAAACGGCGGCTACCGCTGGGGTCTGTCAGCAGGTCTTTCTGGTTGCTGGTGGCTATAAAGGAGGCGTAGCGTCTTATTTCCTGGATGGCGGTGCCGTAAGGCTTGCGCAGGTTTGCCACGGGTTTCTGCAGCAGATGCTTTAGAAAACCTTGCTGATTGACGCTGATTTGGTCGAATTCGTCGATGTTTATCAGGAAAAAGCGGCCGAGGCTCCGCTCTGCGTCCTGCTTGCTTTTGAAGTCGATACTGTCGGTATATCCGAAGCGCAGTTCGGGTGGCAGCAGGATGCGGCAGAATGTTAAGTTGTTAAAGTTATACCTTGCTATTGAAAATACTCTTTATCTTTGCATCAAAGATAAGATAAACAATGAAAAGAGTTATAGGTTATATTCGTGTTTCTACTGATAATCAAGACCTTGAAAGGCAAAGGGTGTTGATTGGAAAGTATTGTGAGAATAAGGGGTACTCTCTGTTAAGAATAGAAGAAGACTATGCCATATCTGGAACAGTCAGCAACAGAAACGGATTGAACAGTATTCTAAACATTACCAATAGCGTTGCTGACATGGTAGTAGTTAGTGAGTTGTCTAGACTGTCACGTCAAGATGATATATTTGAAACTTTGACACAGATTCACACAATCATTAGAAACGTGGATTTAGTAATACTAGACGAACCAGACAAGGTATATGAAGCTGGAAAAACTATCATTCTTTCTGACTTTTTAATGCTTGCAATCAAAGCCTATGGAGCAGCGGATGAAAGAAAGAAAATAGTAAGCCGTATGACTACAGGTAAAGACAGTAAAGTACAAGCGTTTCCGTTAATGCTTACAGATAGTAATATACCAACTGGCTTTAAGGCAGTGCCCAATCCGAATTATATAAAGGGAGCAACCCCCAAAATGTTATTGGTGGAAGATGAAGAACGTATGCAGTTAGTCAGAGATATATTTAACTATGTGGCAAACGGTCTTTCTCTAGGAAAAACAGCAGAAAAACTGAATATGCTTGGATATAGGACAGCAAGAAACAAACCGTTCTATGAACAGTCTATCAGAACAATTATAAATGATTCCATTTATAACGGTGTCAGATATTGGAAAGGCATGAAACTGGAACTTCCCGTAAAATTCATATCAGATGAAATCTGGAATCTGGCACACAAGAAAGTGCAGGAGAACAAGAATTATAGCGGTGAGGCACAAAAACATTATAACCCGTTGAAAGGCATTATCAAGTGTCCTTGTGGGCAAACCTCAATGTATGGCAGAACCTCATCCTGCATTACCTACAGATGTCTTGACAGAATAAAGATGGGAATAAAAAGCCCATGCACCAATGTTGGCATAAAGGCTGAAACTTTAATATATGCGGTGTGGAAAGATGTCAGACTTAGAACTCTGGATGAAACTTACCAAGCCAAGAGCAATGAGAAAATTGCAGAAATAGAAGCTGAAAATATAAAACTGACACAAAGCATAAAAGAAAAGGATTCTGAAATAGCCAAACTACAGTCTGATTTGAAAACAGTCATAGATAATGTTATGGCTTCCACCAATATAACAATAGTCAAGGCATTGAATGGCAAGGCGGATTCAATAGACAGCCAGATAAAGAGTATAGAAGCGGAAAAGAAAGCCATTGATGAAGAAATTGCATCCAACAACAGAAGAATAGCGGATGAAATAAAGAGCCAGTCCAGAAAAGAACTTGACAGTCTTTCTCTGGAGGGCAAGGGAGAAATGTTTAGAGAATTACTTAGTAAAGTAGTTTATTATTCCGTTTCTTTAAATAGCGGATTCATAGTCATTACTTATAAGAATGACTTGGAAACTATCATAGCGTATCATAATAGGAACAAACCATTTTTATGGGCACTTCCTATAACTTTCAGATTCAACAAGGTAAAACGGACTGTAATAGTTCCAACTTTACCAGAGCAACCTAAAATGACTTCTTTTGTCTTGGAACGTATCAAAGAGAAAGAATACACATTTAAACAGTTGCAGGAAAGTTTCAATCTGGAAGAATATAAAATATAAAAGTCTGTATTCTACAAACTTTTCTGTTATTTTGCAGTAGAACTAATAATGAATGTACCATGCAAGAAGAAAAACTATATCAGATAGAGGAACTTCCAGATTTGAAAGTTAATTGGACTGAAAGCTACAAATGTCTAGATGAGCCACTATTAGAATACGTATGGGAAGTAGCCAACCACTTCCTACCCAGTTGCGAAGATACAGATAAGGGGATGATACTAATAGAATCTACAGCACCTGCTATATTTGCCAATAGATATTTTGAGAGAAATCTTACCATAGAAGAACGGTATGAAAGAGCCAAAGAGATGGGTATGTGCAATACAACCTTTGAACAATACTCGCAATCAAAAAATAGATATAGACCTTTAGATGTCCGTTTCAAGAATGAATATCTGAAATCAGAAGAAATCTTGGACGTATTAAACTCATATCATATAGATATTAGCAAATTCTGGTATCTAGCACTTTTTATAAAAGATGTGGTACTGGATAAATGCGTTGATGCCATGCCTGCTGAAACATCTAATGAACGGATTCAAGAATTGATAGGTAGAATAAATGAAATGCCCAATGAAAAAAATGCCGAATTAATCTTCAAACTAGAGGGGAAACAAAAATATGTCATAGCAGACAAACCTACAATTAAGGAAATCGGAGTAGCCTTAGTCGTATATAAAAAACTTATGGAGAACAACGGACTCAACAGAGGGCAACTTGACTTAAAGAAAATGCTAAATGAAAAAGTTACCATAGACAAAACTCCCATGTATGCTTTGTTCACTAAAATGATGAAGTTTTTTTTAACTCCTTACACAGCAATGCCACCTTACCCCAAGTCTATAGACAAAATGTTGCTTATTTCCAGAATGATAAAGATATTGGGACTATCAGATGATGAAAGATTCTATCAAGAATGCGACCTTGCCACTAATGAAAAGAGGAACTTCTTGAAAAACCTTATTAGAAGATATGAAAATTATAAATATACTACCATTGGTGTTATTTATGGCTAATACGGAACAGACCCATTTTTAAGTGTTTAAGATAGGTGTGTTGAAAATAGCCCTCTTTTAACACACCTATAATTATTTGATAATCAGCATATTAAATATTGTCCGATTCAAAATATTGTTTACCTTTGCACCGTCTCAAAGGAGATAGGGACGAAAGTAGAAAAGAATTTTTTCCACTGGGCAGCCCTTAAAGATATTATGAAAGAAGAAATTACTCTTCAAGTTTTAACGCTGGCTATGTTGGCAAGCAAAGGTATCAAAGTTGCTAGACTAGCTGGAAACAGAAACTTCTCTGAAAAGAATATTAAGGAGAAGAAGAAGTCTTTAAAAAAATGTGGAATGCTTTCGGCAGCTATCATCATAAGTGCCAAAAAAGCACTTGATGAGGGGCTGGAGGTCGTGGACTTTGAAACAGGTAAAGCAATTACCTATGAGAATGCAGACAAATATGTGGTATTAGTGGATGCAAACCATAGATTTAAGGCATACTTGGAACTGCGGAAGTCTGACGATGAGTATAAGGGTGATTTTTATGTTATGTACCCTTTACAAGAGAATATTTCCATTGCAGAAATGTTGGCAGAAATAAATGTCGCAACAGACCCATGGAAATCAGCCGATTATGGAAAGGGGGCAGCAATGGTTATTAAAGAAAAATTACCATTACTGGAAGCAATAAACGAGCTAACAGCGAAAGGGTATTCATTAGATTCTACTGTAAAGTGGCTTACCTTTGGCAATAAGGTTACTAAAAGCGTTCTAGCTAATGCCATGAACGGGCAAATATCAGAAACCCTCCGAAAGGAGAATGGAATAGAAAGAGGACGGAGGTTAATAGCCGCTGCAAAAAAATCTTTTGCCGAAGATTTTCTGAAAAGTAGGAATCTGCCAGACTGGATAATCAGCAAGGTTGATGACTTTGAGGGTAGCAAAGCTGAATTTGAAGAACAGATGTCTGATTTTCTTGGAAATATAGATAGGGAAAGAGCTACTGATATAGAGAAAACAAAAGGTACAAGAGGCGGAGATAGCAAAGAGACCATCATAAATAGAAAACTTAATGCTTTATGGAACAAAAAAGCAGCATAAAAACTGTTCCAGATAAAGAAGAAAGTCTGTTGCCTATGAGACAATGGACTTTTTTCATTTATAGAGGATTCACGATAATTCATTACGTTAAAACGGGTTTACAAGGGCAGCAGGATAACTGACTGCCTTTTTTTATTGCCGTTTTTTATCTACTAGGCAAGTTATATAGCACCTACTTCGATATATCCGCTAGTCGCTAATATACAGTTGTTTAACTATCTATTCCGAATATCGTCTATCTGTCAATAGCCATAAATATAAACTATTGTCAAAAGAACTGCATAAAGTCACTATTCTTGTCTGTTAGCTTACTGACAGAAGAAAATAACGGCAATATTGCGATATAGATAAGCTGGCTATAGAAAGTGTTCCTTTGATTAGGTACACCGCCCAGAGGTGAGTATAATCGTACATAGATAAAAAGATTGGAATTACCACGAGCAGAGGCATAACCAGAACTGCCCAGAGTAATTCAAGCACTATAGATTTTACAGTATATAATGAAACTAACATTGAATCATGGAGTATTACACATTTGAACAATTAAAAGAAATGGCTTTCAAGGATGGCATTACCGGCAATAAGGTAGCCGTTGGTATATGGGCTAAAATGAACGGCTTTCTAAAGAAAAAGAAGCAGATAAACAAGCGTAGAATTACATTCTACTTTAAACTGGATGATTGGCAACCTCATAATGTATGACTGCCAAAGCCTTTCTGTAAGACAGCGTCAAAAATAGTACATAGTGCCTATTTCAGCAGACATAGTTAGCCAGATAACACAAGGAAGTAAATTACAGATGTTTTTTAAAGATAGTCTTAGTGAAGTGGTACTAAGGAAAAACGAACCGTAGTCTATGGGAAATTTGACACCAAGTATAGGGGAAAAATGATACTCTATACATTACTACAATACTAACATTACAACTTAGATAATTCAGTGCTTCGCACTTCATTATCAAATTTCTAGCTTTCGTAGATAAGTAACTAATGATAAAAACGTAACATTATGATGATATACAACAACAGACTGTTCAATACCAGAAAGGAATTGAAACGGTATCTAGGTGGAACACGTAAATACAACAAGGCTCTGAAAAACGGAGAGATTTATAACATATATCAAGAAGAATCAAATAACCAACCGTTTGCGCACAATGGAACAACAATATACGACACTGACAAAAGACATTAATAATATAGATAATAAGGATGCTATGGTATATGCCTATATAAAGTCAAGGATGAATTATAAAACTTCCATTGCGGATAATGTTACGGAAAAGGAGATTTCCGAAAAACTAGGCATATCATTAAGCACTGTAAAAAGAAGCGTTGAAAGGCTAAAGAAGAATAAGAATCTTATTGATAAAGTAATAAGTAACAATGTAATAGCAGAGGGAAGCTACAAGACCTACAACAAATATCATGTGGCAAAATGTAATGAGAACTTCTTCTATATTTATAACAGTTTCTTTAATGATGATATGAACATAGCAAAAGCCAGTGAACGAACTAAATTAAAGAACTTCTTGCTTAAATTAAAGGCAATATGTAAAAAGGAAACGAACAAGTATATAAGTGAAAGTCCGTATCTGGATGGGCTTAACAAAACGGAACTGTCTAAGAAACTGGGCATTGATGCAAAGACATTAAATAAATATCTGGAAATGGCAGTCAATGCAGGACAGATAAAATATATAACTAATGGTTTACTGATACTGAACAAGTCCATTATTCCAGATTTTAAAGAGGCTGATTCAGATACAAGAATCTATCATATTATTTATGACTGGTGCATTGATAACGGTGTTGTTCCACCAGACAGAAACGATGAAATAAAAATAATGGAAGATGGCAGTATCAGAAGAAAAAACAGCTTACTTCTTGAAATAGCAGGAAAGCTATACTATATGAAAGATGAAGAAATTAGGAGTTTACTAACTAATAGAATAACTTCCGAAGAAATAACTTTGGAATATATAGCTAAAGTGTTGAATATAAAAACTAAAAAGAAGAAGGAAGAAATAGAGTGGCCACCCATCATCATGCTTGATTAAACTAGCTAATCACCTATATTCAGTTTTGCTGAAAGTCAAGAGAACAAATATATAAGGTACTTAATACAGAAAGCCCCCTCCCCATTCAACCAGTAACCTAAAATATATAAGAGTGCCTGCTTCTCGTGCCCACAACCCCTTTAGTCCCCCTCTGTATATTGATATAAAAAAGAATTATTAATCATTTAAACTTTTATCAATATGAGAAATTTAGTTATCATGCCAACAGGGAGAAAAACTTTGAATTTAGGTGAGTATGCAGAAGAAGCTACTATAATTGTGGAAGAAACTGCAAAGCCTAGTGTTACCTTTTTGGAAGCAAATACAGATTCTATCACACTGGAAGAACTTGCAAACAAATGTGTTGTGCCTACTTGGGCTAACTTGGAATCAACCATTTCACACCAAGACTTTGTTTCTTGTGTGCATGAAGCTGCAAATTCATTCTATGCAGGTGAAAAGGTGAACTTTCCAGAAATAAGAGTTTCACACATAGTACGTGGCAGAATACCGTCCGCACTAGGTAAGAAAGCAAGTGAACTGTTAGAATGTGAAAAGACACAATTCTATCAAAGACTTGCATTTGCTTTTACTGTTCCAACCATTTTTGAAACAATAAGAGGGCAAAAACTTGAATTGTGCATAGGTGGAGTAAGAAATTACAGTGACTTGAATCTGTACCGTTCTTCCAAAGGCTTAGAAAAGTTTTCCGTCTTTATTGGTTGGAGAATGAGAATTTGCTCTAATCAGATTCTTACTGGTGAGGGTGTGAGATTCAACATGGAAGTAACCAATATCAGTGAACTTTACAGAAATGTACTGGAATTGCTTAACAGCTTCAATGCAGCCAAAGAAATACATTTGATGCAAACATTATCAGATACTTATCTATCTGAAACACAGTTTGCACAAGTGGTAGGCAGAATGAGAATGTACCAAGCACTTTCACCAGCAAGACAGAAAGCAATACCAAGACTTTTAATCACTGACAGCCAAATAAATAGTGTGTGCCGTGATTATTACACAAATGAAGTGTTTGGAGTGAAAGACCATGCCATATCTCTTTTTGATTTTCATAATTTGCTTACACAATCAAACAAAAATAGCTATATAGACAGCTATTTACAACGTGGGGTAAATGCTACAGAGGTAAGTGTTGGATTAAACAATGTATTACAAGGACTGGATAATAAATATTCTTGGTTCTTGGGCTAAACTAACTGAAAGGGCATCTATTTATTAGGTGTCCTTTCTTTTTTAATAACTTTAAAATACTACAGAATGGAAGATAATGGAAAACTAGTATTATGGGGTACGTTGGTAGTTATACTACTGATAATAATTGGTATCATTAATCCCTTTTTGCTGATACTGATTATTGCAATCTTTACTTATCTGCAATATTAGCTATAATCTTTCTAGCTAACAGTAAGTATGAGTTCCGTGCTTATATGCCCACTTCTAATTTTTATACTGCAATGAAGTTACAACTAAAAGAAACTGATACTAGCTAATTATCTATTACAGATATGTTTTGGAACACTTGGAACTGCATTTATCAGCGTTTTATCTTTAGCTATTCAAAACCTTTCATTAACTTTGCAACAATTTCAGAGGTCTTAATGCGTTAAGGCACTGAAAGGACATATTTTAGTAAAGGGCGTTTAGCAAAGTTATCCTTCATTGGAATCTGGACAATTCTAACCGTATGGGTAATAAGCAGAAAACGTCCACGTCTGTGATATTTATATCCTATCTATAGGAATATCATATCATTAGGCGTGGACTTTGCTTATTATATACGGTGGGCAGTCCAGAGCCTCAATGAGATAATAAGTTAAAGTTTCCACGCCTTATTTTTATCCGCTTCTATCTGGAAACTGGGAAGCATGGATTTAAACAAGATGAAAGCCTACTTATTGGATATTCCGAATAAATACAACAGATTCTGTAAAAATCTAGATGTTAAGGCTATTCTATGTAATAAGTCTTGGTTGGTATTTAATGATTCTGGGGATAAGGAGTTATATGTCTTTCAAGAAAACGGTTCTCTCATTACCTCTGTAAATGGTAGTGTTATAAATGCTACATGGCAATACATTTCTGCCAACAATTCCTTAGTGATTTCTCAAAAAAAAGAACCTTATATGCTTCATCCATCATTCAAGGATGATATTGTATTGGCTTTACAGTTAGACGGAACAGAAAGATTTGTCTTTATGATAGAAGAAAGCCAAAGCAACTTCTTTCATCCAAAATCACTAAAAGAACTTACCGCTTATTTTGAAAACAAAGAACGTAGAAATATAGAAGAAAGGCAGCAAGAAAAAAGAATCTTGTTGCAACAACAAGAAACTAGGCAACAAGAAATAAGAGAATTTCAGATAAACCAGAAAAGACGAAGAAAAGAGGAAGAACGAGAAGAAGAAATTTTGAAGAATTGTAACTATTACTTGAAATTCAGCATAATTGCAGGGAGTATATTCGTAATATATACAGTTCTGTTTATTATTTATTATCCTCCAACACAGAACCTTAGAAGTTTTATAGATATGCTTTTTACATTCTGTTCTCCAATATTATTTTTCAGTGTCATTGCAATAATAATTGATATTAGATTAAGAAGCAGAATACTTAGACGCTATAACCAAAGATAAATATCCAGTGATTTAATCAACATAATTAATAACTTAAATATCAAACAGAAATGAAAACTTTTAGATTAATTGGAATGGCTTTACTAGCCATAGTCATGTGTGTGAATTTCACTTCTTGCAGTGATGATGAAGAAGAACCTAGTAAAAATGATGATGGTGTTATCACCAATCAAAAGCTACTTATTGAATTAAGAATGACAAACGAAGATGGGGTATCTATTACTGAATATTCCTACGGTAGTAATGGTAAGCTAATATCAGCTACAAACACAGAACAATACGATGGTAGCACACACACCAGTACTTATACAGTCACTTGGGGAGCAAACAAAATCATTGAAAGCAGAAATGGAGAGGCAATCACATATACATTAGAAAATGGATTGATAACACATACTTCTGATAGTGACGGAGGAGATTTGGATAATACAGACTTTACTTATAATGCAAACAATCAGCTAGTAAAATTGCAATATGATGAAGAGGACTATCTGTCTTACACATGGCAAGGTGAAAAATTAACTAAAATGGCATGGAGCTTTAGCGATGAAGATATTCACGAATTGTCTTATAGTGGAAAAACTTGTAAAGGCTATCTCCCGATAATGGTATGGAGTGTGGATGATTTACGTCCGTTATTGGAAGCACATCCCGAATTGGCAGGAATGAGATGCAACCAACTTCCAGACAAAATATATAGCAAAGATGAAATTGACGAAACTACAGAGCAATATACCTATACATTTGATAAAGACGGATATGTGGAAAGCTGTACTGAAGTATCTACTTACAAACGCCTAGATAATAATGAAACAAGAACAGAAACTACAATTTATACTTTCACATGGGAATAGTCTAGTGAAACTGTAACTAATACAAAAAGCCAGCCTATCCAATTACGGATAAGTTGGCTTTTTCAATTCTGAACAAATCATTAACATCTTTTCTTGGACTTCATTATAGGAACAAGTCCAATAGTAGAGAAATAGTTCCGCATTATCTCTCTGTTACCAATTGGTTTCTTTATTAATTTCTTCATAGCTATAAATTTTAGAGTTTCACATATCCAACTGTATTCAATATTACAGAGAAATCAAAATGAGAATACACGCTATATCTCATAACATTCTGTATTTCTTTATTTTAAGCAAGGTATAACTTTGAAAAGTCAAATAAGGTACTTTTACGATAGCCTTGGGCTCCGACCAGTAGGGGAGACGTGTTGTTTCCATGCTGACGGTCGATGTTTTGCCAGTGCGCCGTCATGCTGAGAAACCAGCGGTAGAAGAGTTCCCGCCAGTACGGATTGTTGCAGGGGACGAGGTCGGCCAATGCGCGGATACGGTCCTTGCCGTCCCAATGTCCGGTGCTGTTCAGATATTCTTCGATGGGGTTGTACAAGGGAATGGCGTCCGAGTTGAGGTAGCGTGCCACATCTCTGTCCCATACGCTGATTCCTTCTTTCAGGGCATTCTGTCCGATACTGCTTCTTACCCGCTGGTCGGCAGGGCGGAAATGGAAGTGTATGGAGTCCCGTTGGCGGAATTCCAATTCTCCCAGCACGGTGTTCCAGCGGAACTCATAGCGTCTGTTCATGAATTCTTCCAGGCGGAAGGCGGTGATTTGGTCGCGGGTCATGCTGCTGCGGGTGCCGAAGCCTTTGCATTCGCGGTAGAGGTTGTGCAGGGTCATGCGCACCAGCTGTTCATCCGCTTCGCGGTAGTAGTGCATCATGACTTGACGTACTGCCTCTTCTTCGGGAATGCCGGCTTTGTAGCAATGCCCGGCAAGCAGGTAGAGCAGGGGGCGTAGGTCATCGCCCCGTTTCCAGTTTTCCAGCTCTTCGAAGGTACGGTTCAGGGCGGCTTCGAAGAGGATGGAGAAGGTTTGGGAGGCCGGATAGCCGGGGGCAATGCGCATCAGCGGGTTTGCTTCGGTCTGTTTCCGTTGGCCGAAGGTGGGCTCGTCGGGCACGGACAAAGGCTGTTCCAGACAGAAAGGGACGGCAGACGGATTGTAATAGGGACGGTCATCGAGCGTCATGCGGCAGCTTTGCTCCACGGCAGGTTCTTTCAGTGTGATGGGATAGGGGAGCAGGGGCTGGTAACAGTTTACGGCGAGCCGGTAGGCAGCGGTATGAAACAGCCTGATTTTTTCTTCCTGCCTGGGGCGCGAACCGTCGGGGGTGGCAAACAGTACCCATATTTTTACGCTTCGTCCGCTGCTTCCGCAAAAGGCGGCAAAAGTTTGCGGCAGCAGGGCCGCCTGGCGCTTTACTTGCTCCACTTCCACGGCATTGGCCAGGTGGTTGACTTCAATCTGTACCAGTCCGTTGTAGGTTTTCAGGTATCTTTCCCCCTCTTTGCTGCGGGCATATTCTGCGGCATGGCAGATGCGTGGCAGTTTGTCTATGCAGGGGTAGTGTCCGTTGCTTCCGGTGATGTGGGGAATGAGGCTGCGCAAGGCGGATATGTGTCCGGCTTTGTTCTCGGTTTTCATCTTCTCCATCAAGGTGTCGCTGGGCCATGTGCTGAATGTCTCTTTGCCGGTTTCACGAGCGGTGCGTATAAGGGTAAGTTTCATGGGTTGTTTGCTGTATTAAAGTCCGCAAAGCTACTGAAAAATGACGGGACAGCCGAGGAAAAGTGGAATTATGATGAAACTTCTCATACTTATTTTTTATTCCGGCTGTACGTCGTAATCCGACTGGTTTTTCACGCCGACAATGTCTTGCTTCCTCACCTCGGTTGTTAATATGTGCTGCAACTGCTGTGAGGTCAGCGTCTCGGTGGGAGAGAACTCAGCCGACTTCATATAGCTTAAAATGGCATTGCGCAGCTGACCTCCTTCCGGAGTGTGGCGAATTGCTTCGAGGTTGCTCATACAAACCAATACCTTACCGTTGTCTACGGCAAATTCGAACAGCAAGCCTAACTTGTGGTTCCGTTCCACATTGTCTACTACTTGGATAAGCGGCTTGTATTCGTGGCGTGTAGCGTTCAGAATAAAGGGGCGGGCATGGCGTACGATGCTCCACCATTGCCAGTTGCTATGGCACTCGGTGGGGAACTGCCGGAACAAGGGATGTTTCTCGTCCATCAGCAAGGAGAGGGTGCCCGGCGAAACTTCGCGGCCGGCGTTTTCCGAAATGCTTTTGAACATGGCATAGTTCCAGTAGTCAGGAGTAAAAAGTCCACCTACACTCTGTTCTTCAATGGCTTTGTGGTCGGGTATAAGCAGTATCTTCCCTCCTTGGCTCAGTCTCTTTCGCGCCTCGTCATCCAAGGACTGACAGATGAAGATGTCCGCTTCGCTTTCCGGTGTCCGGTCGGGGTATACCCATAAGTTATAATAGTTATGATAATTCCCGGTGGTCAGTGTCAGTCGCAATTGGGCAGGCTTGTCTATTTCGGTAAGGGTGCTTTTCAACTCGCCCACCTGCATTACTTTTCCTTGCTCTACATGGGCGGGGACTTTGCCTTCGCGAACAAAAGTTACGCTGTCACTCAGGCTTTCCAGACGCCAGCATAATGCATCAGACCATGGTTGCTCTTCGTAATTTGTCAGGGCGAGTCCTATGTTCAGCTCTTCTTTGTTGCTGTAACAGTAGGTGTCCATAAGCGCCAGCGGTACCACCGGAGCACAAAAGCCGCGGAATGTTTCGGGAGTGACAATGCCTTTGCTGTCCATGAAAGCATCCAGAATGCCTACCAGTGCCGAGCCTTGTCCGGGAAAGTCTTGAAGGTCGAGCATCTGGAATCCGCCCAGGCCGGCAGTGCGCAGGCCGTATTCAATGTCAGCCTTGTAGCATTCGACGGCAAAACGGCCGGTAGCCTGATGGAATGCGTCGATCTGGTTCTGCAGTCCGTTTTCATTGAGCCGGTCACGGAATATTTCCAAGTTATATGGATGCAATACGCCGGTGTATTTCTCCAACTCCTTGTAGTCGGGATAAATTTGGAACTGTCCGGTTTCGTGACTGATGACCGGTCGGGGAGATTTCGCTATGGCAGCAGTATAATCCGCACGGGTATTGGGACGGGTGTTGTTCAAGATACCTCCCTTTTCGGCATCGACAAAGGCAAACGAACTGCGTACGTGCGTTGTATAGCCTTCGCCTCCTCCTACCCGGCAGGTTGTCAGATAATCTTCACCGTCTATGGCACCTCCCCAACCCAGGAAGTTGTTGGAACCGAACGAATAGAGATGGCGGTTGTCATGTTTTCTGAATCCGTCCAGCCAATTGCGCATCAGGTCAACGTCGCCACCCAACTCGTTGCCCAGTCCCAACATGGTGAATGAGGGGTGATTGCCCATGTAGTCGAGGGTCATATAGGCTTCGTTCTGCAAGAAGTCATTCAGGCGATGGTTGTCCGGTGAAATGCTTCCCCATAAAGGCAACTCGGCCTGGAAATAAATACCCTCGATGTCGGCAGCGGCAAAAGCGGCGCGGGGCGGGGTGTAGGAATGGCAACGGTAGTAGTTGATGCCATAACTCTTGGCTGTCTGAAAAACTTTTCGCCAGGACTTTACATCCATCGGCGCATATCCGGTAAGTGGGAATACGCAAGCGTCGTGTTTGCCGCGCAAGAAGGTCTTGAAGCCGTTTATGGTGAACTGAGTACCTTCGGTGGCAAAGTCGCGCATACCGAAATCTGTTATTATATTGTCTTTACCCTCGTTTGTGGCAAGGGTCACGTTCAGTGCATAAAGTGTGGGGTGGAATTCGCTCCATGTCTGCATCCGGTTGCCCATGTCGAGCGTCAGTTCTATCTTATTTTCACCTTTGCTCAAGCCGACTTGTTTTTCCATGTCCGGTAACTGGTGTTCTTGTTGGGTGTTCCACGTCTTGGCAGAAAGGGTCACTACGCCCGATTGCTCCGAATCGCTGTATATGTTTACATGGATGCGGGCCTTTTTCTCCTTTACAGACGGGTAGACTTGTACCTGCTCGAGATAGGTGTGTGGGGTCGCTTCGATGTAGAAATCGCCCAGAATGCCGTTCCAGTTGGTTTGTGTGCCGTCGGTCCAGGCATGCGAGCTTTGGATTTCGGCTGGTACGGAGCTGGGAGAATTGTCAATGCGTATCTTTATATGGTGGCTGCCGGGTGCCAAGGCCGGCAGGCTATAGCAGTGAGGTGCATAGATATGTCCCAACGTGCCGACGCTGTCCCCGTCTATCCAGAGAGTACTGGGCTTTGTACGTTCCATGAAGAGTATCAGGCGTTTCCCTTCCATCTGTACGGGAATTTCAACATCTTTTTCATATTCTACGATGCCGGAGTAGGGATAAGTCCGTGTCAACTGGGAGGTTACATTGGTGGGATGCCTGCCGTCTCCCAACTTGTTTTCATCCGTCGTACCGGGCAATGTGCAGTTCCCTAATGAACTGTTCCAATTTCCTGATAAATCGATTCGTTCTCTTATTGTCTGGAATTCTTTTTTGTCTGTACATGATGCCAGACATGCCAATAAGCATAATACAATGAAATTTCTCATAAACTACCTGTTTTTCATGGCCGGTGATTGATTGACCGGTTGCAAATATAGGGCATTGCTCCCGTCTCTCTGTATACAAAATGTTTCCAATTATGTGACGGGATGTTTTTTTATTGCTATCTTCATGCTTGATATTAGTGTTGTTGAGTGTTCGTCATTATAGATGAGGATTTTTATATCATGTAATTTGTTTCTGTCTTTATGAATAAAGAATTGAAAATCAGTGATAAATCACCTTTTGAGAAAATAAGGAAGTTTGATGGGCAAGGACGGTCATACTGGACTTCGAGGGAATTGTGCGCTGCTTTGGGGTATAGTACGTACCAGAAATTTTCCGTTCCATTGGCAAAAGCCATGAGCTCTGCCGAAGCGGATGGTATAAATGTGGATGAGCATTTTAACCTGATGGTTGAAATGGTTGGGGTAGGCTCTGGTGCGCGTAGGAGCGTGGAAAACTATCACCTTACGCGGGAGGCTTGCATCTTTATAGCGAGGCAGGTCTATGCTAAAAAGAAAGAAGTGCAGGCAGCCCTTGAATATTTTTCCAGTGTTAGCATTGATTTTGATGGGGCCGAATGTGATGTGAACTGTCAGGAGGCTGTCTCTGAGATGGAGAAAGATAAAATCAGAGAGAGGAACCGGAAGCATTGGGAAGAACTAAATGGCATAGCTTCAGAGTTTTATAAAAAGAAGATGAGGTTGTTGGATGAAGTGGAGGATTTTAAAGCGGATGCTTCTTTTCATGGAAACAAGGTTCCGCATCACATGATGTATAAGCTGGAGACATTGTATAGTAAGGATGGATGCAGAGGGTATGAATTTCTGATAGAATATGATGTGTATGAACCGGTTGTCGGTATTTATTATGGGTGTAAGGGACTGATTCTTGATGAGAATGATAAAGATGGGATGGCCATGTTCAATGAAGAATGGGAAGATATTCGTTATTATGTTACTGCTGTTCTTGAAAATACATTTCCGGGGAAATTTTTCACTCACCGCTTTAAGCCTACAAATAATGCGAACAACCATACTTATTGGCCCTTTTGGATTACTCTTCATGAAGATGAGGATATTGTGGAGGTGGGTGCAAGGGCGGTTCGTCTTATAAGAAGTGTATATGAGGGGTATCTTGAAAATGAAGATGTTGAGGCTCTGAGAAAACTTTCTGACTCCCGGAAAGAGTCTCAAAAAGAGGATAAGATACGTTTCTCTGCTGATGTTAACTTTACAAAAGAGGCATATCAGGAACTGCTTGAAAAGATAGGCCGAATGTCGAAAAAGGGAAAGGGGAAGACAAATAAAAAATTGTTTGAGAAGCTGCTGGAAAAGGCCACTGAAAGTGGATACTTAACAAAAGAAAAACACTATGAGGCAGCGTGGCGGATAGTAGGAAACGGAGATGTGAAAGAGCGAGATTTCCAGAAGAAAACTAATAAACAATTTGTCTATGTGATTATACTTCTTCTGGGGTATATGCAATTTTATTTGAAAACATTAGATACTTCTAAGTGTGGTAAAGAAAATAATAGAATAGTGGCTGTTTCACCTCCTTACACGCATATCAACAAGATTCTGATGACAATGAACGGCAGATCTTTCGGGGCAACACTAAGAAAGGTGTGTACAAAGGGCGATGCTACATCTATAATAATAAATGCATGGAAAATATTGCAAACTCTATTAGACCAGCCAAAGGACGCGTGGAGAATCGTAAATGATACATTGAACTTTCCTGATTGGCAATGGGAAGAATTTAAAAAGAACATGAGGAATGGATAAAGAGGTTGATTGCCTTTTTCGTAGACGTCTATTTCGTGCTTGATTCTTCCCCCATATTTTTGCAATCGTTAATGCTAACGGTTGCTTTTTGTTTTTATAGGCAGAGGGCGCCATAATATAAACTTTAAAAAAAAAGACCCAATTATATACTTTAATGCACCAATCACACAAAATAAAAGCCGCACCCAAAT